>Ga0210059_1008638_pt1 | contig 16030 bp, 8 predicted proteins | sample Ectturendosymbi2_FD_188042 | JGI IMG/M metagenome (GOLD analysis project Ga0210059, IMG submission 188042) | Ecteinascidia turbinata endosymbiont from Florida, USA - Sample 2 (SPAdes) (version 2) | ecosystem: Host-associated > Tunicates > Ascidians > Unclassified | place: Key West, Florida...
AGCTATTGTGCCATTATATTCTCATTTGCTCTAATGTTCGCTAATGGTTGGTTTACTGCATGCGATGGCTTTTATGGTGCTTCTGCTTATTGGCTGAGTCATATGAAACAATAAACCATTACCATTCATTTTGCTGCACCTTACTGTTACGCTCTCCGTTTTTCACGAAGTTGACAAAAATCCACCCCATGAATCAGCCCACAATCTTTACTGGAAAACTTTTGTGATCATGACCAGCCAAAATTTAGATTCGAAGCGTTTTTTTACTCCGTAGCATCGGATTCAAGAACACGAGCCTTGCAAATTTTTGTGTGTCCTTTTAGTTTGGTGATTAAAAGAACAGATGTAAATATTCTTTTTCTTTTTTCTCAGAAAGGTAAAGATTATTCACAGAGAGTCTCCGCATTCTCATGAAGTCACATTGGGCCAGAATGATGAAGTTTTTCTGCAGAATAACGTGCATGCTGCACTTCCTCTGGAAGAAGGTAGGTCGTGTGATGATGGTTTTTTCGCAAAACATGTTTAAGACACGAGTTTGGCAGCAATTTTTTTAATGTTTTTTTTTTGCAAAATCTCCTCGAAATCACCTAAGAAAGCAGCCATTGTGGCCAATACCATTCCTCGTTTTTCTTTCAAAGCATGAATTGCATGAATTTCGTGGTTTCAAAAATCTGAATGCACTGCTGTCCAGCAGTGGTGCAATAACCTCCTGCAAGTATTTGCCAAACATCGTGTCATGCCGCGATGCTAGCACTGACGATAAAGTTAAAAGTTTAATAATCCCCTGAAATGTGTGTTTCCGAGTTGCATCGTGGTGCTGTTAGCAAGTAAAAGAGTTTTCATACCTAAATGTCAAAGATTATTTGTAGCCATTTGTTTTGCGTTATCAGTTGCAATATTTCCTGAACCGTTTTATGTCCATGGAGTGAGTAAAACAAAAGCAACTAGAGCATACCAGCCAAGAATTGTCTGTAATGCAGGAGGAATTGCTGTCCGAAGACTCTCTTCTATTTACATCGAGGCTGTTTTGTTGAAAAACGGCGTAAGGGTTCTGTGGAACGGAAGGTCAACTTTGCACGTTACTGTACCGTCGACGCTTAAAGGTAATAATTTATCGACGCTTAAAGGTATTAATTCATTAGTCCGTAAGTGTTACCCTTATGCGAATAAACGGTAAAGCGTAGATTGCCCCCAAATGCAAAATGCTAGCAGTTTATTTTTATTTAAAATACAGTGCCAAATTTCTGGTAATTCACAATCGCACTTCAGATGTTGATAAAAAATTGTTATACTGAGAAAGTGGAACTCTCTGTACGTACCACGCAGTGAACGATTTGCTTGAGGTTTGCGCGCTGTTTAGTAGAATGAGCCGTTTTCGCACTTGCATTGCGCGACTTGCGAATCTTTCACCAGACAAGGTTCACGGCCTCGGAGGAACCTTTAATTATGTGACGGGTGATGACTTCACGGACAAATCGGGAGCTTTGTCTGCGCCGGTCGCATTTGGCAATTCTTGGAAGTATCCAGCCAAATGCCCGGAAGTTAGCGCGGCAGGAACTTTGTCTCGCGCTTGTGAGATCAATTCCCATGTCGGTAAATTGAACCTATTTATTCGTTTGTTGTAGCGCGTTGTTTAACTGAGGGAACTTTTTTTTAAATGCTCTGCTTTATAAAACTGTGATGTCAGTGCGGATGGCTGCTTTGGCCAATGATGCACACTAAAAGGAAATCCTTTTTTTGTGCAGTTGCAAAAATTGTCCTTTTCTCGACTTTTGTGCAAACAGTGTTTGAAAGAACTTGGTCAAACGCGTTCTTAGGAGAGGTTTGAAAGCAAATCTGATTGACAGAAAAGTCTCTCCGTGTACTGAATAGCCGTTTGCGATCGTGGTTTGTTCAACAGTTTCTAGCTGTGTTTAGTAGAGGCGTTCTAATTGGGCTCAATTTTGTCATCTTGAGTTTTGATCTTAGCAACATTACGTAGTTTTCCATTTGTTTCAATTGTCGACTTTTTGCGAAGGAATGTCGATGTGTAACACACGAAACTAGTTTCGTTTCTACCCAATAAATTGCGATTGATTCGCTTGGTGTGGGTCACTGCTGTGACTAAACTATTATTGCTGAATGATGGGTGCAATCTAGAATCATTTCAAGAAGATGGCACAGGCAGGAGATTCCTTAAACAGCGTGCTGCAAAGCTAGAGCCTATAATTGCTGTATTAAAAATAGTTTGAAATACAAATATTTTCAGAAAAAAATGTTCTGTAATATCTTAGAAAAACATTTGAAGCAAGCGAAAAAGTTAACATCGAAGAATGAAAGCGGTTATAAAAAATTTTAATAATTTATCATTTCTCAGAATCAAAAAAGTTGTTTGTTGAAACATATTGTCACGAATGACGTTTTCGCCAAAGGTAAGTTTTAATTAATATAATCACATTACGTTGTGGACTCTCGGATAATTTAACTATTAATAAGAACGACTCGAAATATTCAACGTCCATTCTTTTCACAACTATTACGTCTTCTTTGAACAGCTGAAAATGCAAGAATCCAATGCAACGTTCTGAAAGGACCGAAGTTTGCTGCCTGCCGTAACTTCGTGCAATATCACAATTATTACGAAAACTGTAAAGAAGACGTATGTGCGTGTGAGGCTGGATCTCAGTGTCTCTGCGATGCCGTGGCAGCTTACGCTCATGAATGTCTCGAAGCTGGAGTGAAGGTCAACTGGAGATCGAATGATTTCTGCCGTAAGTGCAACACATTTTATCAACATAGGTGCGAAATCCATTTGAAATGCACGCATGCACATCGCTGGACAACGTAAAGTCTTATGGCAACACTTCCTTGCAAAATTTGTTGCATATATGAGTGTTGTTACTGTATTTTACTTCATTAACATTTTTTCAATTTAATTTCTTCCTTCAAAACGCGGTGCTAGCGAATGGTGACCTGCCACATTGTTTTATTTCAGCAATTAGATGATTTTGGCTGCCTGATCGGATTATGATACATTTTGAAAAGTGCGTTAGGCTGCCACGCAGTGCTGAGGGTCAGGGCCGCAACCAGCTGGTATTTTCGGGGGGGGCAATTGCCCGATTGCCCCCCTCTGGTTGCGGGCCTGCTGAGGGTTATTCCCGTACTTGAAACGTTTCAGTAGGTATTGGTTTCACAGATCTACACTATGTATAAAATTGAGTTTAATTTCGAATAGACTTGAACATCATGTTTGCCATGATTCAAATAAATGTTTGTGAGATTTCTTACAAAATCCATTTTTTGCTTGCGTTCCAGATCATAAATGTGTTGGTGGTCAGGCCTATGACAGCGACACTACACTCTGTGGCAAGACATGTCGCTCCCGTATGGAAAATGATCCACTCTGCTCAACTGATCATGGCGTGGAAGGATGTGCATGTCCAGGAGGTAAAGTTCTTTCTTCGTCGACTTCTACACAACTCTGGATTGCATGCACAGGCGCAATTAGGTGGGAGATACGGGGGACGCGTCTCCCCACTTTTTCAGACAGTGGGGATATAATATGCCATGTCCCCTCACATTTTTCTCTTTAGGTTTCGTAATATAGTGGTTTCACACCAAGCTGTCCCCCTCACATTTTACAATAAAATTGCGCTTATGATTGCACGCAAGTAGAAAACATATCTACCTGTAGCATTCATTGACTCTCAAAGCGGGCATACGCATAGCACAAAACCTGTGACTGCACGTGAGGAAAAAAGCTATAGTTTCAATTTTCTGTAGAAACGTACCTCTCCAAGGATGGAATTTGCGTTCAAATAAAAGATTGTTGGTGTTACGTCAATCAAGAATGGAATTCCCCCGATCACATCAGTTATCCAGAAGAAAATTTGATTTGGTGAGTGTCTGCTGACAAGATTTCAACAAAATTTAGATGTTGGCTTTTCGTTAGAAGGAATGTGGAAATCAGTGAGCAGTTACAGTAATTGGTTTTGAAATAATAAGCAAGGAGTTGGACTATTAATTCATTTTACCATCGTTAAACACTTCTCAGAGATAACTAAATTAGAATAAAATTTCGCTTTTTCGCTGTGCAGCGAAATCCCCTGTTTTTTATTTCATGTACACTGTAAAAACTATTGTTGCGCTATCTGTATTTGCAATGCAGCTCAGCCTTTTAAAGTTAGTATACTAGAGTTCAGCTATGACTATTGTTGAAAATGCAGAACTGGAGATGTTTTTTTTGCATGCGAAATATGTAGTCTGAATAACATCTGCACCCAGGACAAAAGAGGATCGAGGATTTTTAGAAATGGCTCAGGATCGAGATGCATGAGGGTCCAAGAGTGGGTCCTGGACATCCCAGGATTTTGAAATTTGATATTTTGTTGTTAAAAGCAGAAAAGTGTTTTTCTCCTAGTTTATGAGATGATTAAAATAAAATTTCAGCACTTTCCCACCCCCCTGAAAACATCCTTTTGGCTACCCCTGGAAAACTTTACTATAGTCCCCCATGGAAAAATACCACCGACGCCCTCTTCAAAATGATTTGGGTGTTAATAGACTCCTATGAGCATCACCTCAATGCACTTTTGAGGTGAATGGACCAAAACAAACGTGATTTTTCATGAAACGGTGATTGGATCAAATAACGTAGTTAAAAATGTAAAGGGCGTTGAGTTCTTTAACCTCTTTTTATCCACCTATGCAAGACCAGGACAAAAAAGAGCTTTCGAGCACGAGCTATTGTCTGACCGTTTGGGTTATAGTATGAATTGACTTTAAACTACAAACTGTTTTCATTAGCACACATCACGAAAAGCAGTTTTAGGCAGGCAAAAACCACGATCGTGGCTCTTGAAGTTGCAGGGACCGGTGTAGGATTCTTAGCTGGTTGCAGCTCCGATTAGAGGGACTATCACGATTCCACAGAGATCCCTACCAGTTGAGGGGTCAACCTAGGATGGCACGTTACTCTCCCAACTAAGCAACCTGACGTCTTCAAGTTGCCAAGCCAAAGCAAGGTGAAATAAAAGGCTCTCAGCACTTTGCCTGCTAATAACTCTCCAGTGGTACTCTGAGTTGATTGTTTCTTTCGATTATATTGAGATATACAACAAAACCTCCGAAACACTTGAGTGTGAGATCAGAAGAACGTAACGTTAATCGTTTCGGTGTAGCATTGGGGTAGAATGACGACGAACTAAAGGGTTGAACGTTCAATTACGACCGACTGCTGTTACACATGTTTGCAGGCTAAGGTGTCAACTGTCGAACTTTTCGACAAACAAGTACATCGCGTTGAATCACGAACGAAATATTACTAGGAATTACACAGTAAGAATGCACAAAACATTAAAGCACTAATGTGTCCACTATGAAGTTATGATCAGCCATAACTCCCGAACGGAGTGCGCTAGAGACGTGAAGACATCTTCGGAAGACAGCAAAGCATGAGTTTTTTGCTCGAACTGGTGACGTCACTGTAACTTCTTTTATACGAAAACCCGTTTTTCACGTTGCTAAACAAATTCGTGACTTTTAATTACAAAACCGTGGAGCTGAAACGAAAAACGTTGGACATAAATTTCTAAATAAAAAATGTCGGTCATGACCGCAATTTTGCAAAAACAATTGAAAAAAGCACTTTTTTGTGGGGCAGTGGAACGGTGCGAAACCCAAAATATTTGGGTTGTTTTTACCTTCTTTGGTTGTGAAGGGTAAATTGTGCCCAATCAGCATACACGAAACGTCTGAAAATTGCAGAACCGGTTTCACTTAGTGTCTTACAAGATCCCATCAAGTTTCAAGTCAAAATATTGAACGAAAAACAGTTATGAAAGGTTTTGCTGATATTTAATTAGCTATATCACCTTCGGGGATCCCCTAGGGAATTACGCAATTAATTTGTTGTTTTAGACCACAACTTTCCCACCCCTAACAGTAGAAAGCCAATCAAGGCTCTGAAGATGTGGATTTTTGTCTACTTCATTTGAAAAAACAATATCCTCATTATATATTTTTCAAGTGTCAAAGACGTCATCAAAATCCCGTGACACCACGCACTTTTAGCACCCAAAATTGTTTCTCCCCAAGACAGTGAGGACTCACTTTGGTTGGAATTTTTTGTTAGTTGGGGTTTTTCAGACGTAGTCTAAGCTAATAAAACGTTTCGAAAAACCTAACAGAGAAGCATGAAAACAATTTTTTGAATTTTTCCAAAAATTGCTAAAAAGCATTTCCGGAAAATCAAACATTTGCATTTTTTTCAAACTTTTCAAATCGAAAGCTACCTTTTTTCAAACTATCGCATCGATTGCTGTCAGTCGAATCCGAGGATCTTCACCAAGTCTCCAGCGCAATCCGTTCCCGTGTGCTGGCCGATCATAACTTCAGAAACGATGATCGTAGCTTCTGCGGGTTTTTGTGTTTGTGAAAGACCGAGTTTGAACATAATACGTAGACTAGCTGATGTCCAGCAATTTAAATATAGGAGTTAATTGAAAGCACAACCTAATATGACAAAGTAAAACGTTTGTTCAAAATGTACTGTACTCTTAATGTTAAAAATTCTCTCAAAAAACAACAGAGATGCAAAGTAGATCAAAAAAGTAAAATGTGCGTCATCCCATGACCCGCGCCCCGTGTGACAAGTTTTCAATCTTTTCCAGTCAAGTGGCGGAATTGCTGATGGAAAAAGATTTATTTAGATCAACTTTATTAAATTTATTCTACATTCAACATTGTTTTGCGTATTGCAAACTTTTATTCGTAGTCTGATAAAACAGAAAGGAATGAATGAAAAAAATTTTAAAAATTACAAGTTCATTGGTCATTTGAGATAGACAAGAGTTTGTAATGGAAACAACCACATAATGTTTAACGTTACAAGCAGGCGTACCGTATTTATTCGATTGTAAGCCGCGGCTTACAAAGTTTTTTCATCAGTTCGTGCGGCTTGTCATCAAGGGCGGCTTACAATCAAAGGAGGGTTATATATTTAATTTCTTTATCTCATCAAAAGTTATAAATGACGCTCAGTCTTTCCTTGAGTATTTTTTTGACCAAACTCTCTTTTCACATTCTATTCTTTTCAGCATCACGTGCACATTCGTCACAGGAAGGATTATGATGAACAGAAGGCAGTTGTAATGGTGTTAGCATCAATATCAGGGTTACGGCGAAACGCGAAATGTGCTATAGTACGCGAAAGTATGTCAGAGGTTTGGGTAACCTATGTTCAAGGGCGGCTTACATTAATTTTTAGCCCCATTTCGTGCGGCTTACACTCAAGGGCGGCTAACGATCGAGTAAATACGGTAGTTATAAGCAGTGATGGAACTCCTCGTCAAAATATGCAACAAAACGTTAATGGTTTAACAACCACGTTAGTTCGTCATTGACACTTGTACTTTTACCAGTTGCTTTGCTTTACAGCGAATGCGTGAAAGGCATCAATCAATGTGGTAGTACAAGTAAGTCTTTAATATAACTCGTAAAGTTTTCTGCAAAGTGGTTATGTAAAAGCCAGATGTAGAAAAATCTTGTGACCATGACACCGGCAAGATATATAAGCTCCCACTGTTTTCAGATAAATCCGCCAAAATGTGCCGTCATCAAGCAATGTATGAACAAAATACCCCTTTTCAGTTTTGTGGAAAGGAACGTTAGATTTTAACCAAAATGTCACGCAGCAAAGATTTTTGAGCCATTTTGGAACGCTTATTTGATCTTTGTTAGCGAAAACCTTGCTCTGGAATCTACTTCATTGTTTTGATAAAAAACTTGCGTCGCATGGTTTAAGAAATTGCTTCCCACCAGGCCGTCTTTTAGAGCTAATTGAAGCACCACAAGATGCACTGTACTTTCGGCAGAAAATCTTCTACTTTCGGTTGCAATAAATTAAGTACCGTTTAGTTATCCGTTTTTCAAAAAAGAAACTAGAAAAAGATCCTAATGTTTTGAGGACATGTTTGAATAGAGTGAAGAACTAAGGATTGCCTTTAGTTCAATTTATCGTTTGGGTGTTATTTGCTGTATCGAACGTCTGTTTGGAAAAGAAGGAATATTAATTACACACGATTTCATAATGCATAATTATACTCAAATTCACAAAACAAGCACACCACATCTTTTTTTCGTTTTTGTAGATCAGCCAAAAGAAACTTGCCCTGTGGGAATGGTGAAGCGAGATTGCTCATTACCAAGCAGCATCAATAACCGGTGCGCTCCTACTTGCAATTACCTCAACCAAACTTGCCCGCAAAGCATATGCGAGTCAGGTATAGCAATGGACTTCAGCAATTGCACAATATATTTCAGTGTTACAAAATCTTCTAGTTGGCTTTCGAACCCAATAATTTCGTTTGTCATGCAGCAAACTCATACATGAGTAGAATTGATTGAAGAAGTGTTTCATCGCAATTGTGTTTCATAATTTTTGTAGAATGCATTTGCGAGAACGGGTTAGTCCGACACAACAACCGATGCATCCAAGCTTCGCAATGTCCATGTGAGCGGTATGGCAAAGAATACGAAGTTGGAGAAAGTGTGGCGGAAGGCTGTCTCATTCTGTAAGAATTAACCTGTACTCGTTTCGACCGAATTTCAATTAATGTGTTGTATGCTGGTAAGAATGAAAACAAGAGGACCTTATCAGCTCTGGCCTATGCTGTAGATGTCTGCGAGCAATTCTTTGAAAAAAGCAAATTTATGTTTTTGTATTTAATAAACTAAGCAAGTTTGCTTACATCTTTTTACTCGACGCACTATTTTGCGCTATATCGCAAACAAGTAGCTTATTTGGCAAATAAATTGACAGGTGGTGACACATTCATCAGACTATTTTAAAACATTTTTAGTGATTAACAACCAATTTGCTACACTGAGACTTCAGGGTAAAATGACACAAAACAAGTTAAAACATGTTTTCTCTCCGCTTTAGTGACTGCTTGCATTTTTCAGAACATGCGAAGAAAATTCAATGTGGACAACGAATAATGCGAACTGCTTTGATGAATGTAACGTGGCATCTGGAGTGTTTTTCACAACTTTTGATAGCAAACATTTCCAATTCAATGGTTACTGCGAGTACTTGTTGACTTCTGACGATTGCGGTGGTGAGGCAACTGGTGGAGCATCATCCGATTACATGTATCGAGTAACAATGAAGAGTCATGATTGTCCAGGTTCAAACCGCGCAATGTGCAACACCACTGTTCATATAGTAATTGGGGTGAGTCCAGAATTGATTGTTCGTTTTTTGAGTTGAACACGGGAATAAAATATTAATTTTTTTAGCGTTTGCAAAACTGGAGGATATTTTTCCTCAGTAGAGACAGTCTGTTAGTACCTTAAAAAGAATAAAACTTGAAAAATATTGGAAGATGTAACATTATTTCTGGATAAACTCAATTTGATGAAACTATGATTTATTTGTTCTAGCCACTGGAAACTATTCTGAGAACAGGACAAAAACAAACTGCCTTATCTGGAATTCAATCTCGAGCTGCAAAATTTCGTAATGTGAACTTCAACATCTACACGAGAGGAAACTACATAGTTGTGAAAAGTAATAACGGCTTACATATAACATGGGACCAAAAGACGACTCTTTATATTCAAATGAGCAAAACATTACGAGAAAAGGTTTGTTTTCTCAATTTCAATTACTGTATATTCCATTCTTTGGATAGTTTGTGGTGATCTTTTGTTTTGATACAGGAGGGAAAGCACCAACAGGAAGGTCATTTCCTTCATTAGATTTTCTGAAAAAGTATAAGCCAAGATCCCTAAACTGAGGCCGCAAAATAAACCAACGGAAAATACAAAACAGTGGTGTCCTAACTTTATTCCCCCTCGAACCTCCTGTAGATGTCAACTATCTCTAGAAACCATGGGCGTCCCCGGGGGGGGGGTCAAAATGGGCATTTACCTCCCCCTGGAAATTGGAACTACGAGCTAAAAATGTTTAGAAAATCAGAAGTTCCAAATAATTGGTTTAATTCTTGCAATGGCACTTTATTTGCTGGTATGAAACTCACACTGCACAAGAGCCAGGTTCACTATTCTGCCTTCACGCAGTGGTGAGTTTGCAGTTCAATCATGTCTACTCTTTTTTCTGTAGAGGCAGGTTGCGAAACTGGCAAGCGTATTGTTTTATCGTTGGTCTTTACTACGTAAGAATAACATGGCAACAAATCTTCAAAGGTTCACTTCAAATAATGGTAAAAGGCGTTTTACCGCATGTGACTGTTGAAAGCAATCATCTTGCCTATAGCGGAATTGCACGTAATATTATACTGTGTGAAAAAAAGCATGGGTGAATCTGCAGCAATGCTTGCACAAGTTTGAAAAATCGATTGTTACTCTGGGATTCCCTAGTGTGAGACCGTAAGTGTGAACAATGTTCCTGAACTGAGTGAATAGCTTAATCAAGTTACTTTTATGGCAGGGGCGGATCCGGCCAATAAGGTTGGGGGGAGCGATTTCAGCAATATTTGGCAGCCAAGTCTCATAACGGCTTCGCTACTGCAAGAGAGATGAAGTACAGCCTACTTCACAACACTGCGTGACAAAACAATGGACGACAAAATGGCCTTATATCGCGAATGTTGCTTTCCCATTTGTACAAAATCATGGTGAATAAAGTTACTTTCTATAGTCTTAGGGGGTCGATCGTCCCGATCAGTTCCCTGGATCCGCCCCTGTTTCATGCAAGCTTCTTTTCAACAGTAGTTCCAGCATACTAAATAGGTTTAATCCAGGGGCGTAAACTTAGCTGAAACGAGCCCACTTGCTACTATAGGCGTAGCCAGGAGGGGACAGGGGCAATGGCCACCCAAATGTTAGGAAAATATAGTCATTCTGTGCTTTGAGAGGCGTTTTCCAAAAAAATTGCGTTATTTGTCTAAAATCATACATTTTGCGCCCCCCCAGGTTTTTTCGGCTCTCCCAAATTTTTGACAGGCTACGCCACTGCTTGCCACTGTAGGTGACCCAATAGCCATGGGCATCAGCAATGGGTGAGCAAAATGGGCATTTGCTGGAAATTGAGGCTAAGAATCCAAAATTTCTAGAAACTTGAAGTCGGCAGCTTAACTGACTTAATTCTTGCAATGACAGTTTTATTTGCCGATATGACAATCACACTGCACTTGATCCGCAGTACACTGTTCAGGGCTCATGCAGTGATGAGCTTGCACTTCACTAATCCGCTCCATTGCCTGCAGAGGCAGGTTGCAAAGCTTGGGAGCGGATTGTTCTAATATTGGTCTTTATTGCGTAACAATCACATGGCAACAAAGGTTCACTTTTGAAAAAAGTTACGGCAGTAGGCGTTTTGCCGCATGTGACTGTTGAACGCAGACATTACTGGTGCCACGACTGGTGATTTTTCACTAGATCTAATAATTTTTAGACTGACCTAGTGATCTTCCACTGTAATCTAGTGACCAACAGAACGAAGTATTTCTAATTTGGATTTCTGATTCGTGTCACTTCCGTGCTGCTTGTTGCTGCAGTGTTGTCCATACCGTTATTTTCATTTATTTGGAGAAACACTGCAGTAGACATAATCGAAAACTAGATGTTAGATTGATTGGTCTAAAATACTCCGTGAGTGGTGTCGTTTCTAGCTTTTGAAAAACTTCTGAAGATTCTTGGTATGAGATTTTCCAGGCTTCAGCATTATCTATTTTCATAAACTTGCAAATGATGTAACAATTTTTAGGCGATAAAGTAAAAAAATAAATCATTTCAAAGAAAAACTGTGGTCTTAAACGGAACAATTTTAATTCTAGCGATTTTCTTTAAGATCTAGTGAATTTTTTTGTGAATCAAGCGATTTTTGCAGAGAAGCCTGTGGCAGCACTGGCAGACATCTGTGGAAACTTAGCGGTTATAAAGCGAGACAATAACTGCTAATTACAATTAGCCACGTAGTTTTCTACGGTGTAAAAAGACGCATGAGTGAAAAAGAAGCTTTGCTGCCAACGAAGGGCATTTTTTTGGGACTGTTGCCATAACACGGCGCATTTTCTTTGTGGTGTTGAAAGGGTAAAGCGTTTTGTGAACGTCCATGCGCACTGCATCATCAGCAACCTGAAAAGGATAAGCAAAATGCCGAATTTGCCCCCTCCCTGGAAACATTTCTGCGGACGTCCATGTTAGAAACCCTCATATTTTGGAGACACTATTTTATACCGATATATAATATACTATGTTGCTTGCGTGTGACAGAGCTTTGTGAAAGATCATGGTTCTACCACATGTAATATTTTAACGATACCAACAAATACGCAACCTCATTCATTGACTTTTGAAGCGCTTGTTAAACCTGAACATTGGATCCGTGTTATAACACTTTCCACAGGATTAATGAGGATGACTCAAAGTAGCACACATTAAAGAGGCTGATAAAAGGAGAACACGATAAGAGTTTTTTTCACAAAATATCACGTTAGAAAAAATTGAAGACCTTATTCTCTGTACCAAAACTTTTAATCAACGTATTGTGACCTCAAAGATGGAACTATTACAACAAAACGAGGTATACTGAACCTTCACACAAGCCCTTGTCAGGTAGTAAGCGGCAATACGCTGCACGGGTGGTCAAGATCAAGTAATTTGCGGTGGTATCTATGAGTGACGGAAGGCGGATCGAGGTTGACACATCATTGACAGGGTGAACACTAATGCGTGAGCTCCGTGGTCATGGTGCAGATCACAGATATATGGCCTGATCATAAAAACTGTTATTTGGTGATTGGTTGCGATGTTGCGACTTCCGTATCGAATAAAAAACTCTTACATATTTACATATGTTGATGTTGTCATCCAGGAAACTGAAAAGATTTTCTGTATAGTGGTTTGTTGTTCTTGTTCATGAACGGTTACTTTTGTTGCAGCGAATAAGCAATAAACTTCGACGCACAAGTAGTGCATGGCCAAGTGTTTTCACGAATTAGCATCATTATTGAGATCATTATTTTCTGTTTTGAGTAATTAGAAAAAAACAATCTGACTCCAGAATTGAAAATAGGGGGGTGCGAAGCAAACTAACCGAAGAGAGTTTAATTCTAAGAGAATAATTCTTAGAAGAGAGCGTAATTTACGTAACAATTGTTCTTTTTTACTGTTTTTCTGGGTTAGTTCGCGTCACAGATCATTGGTTGTTCGGTCATTAGAAGTGTTAGAAACAGTGCAGGAAAGCACAATACAATCTGCGGGGTTGTTCCCCAGCGAAATATTCGCAATTCATTCATTGAGCACATTGCCTACAGTACGTGTCACAAAACTTCACTCGCGATTCGAGCCAGGGCCAGTGCTAGGTGTTTAGGGCTCGCCAAGCCTTGACTTTGGGGCTTCCAATATACAATATATGGCATTTAACACATGTATTTACATAAACAAGACTTATTTATATATAAACAAAAACAAAGCAGCTGTTTATAAACCATATTGATATAGCATCAACACAACAAATAATAAAGCAGACAGACTATAACAGACAGACTATAACAGACAGACTTCAGCATTGCTAAATATCAAGCTAGGAAAATGACTTTTCCTAATTTTCAAAGATACAAATATTTTTTAAAGTCAGTCAGATCAAATGTTTTTGCAGTTTCACTTTCAATAGATATCATTTTCAGAATTGCTAGTTTTTCATCAAACATAGTTGATCTGCCAAATGTTTTGATTAACTTCAACTTGCTGAAGCTCCGTGCAACAGTATTGCTTACAACACTGATCGGCAAACTTTCGTTATGATGGCCCCAACCCAGGGCCGGATTAAATGAAAGCGAGACTCCGGGCAAAGTCGTGACCGCGAGATCCTCTAAACGCTCAGCCTCAGCGCAACTGCGTAGCGTTTTAAATGCGGAGCAGAAAAAGACCTCTTTCCAGAAGAGTTTTTGACAAAAACTGACAAGCGAATTCGAGAACAAACGTGCATGATGTCACCTAGCGATCTGTCTAATTAAGCTAGGCCAAGCTATCTGGAAAACAACCGTGCAGCTACATATATTGACCAGTAAATGAAGCAACTTCTGGCCTTCTGGAATGTTTTAGTCGTGAAGTGACCACAAGGTAAGCGAATTCAAGCATGCTAAATCACACGACACGATTGTGTGAAACAACGCGTCTTTCTAGTCGACCTGGGTGTCTCGAAATATCGCGTTAAATCTGTTTTTTTGAAGTGATAAATTCACCAACACATTTAATAATATATAGATAACTTCATATAACAGTGTTTGCATTCGCACAGCAGTTGAGAAAGCACGCACATCGGATGAAGCAGAACGTGTTCAATCGGTTTCATATCTTCATATAATACCATTGTCGGGGTTATAAATATAATGGTATTGTCTCTAACGCCAATGGAAGAAACTGGTGTAACCAGGGCTTGGACTGATTGTTTAAATTTCGATGTTTCCTATGCATACAACCTAAAAAACAAATTTCAAGTAGAGGAGCAAGGCATTGGAGTTATATTTTTTGTGGGATTTTAGATGGCGCTGCAGTTCAAGATTGCACAAAATTTCCTAGTTTCTTACAAATGCAGCCTACTTCTGCAATTAGTGAGAGAGATCATCAACGGAGTATGTTACCAGCGTTATGAAAAAGGCCTTGAGCAACAAAAAGGTCGTACAAATGTTAATGTTTGCGCTGCAGAAGAAAAAAATTCGGAAGAGGAACTATAATTAAATCGATATTCGATTATTGATTCAATTGAAATTAGCATAATCATATGCTTTTGTTCGTAACACAAGCTTTCTGTTTTTTTGTTGTACGAATATGTTTTTTCGTGTGCAATTTGGGCTTATTTGAAATAACTGAATGGGAGCCCTGCATGTAACTGTTGAACACAGACATCTTGGCAGGTAATGCAGCGAGAGAGTGACACTGCTAGTAGCGGTAAGCCCCGTACAGTTTTATACTCTGTGAAAAGAAGTATGAGTAAATCTGTAGCAGCGCTTCCACAAGTTTGAAAAATCCATTGTTAGTGTGAGACTGTGATCATAGTGCGCGAGTGAATAGCTTAATCAAGCTACCCTTTTGCAGGTTTCTTTTGATACAGTATAAAAATAAGTGGCTTGTTAGAATACGTCTGTGCAGACTTGGAGGGAACAAAACTTTACCGTTAAGGCTTAGTCCTGGCTTCTTAGTGAACACAAAGTGCAAAGCTATATTTGCTGTGGCGAGTTTTCGCAATTCATCTGCTCAGTTTTATAACCCTGCGTGGTGTTCTAACTTTAGTAAGTTGTCCGATGGTCTTGTCAACGTATAGTTATACTTCTCATTGCTTGAACAGTTTTGCGAGAGTGTCTAATTTTCTTCTTTTTCTCCGCTCATGTTGTTCTGGCTGTTGATTATTCTTACATTATAATCAGTGTTCCCTCTAAGGTGCGCAACTGCGCAATTGCACAGTGTCACCCTTTGTTGGCAAGAAGATTTAAAGCACAGTCCACAGTCTTGTAGAGCCAGAGAAAAAGCAGTGAAATATATTGAATAGTACTAAATGAGTACGTCAATAAATTCACACCATCCAAGTACAAAGTTGCCTACTGTTTTTCCAAGCAGATTTAGAAAATGTCTCGCACAAGGTAATAGACTCTGCAAACTTAATCTTAGCTAAAATTTTCTTTTAAACCCGTTGTAATTTCCAGCCATGTAAGCTGCAATGTCCCGTGATTGACCCGTGCATTTACTATAGCATGGAGTACTCAGAAGCGGTCAGTATTACTAAAGTAAGTCGGTATGTGGCTGGCGCATATCCATGTGGCTTGCTTTAGGTGATTAAACTAAGCCTTGGCGCGACTCTTTGCTGGCTGAACTTGTTTACCAGCAGACACGGGTGAGGCACAGGCTTTGCGGATCTTAATTAAACCCGCGTAGTTTTGCGATCCGCGGCACTAACCACTTTATACAGGGTGTTTCACAATTGTTGAAACAAAGCGATTGGGCACAAATCCAGGATTTTAAATGATACCACAATGATGATTACATTTATTGAAAGGTGAAAAGATAACATTTTATAATCTGCAAC
>Ga0210059_1008639_pt1 | contig 16029 bp, 11 predicted proteins | sample Ectturendosymbi2_FD_188042 | JGI IMG/M metagenome (GOLD analysis project Ga0210059, IMG submission 188042) | Ecteinascidia turbinata endosymbiont from Florida, USA - Sample 2 (SPAdes) (version 2) | ecosystem: Host-associated > Tunicates > Ascidians > Unclassified | place: Key West, Florida...
CCAAACAATTTTATGGTTCAGAAAGTGACGAACGTACACCAAAAAAGGGAATGAACATGATGAAAGTGAATGAAACACACGATCATGCAGTTTATGAGAAGATAAAAGAACTACACTATTTCGGATTTGCGGTATATTTTTGCTATTAATTTCAATTTAACATATACAAGGCAAGCTATTTCGCGATTTGGTATAAATTTTATTCATGTAATAAATTTTCTAACATACAAAATGTCCTTCGTATTTCCGTAATGTATGTGATGAGCAGAGTAAGGATCTTTGTATAAGAGGGGTGGGCGCTGGAAAGGATCTTGCCTAGGGTGCTAACAAGTCTATCAGTGGTCGTCTGTCAGGACCACCAAAGCATGACCTCCAGGCCACACTTTATCAAGCTCACTGCAATATTTTAAGGGTACCACCTCTGTTCTTTTCATTTCTTGATTTTTCCTGGCTGCGCCGCTTAATTTTACCCGAGTAGGTTTATGCCGAAGCCTTCACTAAATCATGTTTCAGTCATGACGTGTAGTCAGATTAGGAAACCCTGCCGAAACGCTAGCATTATTGGCATTAGTAGCCTAATTAACCAGTCAGACTTAGGTCATAGGACAAGGACGTACCACCTTAATTTATGTAGCAAAGAGATATCAGCTGGTACGCAACATAACCGACATTGGTGATCTTTGCGAATGTTAGAGCTTTGTTGTGCATGCAGAACGTCGATTGTTACGACACCGGACTGCCAAAAAGTTTTTGAGGCCTATGCTAGAATTTGCTTATGTGAATGCTGTAACGCCTGATATTTGTGTAGCTTATGTGAATGCTGTAACGCCTGATACTTGTGTATATTTTAATTAATTTGGTGTTCAAATAAACTCAGTATGCATCGAACAAATTAGTTTTATGTAAAAAAATCGTCCTCAAAAGGGTCTTTTGGGTGGAGGGGTGCTGGAATGGACATTTCCTAGGACGCACGAGTAAATTTAAGATGTACAAAGAGCAAAGAGAATGTGTTTGTTGACGTTTAAACAGATCGTGCCATGGCTGATTGAGGAGGGTGACGTCATAAGCTATGAGGGGGGGCCCTGAAAATGGATCTTACCTGTGGCGCTGGAAAGGTTTCCGCCGGGCCTGCCAGCTCCTATGCCTATGATTTCACTGATTTGCTGTTTGCTGGTATCTTCAGGCGTGCATTCTTTCAACAGTGTATATACGTGATGCTGAAGCCGTGTTGCTTGAGTAGCAATTTTCAACAAGTAAAAATCACTACTAATTGCAGCCTTCGGCGAAAATAGTATCATGAAACTATTCTTCTGCATTAAAAGTTGAACATTACGAGAAGTGGCGATAAATCAAAGAATACCTTTAAATTCTAAAATAGATTAGTAAATCCCACTTATTCTTACATATTTCATATTTTGTGCGCGTTTTTGAAAAAGTTCAGTTTTTTTAACCGAAAATGTTTTTTCCTCTCCTAAAGCTGACCTCCGTTTAAAACTGCGATTCAGCTGTTGGTCTGCTCAAATATTGCAACTTTGCCTTGGTGCCAATGACCAAGAGTCGATCTCCAAACTTACCAACGCAGTAATGGAAACACGTGGCGGTCCAAGTAAATGATTGAAGCATGAAGATGACTAACAGAGATCGAAAGATCGTCTAAACGCCTCAGTTGTTTGTCATCGATACAGTTGGTCAATTTGTAAAACCAACGCGCTTGCTTTGTAGAACTGTAGCAAGTGACCCATCCAACTTTAGAAATTGTTTTTTTATTAATGAACTTTACAAAATAGCTAATAAATAACTTAAGCACCTTTTTCCAAATCCGCATGAGTATTCAGCGAAATATCGAACTGCATTCGTGGAGATCGATGTGTATGCTGCTGTGACAAATTCGCTTTTTTATCTGTGAAAGTCTCACTGCTTCTAGCGACACGGCCAAGCCTATATTTTAATTCCTGTAATTAGGCGAAACTTCCGCCCCTGGATCATAATTAAGCTTGTTAGCAGCTTTAAGTACGGCTTACGTTGACTTCTTCAATTTTGCCTGGAGCAATTGTCTGTCTCAACCTGCGTCGTGTGCTCATTGAAGCACTTTGTTTCAGTAAATATTCGCTACGCCGTTTTCTTCCAGGGGGGCGCTTGTTATCACAAAAGTTTGTTAGTCCGAATATCAGATGCAAGAAATACACAAACAAAACCACTGTGCAGTTCACAGTTAAAAGTAGAGACAGTTTTCTTCACAGTAGAAATAAAACTGACTAAATGTTGTAAGTCATGCAAAAACTTATGAGAAACCAAAGTGAAGAAACAATGTGAATGAAATCATGTTGAACGTTTTGAGAGCAACTGCATTTGACGTCAGGAAGATTCCTGTTGACAATGGAAACAAATATTTTGAAACACTCAACGTAATTCATTCAGGTCACTTGTTTTACGTTTGCGCTATGTTAATAAATAAAAGTCAGGAAGCAAAGTCTTTGCAAAAGTCAGTGGAGAATGTTCGATATATTGCAAGTGTAGGATTTTTGATGGGAAAGCTCGAAGGAATGACAGCATAATTAACTGCCTGTCTTTTATGCAGATACAGTATACTTGATTCTTTCAAAGACTTCTTTGTTTTGTTCTCAATAAAAACCATGCGTTGAAGGCAAACAGTTAAATACAAAAGATATCCACTGTAACGCACAAAAAATCTACCGCATGAATGATTTCTGTTGAAAGACGCTTTTATCATTCAAAACCTTTTGAAGAATAATATCAAGCTTTATGAAGCACATGATCAGAAAGCTATTTATGAAGACAAGCAATAAAGAATTATTGCTTCACTTGTTAATCTGCTTGCTGCACTAATGTAGTGGGCGCTGTGTGATTTACGAAAACCCTTTACCTAGTTTCGAATATTTGGCTTCAACTTAGTTGTGTTCTTGAGTAACAAAAATATTATGCAGCTGATAATTATTGTCTAAAATTCCTAAACAATTCTTGTGATTTTCAGTAACTCAACTATACAAATTCAACATAACTGATGCGTACGCTAAACTTTATTTATCCATTCAACTCTTTGTTTAGTGAGCAAACTAAAAAAATCTAATATTAAGCTGCACTACAGAAACGACATCAAACTACTAGCAAACGTTTCTTGCAGAAGTTTTATGAGTACAAACATTTTGCCATAAGCCGATGGTAAACTTGGTTCCAACGTCGGTAAGACAAATGCTTTTCACATTGTGTGTTTTTCTTTGATTTTACTTAGCTTTGCAAAGTGCAATGCGACATTTTTAAAGCATATCGAATTAGTTGATGAAGCATTTGGTTCCATTATGTTTTTATTTACCAAAAGCTCGTATTAGTTATGGCGCTGCCTGGCTTTCTTAGTGCAGTACAGCAACCTTAATATCCAGTGGAAAACTTTCACTTTTCTCCTTTCTAAGCTTCAATTAAATTTTTTTTCACTTGTCTGCAATGTTTCTTTTCGTTAACACTTTTTGTAAACATCTTTTTCAGAAAGCATTAGCTTAAAGTTACATCAGTCGTACCGCATACGCCAAAAAGTCAGACTGGAGAAGCAATTTTGGTGTACTGTAAAGTTACCTATCTATACTGTAGGTTTGATACACACACTCTCGGTTTTATTACACACAACTACCAGTCTGATTTGCTAGCCTTTCGCCTGAATCTGTACCAAGAAGTTGCTCTCAGTTCCAAACAGGTTGGCGACCCCTTTTCTAAACGAAGCATATACAAGATAGCAGTTGCGTTTCTATTGCAACCGTGCAAATGCCAAGCATTAGTTTTTCTTGGTAAGGAATAAATCTGACACTTTGGAGCAGAATTGGCGTGAACTTTAATTATGAAGAGAAGTGGGTAGAGAATTCCAGAGTTTTGAGTCTTTATGGAATATGTAATTATGTAGGGAATGCGTTTTATAGGAGGCTAGCTGAACATTCGTATGGAAACGTGAAGAGTAGTCGGAAAGATTTAAAAATTTGTGTTATTGATGTCAAACAGTGCTATTGATGTTTATTTGAAATTTTTTCTTTTTATAGTTATTTCTTATACTCAAATATCCCAGGCAGAGACGTTCCTCCCTAAATTTTAATCCACCGTTTATTAAGATCATCTGATAAACAAAACTGATATTTTATATGCTTTGTTGCCGACATTTATTCAACCAAACTGCCATTACTGATGCACATACGTAACAAGTGTGAGAATTCCAAAGTAACAAAACTGCTATTGATTCTTTAATCATACACTACTAGTTTTGTATGCAGGAGTAGTACATTTGACCGGAAATGTTATACAGCATTTGTGGAATTGTTGTCAGCATTTCTGCCTTTGTTGCAACGTGTGCTGGCTCTGATCGGTGGTACTTCCCATCAAATGTGACATTCACGGCACCATCGAACTACATGCGACTCTGCAGGCACGGTAAAACTGTGGAGTTACGAGGTTGATTTCAGACGTCTGAATACCGATATGCGAAGGAGCAGACAGGCCTCCAAGCAATTAAGCGCGAAACATTGTTACTACCAGTCGCTAAATAACTAACGCACTGAGCTGTGAGCATCCGTGTGAGCACCAATAAATTATTGCTTTCTGCTTGTGGAGTTCTTCTGGTGAAAAGTTTGTTTCGTTATTAGGCATATTTCATTCTACAACCAACAAGGTACTAACTGCAAATAAGAATCCATGGCATTTATGAATACTACTTCACTTTTATCAACCAGGAAAAACCAGCGGCTTTGCTGACTTCAGTCCACCCTGCAGTGGCTTGCTGAAGAAATTTTCGCTAGTTACAAATGTGGAACGTCCTCATTCGTCACAGTTTGTATAGTGAAATCAGCATTTAATTACAAAAAATTATTTAGTAAGCTTATAAGCTTGGCAGTTCCGTTTTCTTTCAGCAGTACTGAATATTTTCCACGGGGCGTATACTTAGATTTTCGCCGCGTAACTGCACTTCCTCATTTTTCTCAGCTGATATCACTGATCGTCTTTGGAAAATAAAAATTTCAGCCAGCGCCTGGTACTCTGTCAAGGTGATCAATCAAGATGGAAAAGTTGTTGTAAAGACGACAGCCCACTTGGCATGGAATATCTCAAATCCTGCGGGTATGTTTTCAGTTATCTTAATGTTCAAATTGGGGATTAAGCAACGACGTAACCTGCATATGCCCAAAATAATTTTAATTTTCGGAAATACAAAAGTGAACCATTGTTGTTTGCGCGCCCATCGTTTCGTTCAATTTTGCTTATATCTGTATAAGTCGTTGCTTTATGCCAGGAGCGGAAGAAACGCTTAAACCTGGAAAGCACAGTAGTCGAAAATACGCTAGAACACACACATGATGCAGACAAATACAGGCATGCCAAACATTTCAAAAACAATTACAATTGTTTCTGATACTTTAAAAACAGAAGAAAAGTTTAGATGACTTTAACTGAGCCATGCTTGCAACGTTAAATCAGTGTAACACCAAGAAAAAATCCATTTCATTCACAGACAAAACTTGCAGAAATGAACAAAAACGTTTTCACTTGAAAAACTACTGTCGTTCTTACTGAAGAACTTGAAGCTGATTTGTAAATGGGTATAAATTCCACTCTATGTTAACTAAATCGTAAAATTAGTAATTTCCCTCATTTGGAAGCAAACCCTGGAGGTAGGGCTTACATTTTTTGACAAACACATGTGACGATTCATCTACGATGCATGATTAAAATCATTCGGTTGAATTTGGAATATATAACCACAAATTCTTTTCAATTGGACGACTATTTTGGTATTTTACTGAAGTTTGCAACTACTTTTCATTTCGGTTTTGCAATGACATATGTGCAAGGAATCGCGAAATGTTTTATGATTAGCAGAGGAGGTAACTAGAAAAGCTTTTAAAAAAACAGATGTTTTATTTTATAATATCAGAGGTGAATTGCTGACACCTTTTACAGGTAGAAAACCATTTGCCAATGCTAAGCAGCTTCGACAGTATGTTCGCTGTCGTCATTTCAATATTCCATTTTGTCTGGTTTTCCTCTAGAATGTTTCTGGAGCTAACACAGGTTGATTTTTATGATAGACCTTGCATTGCTATGCACTGAAGATGATAACAGTTGTTATCGAAACGTTTGCAAGATGTCAGTTGTATCGTTTGCTTTGGCCGTAGTATTTATTATAAGACCTTGCAATAAAACTGTTCCAACTCACAATCTGCTTAATGAAGCATTCGTGTTCACAAAAATATGTGTTAACGAATTTCATATCGAATAACTTCTGCTTAATTGTTTTTTAGTCAAATACTAGAAAGAACACGAGGCAATATTTGTTTTTTCGGCTGTTTGTCATTTTATCCAATGCAGGTTTAAAATGATCTAAGCTAACAATTAAGGCAAAAGATGAAGATTTTAGAGTACTGAAATATCAGCTTTACTGTTTGCTATACCAACCATATTTATTTTGTCATAAGCTGATCATAAACAAACGTGATGCTTCCCACATAACTAGACTGTTTCTTTTATGTTTTTATGAGTGTAACAAATAGTTATTATGGTCTATTTCAGATCAGCCTATTGATGGGTACGCTGTGCATTTCGAGCGTGGTATGAGGTCACAAATGTATCCATCAATATATCCAAACAATGTGTGTTGGACGGGGTAAATATTTTGCATTATTTACGGCAAGGAACGTAGTTTTTATTTCATTTGAAGCAGTGCATGGCAGCAGACGTTTGCACTATATCAGGCCTGCACAACTCAGAAAGCTCGAAGGGCCAAATTGATCAACATAAACTCGCCGCGGGCCGCAAAAGTATATTTCGTCATAGTGTGGAAGAAATTCTGAAAGGACAAGTAATTATCCGAAGTCGGGCTTTTGCAACATTTTCTGCAACTCAGTTCTCGCGGGCCGCAAGAAAAGATCTCGCGGGCCGCATGTGGCCCGCGGGCCGTATGTTGTGCAGGCCTGCACTATATAACCATACACTCGTAATGTCAACAGAATGGCGGATGCTCCATTATGACTAATGCTACACCACTTATTGATTTTGGGGCTGTATTGTAAAACCTGTAGCATGAAGGTTAGACATATTTTAATAGTGAACAGGTACATGTGATCCGTTTCAATCTGATTTCAGATTAAATCACTTGTGGGTAAAAACAAACAACCGAACCGGATGCGAAATTTCCAATTCATCGTGTGACGCAGAAACCACTGAAAACGAGTGTTTATGTCCGAAGAATTGCAGCTTGTACGTTTATCAGAAGAGGAGGTGCAGGCATATCGGAAACATGCACATGGAGCAACCTCTTGGCTACTTTACCATTCCATCGGTATGCGGTGTGCATTAACTCTCACAAACGGGGTTGCGGAGTCGGAGTTAAAATGTCCGACTCCGAGTCCTTTACATAACGTTCATGAAGTTTGGCTGTCAACAATTTTGTAGCAACTACTGTAGCAATCAACGAAAATCGTGGTACACGGCAAGAATTCTCTGTTTCAGCAATAGTATCAAAAGAATTTGTACCATTTCAACAAACACGACTTAAGATTTCTAACTTAGGAGTGCGATGTAAAAAAGATTCAATTGGGCTTTCGGAGTCGGAGTCGGATGAAATACTCCTACTCCGACTCCTTGTGTTTTTGAAAGAACTGCTTGGTCATCAAGGCCAATCATCCGCTGCAGCTTAGACGAGTATAAGTCAGATAACTGTCAAACATGCCTTTATTTACAGTACTTGATTAAATAGTTGCAGCCCAAAAGTTAGATTTAATTGCAGCGATGGACACCACCTGCGAATAGTCAGAGAAATGATAATTTAAAGCGATTAGTTGGATAAGCCCGAGAAGATTGCGAGGGTTGAACAAAACGGGTCTACAGAATTTCGGATGCTTACGAGATAACCGCCAAGTTGCTCTCTACCCACGAGATTTCTCGGATGGGTCGGCAATATTTGAAGGGTTCGTCAACAACGTTGCTAAAGGCCTTAACTCACATTAAAAAACGGCGTCTTAGTCACTTTAGAAATCGCAAGCGGATCACGTGACTGTCACCTGACTAACAAATAACGAGAGACGGAGAACCAAAAGAGGTAGAACCAAACAAGCTACCCGCCAAATCGACTGAAAGGCCCTTTGTCTCAAACCCTTGTCTTATAACAATTGAGTGTTTTGCTTTCTACTCCAGATTTAGCTTTCCTCGCTTCTTGCTTGAAAGCGATGGGATGACTTGTTCAAGTGGAAGCACTGACATCGTTTTATTCATTTGACGTCCGAGCAATTAAATGCATGACGCTGACTGACGCAGTACCAAAAATGACTTTATTGGGTCGACTGCTGAACCTGTCCAGATTTTGCAACAAACACTCGGGTGCAATTTTGGATAATAATTTCCGAGAGGAAACCCCAAATGCAAATTCAACTCAATCAAAAGTTCAGCTTAGTTTCCCGTATCCATGATGGAAATAATTTGAGTGCTGTTTCCTGTGACTTTCCTTTCGCTCGAAATGAAAGTTTTCTTGTGACATTCTTCTTTGTGATTGCCCGAAGTGACGTGACTAAAAAAGTCCGATAGCCTTGCCATGAAATCGAGGTTTGTGCTTTTTAGAAAAATTTGCAAGTGCGTAGGGCGGTAGGCAATTGTATTTTATTGAAATGATAAGACTCATGCCAAGATTCCGCTCATATTTAAAAAATAACTACTAGAAAAGTGCCAAAATTAACCATCATCAATCTGAACAACCGAAACAAATTAATTTTTTGTTAAAATAACTAAAAATTTTTAATAGCGGTTGTTATATCTGATGAAGGTCTGCAAAGCGATTTGATTTGACTTGACAGCCATGTCGAAATAGATCAGCTAATTTTAACTGTTCGGTTTGGACAAAACAACTGCTTTCCACTCAAATCATCAGATCATCAACAAAGGTGATGCTTCCCTCGGCACACAAACAAGTCAGCTGAGCTTCTTTGGTGCTTGCTCTATCTATTGCCACATACGTCACCCCCCTCACCTACATTACGCAACTGCGAACGCCTCTATCGCGATACATCCAGATCACGTGGCTAACACCTTCTACCGTCAGTCGACGTCAGTTGTTAATAATCAAAAGAAGATTGAAAAATTCAGTGCCTGGGTGCCGCTTATAGCAACAGCAGTGGACAACGGTGTGTAATATTCAGGACGCTGATCTGAGCATAATAGCTTTCTTGATATTTTTTATTTCGTTAAGTTTTTTGTTGTCTAGAATCATTCTAGTGTTCCGTAGGTCCAGCCCGTAGTTTCTCAACCCTGGCCAGTGTCCCCCAGAAGGTTACACTCGTAAAAAAATGTGACGCATGAAGTCTTCTACGCTTAAAAGAAAAACGAAAGTTAACCAAATATGCATTGCAAAAGGCAAAACCGTTGTGAAAACTCAACTTCCACCTGATTCATGTCATGAAGACTGAAAAACTTGTATCTCTGAAAAACAGATTACTAACCGAACAAATCGTTTGTTTTGTCAATGTGTTCTGATTTTTTCTGACTTGTTTGATGCATTATTATCAGCACAGTATCTTAGCCAAAAAATTACTTTTGCCTTCTCACTGAGGTAGTCCGGGTACTGTGAGATCGGACGAAACAAAAAAATAGAAGATTTAACATTTTCTTATAGGTGCAAATAGACAAAAGTCACTCTGAAAGGGCCAAAAGATTTTAAATGTTTGCATCCACAACAGAGAATTCCGTTTAAACAGAATATTGTACAGAAAAGTATTTTATTTATTCTAGCGAAAGTCGTAAACAGTCCATCATGTGCAACCGCGTTAGTTGTGGTCTGGGGTTCTTCTCTGTTTTGAAAAATATTTTGTTAGTGAAATAAAATTTTCAATCAAGTCATCTTTGCGCGTCTAAGCAGCTTTAATAAAACTGATGTTTGAAACAGGTCAATTCTATAAGAGCAGTGTTTCTCAATCTTTTTCCTTACGTGGCCCAGATAACTTTGGCCCACTATCTTGTTATGTTGTTAGCACAGGCTACACGCTTATACGCATAAACAAACACACAATATTTTAACGTAAGCGATATATTCCTATACGGCCCACTGGAAAATTGCACTGTGGCCCACTGATTGAGAAACACTGTATTAGAGCATACAGTGAGGTTTCACCACGCAGTATTTTTGGTAAACTGTTCCGCGTTTAAAAATGAATGAATGTTTTACATTATAAACGTCCTTGTCAAAATGTGATCTTTTTGTGCTGCAAACGTAACGTCTTCATTTTTTTGTTGCAGCGAGTGAGGTATCTTGAGTTTCCAGTACAATTCGGCAATCATTATGCCATGGATTTAATTCCGTACTACAGGTAACAAGACGGATCAGTGATTACATAACAATTAAAATAACCATTGTTGAAATGGTTCATGACTAGCTACTGAGGAAATTGTGATTTTAGGTTCTGTGTTGGTATATTGTTTACGACTAGAATGATTTGTTGTTTTATCTGAAATACAATGATAACAACACATTTTGAGCCAGAAACTAATGTAAATCATATTATTATGATTAAATCTTAGCTCACATATGTTGTTACACTATTACACTATACTGTACATTCATTGCAAGAATGATGTGAAGTCAATGTGAGTGGTTCTACAACACCGTGCCAATAACGTCAAAACATGTGAAAACCGTAGCTTAGTGAACTATTTTTTCCAAAGGAATTCTCATTTTGTTTACTGTTCACCTTAATTATTTTATAAACATTCGACAAATATTGTATCAATGTCAACTGTCTATCAGCGTTAAACATCAAACAACGCGTTTGTTACATGACCGCATTATTTTTCCAGTTACAGCAATGGACGTAAACAAAATTATATCCCTTGCTTTAGTAGAGAGTAGAGCTTAACAGGCTTGCAATATGTTATTTTGGAAACAGCCAATCCAAAAGTACAGATCTGTTGAGAATTTCGAAAATAACTGTTATCACTGACCACAAAAATTAATAAAGTTTAACACATGGAAGCACGGCACATGCTGTCAGATAAAACACAGAACTGAAAGGGAAGCAGATTGAGTAGATAAATTACGACATCGCAATATGTTACAAGACAAGGGTGCGCAGTGGAGAGAAGCCCCCCCTAAAGTTTTTTCGACCCCCTAGAAAAATGTGTTGGACATAGTTTAAAACTTTTGGACATAGTTCAAAAAATTTGGGTCCCTCTTAGAAAACTCTTCACCCCACCTGGTGTCCCAAGCTGGTTACGGGCCTGGTGATGGTATGGTTTATTCATGCATTTTTGTGACTCAGATTACGAAATAACACGAATGCAGCAAGAGGAAAAACAATGATATCAAAGATCACAACTTGATTTCATGTTGATGAAAATGTAAATATATCAGGAATTTCAGGTTTCGCAGTTTGATAATCGTGTTCTAACATGTTGCATCACGAAGGGTTGGCGAAAGACCATTTGGGTACGTTGTCACCCAGCCTGTTGCTAGCGCAAACCAATTTTTACTTGAAGACGTTTCACAAGTGGCAAAAAAGTAATAAAAAAGCATCAAATCAACGTGAGGTAAAATAAGCATAAAAACAATAACAAAAACAGTGGGGGAAAAGAATGCCTATGTACAGGGGGGAGGGTGAGCAACAGTAGAGGTAAATGATAGGAGGGAACCGAAGGGCATCAACACTATATTACAGAAAGTGATAAGCATATAAAATGAAAATCAAAACGAATTCTGGCAAGATGGCAGAACATTTTTTATATTGTTTTCCAAATGAATAAGGCGAAAGAGATTTCAAATTTTCAGGAATATCAGACCAAATTTTAGGACCAACATACTTTAAAGAAAGCTGACCCAGAGACGTTTTCATTCTGGGTAAATAACATTTTTGCAAAGATGCAAAACTTTTTTGATATTTGTGGACTGATGCAATCTCTGTAAAGTAGTTATCAAAGTGATTACGTAATCCAGCATTATAAAAGGAGTACATGCATTTGGCAACTGACAATTACATTAAAAATTTCTGGTGCATTTAAAGTTTTGTGCTGAGAATAAAATTTTGTGAATATGACAGTGTGGTTATAAGAAGGCCACCGCGGCCGACTTAAGCGTTGACATATGAAGAGGTGCAAGGGACGCACAAATGTTTACGGATAGGAGGTACTTCTGAATCAGAAGTCGCCCTGAAAGGACCAAGAGATTTTAATGTTTGCATCCACAATAAACCGATGGCAATAGCTGAAATCTTCATTTCGGTAGTAGGATGCCTATGATTCTGCCTGGTCAGCATACGTCTCCCCAAGTGTGGTAACTTTTATATTCATTAAATTTAATAGAATAAGTAGGACATTGTAAGTTTTTCTTCAGAAGCATGCCAATGTACATATGACTCTTGAAAATTAAAAAGGCATTAAGAATCCAAAAACCCCGCTCAGGTGTGTTTAAAAAAAACATGTTGGTGTAATTTGTCCCGCTCTGGCATATTTGTTCCTCACATTACCAAAGCTTACGCAAACGTTTTAGGTGCGCAGGCACGTGTTTGAACAACTCAGAAACTCTTCCTAAATTCATCTCACCCTAAAAAGCTAACGTATTGCATGTCGGAAATTTTTTATTCTTTCAAAAGCAAACACATCCCCCTCCCAAAAACGTGGGTAGTACAGTTCCAAACGGCACAAAAAATACAAGAAAACATCCGAAATTCCTCCAGTAACCTTTATTGGTGATCTGTAAAAGACACATAGCATAATGTTTTCGAAGTTGGTGGAAGTACATGCAAAAAAAGTAAATTATGTTGAGACATGAAAATTTGTTATATTTATGGTATTTTTGTGAATTCCAGAACATAAGGTGTGTTTGGCCCAAACTGGACAACTTCCTTTACGATATCAATGGCAATCTGTTGCACAGAATCGATGAAAAAAAGGAAAAACAAAATGATTTCAAACATGTAGTGGCGGCAATGCTTGTTTTGTTTTACAAAGACACAGCAGGGTCAACTGAATATTTCTGTGATATTTTAGTTAATTCTTGCCCATAAGGTGTGTGGACCAACTTCTTTACGATAACATCTGGCAATCTGCTACACAGAATCGATCAAAAGAAGGAAAAACAAAGTGATTTCAAACATGTAGTAACGGCAACGCTTGTTTTGAGTTTTTTACAAAGTAACAACAGGGCTTTTAATGACAAACTAATGTGCTATTGAATTCTCTCACAAGAGTAACCGGACTAAGTACGTGTATTCACAACCACAACGCTTACAGACAAACTTCTTTCAAACAGTAGAAACTTTGAAGTGTGCAATACAACCAGGGGCGTAACGAGGTCAGATGGCGCCCGGGACAAGAAACAAGTTTGGCGCCCCCATGTTCGAACCTGAGGTCTTTCGGAAGCAAATCCGCTGAAAGTACTTGTGACATTGTTAGGACTTTTCAGCGCCCCCGCAGTGATTCGGCGCCCCAATAATGATTCGGCGCCCGGGGAATTGCGCCCTCCTTGCTCCCCCTCGTTACACCTCTGTATACAACAAAAACCAAAAGTGCAACGCTTTCCTTTCAGCAGTTTGGGCAAAAGATTCGAAAGCTTTCCTTGCACACAGGAGCTCGACACTTCCGGCTCACGAACCTTGTCTTGTTTCTATGCAATGGGCCGCAAATTTGGCAGCGTTTTCTTGCCGTCAGTGGTTCATGGACTTGCGCCGGTTATCGCTGATGTCAATTCATGAGATGTTGGCCTACTGTAGATGGTCATGGCGGGAGGCAACATCGTGTTGCTTTGGTCACAGCAAGATATTTCACTTAATTTTCAAGAATGAAAACTCTTGCACAGACCTGTGCATTTGAAAACCTTTGGAAATGGTTGCAGGCATGGGCGTCAGCAGGGGGGGCAAAACGGGCATTTGCCCACCCTGGAAATTGGGACTAAGAACCAAAATATTTTTGAAAACCTATAGTGAGCACTTAATTCAGATTAATTGACTTACTTCTTGCAATGACGGTTTGTTTACCGATATCAGTGGTGTAGGGAGGCGGGGGTGTAAGCGCACCCCCAAAAGTTTTGATGTGGTGGAAATTCGGGCAAAATTCCCGAAAATCGGCAAAATCCGCAGAAATTTGTGAAAACCTTGGCAAAACCCCTGAAAATCTAGGCAAACTCCCTAAAAATACGGCAAAAATGGCGTCCAACGTGCTTTGGTTTGAAAAAATTGGCCCCCAACGTGTGCAGAATCACATGAAAACCTTTTTTTATTCCAAAAACGGTCTTCATGAGAAAACATTTGCACAAAAAGTGGTCCAAAATTTTTTCGAGCAAGTTTGAGGGAATTCGGGTCAAAAAAACTTCCCGCCCCCAAAAATTTGCCTGCTCCTACTCCTATGGCCGATATGACCCGCACATTGCACAAGAGGCAGGTTTATTCATGTGGTGTCATGTAATGATGATATTGTAGTTTAATCATGTCCGTTTTTTGGTCTGCAGAGGCAGGCTGCGAAACTTGCGAGTGGATAGTTGTTCGTCTTAATTGCGTTACAATAACATAGCCTCAAATCTTCAAACGTTTAGCCTACTTCAAGTTACGGTGGTGGGGATTTTGTTGCATGTGACTGTTGAACGCAGAAATCTAGGAAGGTGATGTAATGCAGCACATAGGTGTAAGAGAAGGCAAATTTTCTTGGGTGCGAAGGATTTTGGCCGGAATTTCCACAAACTTGTCCGAAAAAATTTTGGGCCACTTTTTGTGCGAACATTTTCTCAAGCAGGCCTTCTTTTGGGATGAACTCCAAAAAGAGGTCTTCGTGTGATTTTGCCAACGTTGGGCGCCATTTTTGCCCAGATTTTCAAGAATTTTGCAGAGGTTGTCACAGATTTTACACAGATTTTGCCCGGATTTTCAACATATCGAAAATTTTGGGGTGCGCTTGCGCCCCCGCCTCCGACACCACTGATGCAGCAATAAAGTGACTGCTGATGGGGGTTAGCAACATTGTTTTATACTGTGTGAAAGAAACAAGAAGGAAAATGTAGCAGTGCTTTTACAAGTTTGAAAAATCCACTGTTGATATCAGACTGAGTGCGACCATTGTGCCAGAGTGAATAGATCAATCCAGGGGTGTGAAATTGATTTGGTGTGCGGGTAATTTATGGAAGGCCGCATTTAGCGGAGGGCGTATCTACCTTCTAATCATCAAAAGAATCCAATAGAAATAGAAGAAGTCTCGGTTCAAGCTTAGGGCTAAGTTAGAGGGAATTTCAGTATTGTTGACTTTTTCCTGAATGCTTCCGCGGGCCACTGAAAACGCTCAGGCTTTTTTGACACAGTATAAGTCTATGTGGCTTGTTGGAATACGTCTTATCCGTTCAGGTTTATTTCTGGTATCTGAGATAGTTTTTAGAGACGATTGCAGCTCTTGCCGAGACTCCAGAATCTGGAGTCCAGTTGTTTGCAGCTCTTGTTTCGAAGTGACGCTGACAAGTCTTGCTTGGTAAATTAATGTAATAATTTATTGTTTCTTTAAAGAGCAGGGCAATGCTTCTTTGAAAAAGTCGCCCTGTTTGAAAATCTGGAGACAGTAAACTCTATCTTAATATACTTGGCTATTGCTGCCAAAGAAGTGCATTTTTGTGACTGCAGCCGTAACAAGGGGCGTTTTTGTGATGTAGAAAGCCGGTCCGTAGCCACGGGGTGGCGTTCGGGGGCAGTGCCACCCCAAATACTTTTGTGCGTACCCAAATTGTGTTCTGTCCAGTAAAACTTTTTTAAACACATAATTTGAAAAACCTTGCCCCCTAAAATGTATTCTGCCACCCAAACCTTAAAACCTGGCTACAGGCCTGGTAGAAAGGGGAATGTGTTTTGTGAAAGTCCATTTGCATTGCATCGTCAGCAACCTGAAAGTATAAGCCAACTATGTCCAACACAAATAGCTTACTGAGCCAAAATTTTGTCACTATCTTAATCAGGGCCCTCATTTTATGACATAATGATGGGGGCTATGGCTTACTTTGATCTTGGCAAACTAAATTTAGCTCAACCTATT
>Ga0210059_1008640_pt1 | contig 16029 bp, 7 predicted proteins | sample Ectturendosymbi2_FD_188042 | JGI IMG/M metagenome (GOLD analysis project Ga0210059, IMG submission 188042) | Ecteinascidia turbinata endosymbiont from Florida, USA - Sample 2 (SPAdes) (version 2) | ecosystem: Host-associated > Tunicates > Ascidians > Unclassified | place: Key West, Florida...
TCTTTGGTTTCTGTTTATTGTTCGGGTGAACGTTGTTTCTTGCCGAGTCACTCTCTAGCCTGTGGAAATATTTTTTCTTAGTAAGAATACGCTGTAGTGTTTATATCATAAACTCTCTTCTCGCAGCTAACTGTATGTGCAGCTGAGTATCGTATTTATTCGATTGTAAGCCGCGTATTATAAAGTATTTCATCATTTCATGCGGCTTACAATCAAGGTCGGCTTACATATTTTATTTCTTTACTTTATCGCAAGGTTTAGATGAAGCTCAGTCTTTCTTTGGCTACGTTTTGACGACCAAACTCTTCTTTCGCTTTCGATTCTCTTCAGCATCACGTGCACATCCGTCACAGGAGGGATTATGATTAACAGAAGGCAGTTGTAGTGGTGTAAGCATCATTAATACTGGGGTTGCCAATTAACGGGAAACGCACGAGTACGCGAACGTCGCGAATGCATCTCAGAGGCTTAGGTAACCTGTGTTCTAATGCGGTTTACAATAAGTGCAGCTTACATTAATTTTTAACACCATTTCGTGCGGCTTACAATCAAAGGTGGGTAACAATCGAGTGAATTCGGTAGGCACATAATCAACTACCAGAAAAAGCAAACGAGAACGTTGCGAATCAGCGAAAACAAATTTTACAAAGGATGACGTCATGAAATACGTCATAGGGGCCCTCCAGTGAAAATTGCCCCGGGCCCCCTGCCCTTTAATCCGGCTCTGGCCGTCTTGATAGAGATAATTGCGATCAGACTATGCAAAGTTATTCCGTGACGGTGTAGAAATACTAAGGAAAGCAGCAGTATCAGGGATACTGGTGAATGTACTACTAATGCCTGTTTTACAGATATTGCCCAATATCGAACACCATTCATTTGTGTTGATTCTATTTAGCCCATCAATCAACCTCGAAAGGAAACGTTCGACCTACAAGCGAGCAGCGTCTCTGTTAATGAAGAGCCATCGTCAGTAGCTGTTCATGTTATTCATTACCAGGTAAGACACATAAAAAATACGTGGAAAATAGTGATTTTAGATAGATGACGTATTTGTCTGAAGTTCAGCATTGTGAAAAATTTCATTTCAATCGTGACATCACGGCGATTAGCAGCCGTCTGACCATGTGTGTGCTGATGTTGGAAAGTATGCATTGCCATGTAGTAGGTACGAAACAAATGATTTTTGTCGCATTTGAACACTGAGCAGAGAGACCTTAGACCAGGGTGTTCAAGATTTTTTGACCCAAGAGCTGCTTAACAAGCAGGGAACTTCCCGAAAACAATCCAGTGTCAGTAAACAACCTTACAACGCGTTGCTTTGTCGCACAACCACTAGACATCGATTCACAAACTCTCCCTATCTCAAACACAGATCAGTCTGCATAACCCATAAATGACCCCAATATGAGCAAAACAGAAAAATAACCCAGAAATGACACAAGATCCATTCGGAAAAGGAAATCATTTCCTAGCTTGTATGAGAGACCTGGCACTGGAAGGAGGCTAAGCTTCTCGTGCTCAGAAGTGATAGCAGCTGATTGCAAGGTGTCAATATTGACAAATTTCTCGAATCATGTCAAAATTGACAATTATTTCAAAAGACTTCATTTAAAGGTTAAGCTTTCCAACATAGTCCCTACGTCATTGAAACAGCACCGAAAAGAACCTCTCCACTTGTTAAGTTTAATGTAAAAGCCGGGGCTGCGTTTACCTTATATTTCGGCATTTGTATTCTTTTGGTTTTCAGTAGATTGTTGTTTTTTTGCGTTTTTCGGAAGTTTTTTGGACTGTTTTTCGGTGATTTAGGGTTTTAGTATAGAAGTCCACAGCCGTATACACTTTCATTTCTCATTTTTTACAGAGTGTTGACCAGTGGGCCTCTTTGGGTACGTTTCCCACTCTGGCTCAAACCTCTAGTTACGCCACTGGTTTACAACTTAATTTTCCTGAATAATTTCTGACTAGACCATACTAAAATGCTTACAATGAACGTGCATTTAGTAACGTTACCTACACAACTGCCAGCTTACCAAGGTGAATGCTGACAACGAAGTTACCCACAATGCATTTCGCAATGGTTGGCTTAGATAACAGGAACCTATGGGTGGGGGGGAAATCAATTTCTTTGGCGTATTAGATAAATATGAATTTTGAAAGGGGAAATATGTGAAATCAGTTTGGTGTGTTCAGTTCAGGTGTCTATATGCCCTAACAAAGTTTCTCAGTCAGATTTAGAAGGCCGGAGGATACGGGAAACCCTTTCTCCGGCTCTGGATTGGATAGACCGTCACAGCCGGGTCGACGAGGGTGTCATTGTTTGGAAGCTACAGAATCAAACCGTTACCCGGATTGATAAAGCAAACGCAGTTGTGCGTGAGCAGGAGCTTTCAAACACCACAAAGCTGGAGCTTTCAAACACCGCAAAGCTGTCAGTTTTTAAAGCGGTTTTTGTTCCGATCTTCACCTGTGGTCATGAATCTTGTGCAATCCCTGAAAGAATACTATTCCAAGTGGAAGGGTCAGAGATGGGATTTTTGCGAAGAGTTCACGGCGTGGAACTTCGCGAAAAAATGTGCAGCTGTGAAATTCGTAAAACCCTGAATGTCGAGGACGAAGTTGGTTGCAGAGTCCACAGCCAATCAGTATTATGTTAAGATTAGCGGAGGATGCTGCTGTCATGACCTACGTTGAGAAGACCTGCCTCCTTCCACGGCTGCTTCTGCACTGGCAGCGCTAGTAGACTATTTCACTTAGCAGCTGGAAGTTGTATAAACGTTGAGCATGGCAGGCACGCTGCAATGCAAGAAAGTTGGTTTGTATTATAGTTTGCAAGTGGTTGCTGATGTGAAGTAAAAAATATTGTGTAGTTCGAAATTTTGTAGTTTTTCGGATATTTTCAAACATAAAAGGCAAATCAAAGTACCTATAAGTAGGCAGTAAAAACCCGCAAGTTAGTTGCATCAACGTGGTATCGATAAAACACGATGCAGTGGGAACGCCGCAAAGCCACTGTCATCAAAATGAACTTTTTCTGATCATCAGCCATCAATGCATACTTGCATTTTCACACGAAAAACATTCACTTCGCCTCCACCGCACATATCTCGTGTAGAAGTGATAATGCTGAGAAACCAGCACTATTAGTGAGGAAGTTAGCAGGTCTCAGAGATGTAGGTCGCGGCAGTGGCAACAAGAATTTCAATGCTTCCTGATTAACGTCAGTGTCGTGAGTCAGTGGAAGTGTGTCCCGTATCGTTATCAACAATTGATGTACTCCAGTTTTTTGGATACATCGACCAAGTGCATCAAATGGTATATACGATATCGAAAGTGTTAATATTAGTTTCCACAGACTAATCCATCTGACCCCGATCCAGCTCTCAGTCACGTTTAAAAATCAAATGCGGACCGCGCGATGCAAGAAACTGTCCACCTTGACATGGGCTAGAAGTACCACTCTATAGAAGTACCACTCTATAGCAGTATCATTCTATAGGCCAATGTAAAACCACTAAAGTTCTAAACGAACATACAAAACCACAGTATGCAAGCAAGATTACAAAACGCACACAAAAGCATCAAAAAACAAAGCAGTGAACAGAAAAACAAGCTGGAAAATAAAATGAAGACCTTCCAGCGAAAAATGTCACACAGCAGTTCTTTCCTCACGTATTTCATTTGCGTCTTCTTTCAAAATTGCTTTTACTTTTTCAAAAAAAAAGTTTTTATTTCATGTAACGGTTATAGTTTTGTTAACATATTTTCAAAGCGATAGTAAACTTTTCCAGGAAGATGATAAAAAAAATCGGTCTCCATCTTCGTGGGCAAGCAAAGCAAGATGGCAGAGAGCCGCCAGATGTAAGTATCAGTAATAAACTAACATTAAAACTTCATATACGTACTCTCCACAATGGGGGTAAGCAGGGGTCTATCGGCAAATTTCAGTAGGAAATCGGTTTCAGGCAAAATCATTCATCCTCTGCTCTGAAACTGCAAGCAAAGCTTGCAGGTGAAAAGTTGAAAAGCTGAAGTTTGATAGAAGATTATCGACGCTATTATGACCAGAGAACTGCAACAGTTTGAAAAATTGGATGTATCTGTAGATTCATCCGACGCTTACCTTGACAAAATAAGAAAAGATTGTATTCTAAAGACCTTGTTGTTGAATTCCATGCTATAGGGGCAATGAGGGATGAACTGCAGCTAGTGAATGACTGGGGCACTAAATTTAGCCAAGGCAGGGATTGAACTTTACCCCGGCTGCATCCCTGCTGCCAAAGATGACTCAAGACCCAACGTACTCCAGCTGAACACCGAGGGGCTCACCACAAACAAGATCTCTGCCATTGAGCAGCTAGCCTAAAAGATCAAGGTCTTACAGGAGACCCACTGCACAACCGCAGACAAGCTGGTGATTCCTAGCTTCTCACTAGCTGGGTCAGTCCTGAGCAGGAATCATGGCCTTGCCACGTTTGTCCATGAGCGGTTGGAATGGTCACTGGTCGATCAGTCTCAAGAACAATCAGAGTCTGAGTGGTTGTGCGTAGACGTTGCAGGATACAAGATCATTAGCGTCTACAAACCTGCCAACTGGGGTTATAACAAAACATCTGACGGTGAGAGCCTGGACTTCTGGGTAACATTCAACAACCTTGGACTGTTGTACAACCCAAAGGAAACAGCCAGTTTCTTCTCTCGCCGTTGGATCGTCTGCACCAACCCAGACCTGGTCTTCGCGAGTTCCGGCCACAAACTCTCGCAAGGCCGATTGGAAGCAGGTTGCGGAGTCGGAGGTAAAATATCCGACTCCAACTTTCCAAAATTTCCGACTCCCGACTCCGACTCCGAGTTTCCAAAATTTCCGACTCCGGCTCCTTGGCATAAAGGGAATGAAACTTGGATGTTAAAATCAATGGAAGTCGTGGTGCACAGCAAGAAATCTCTGTTTCAACAAACGTTTCAAAACAAATTGTACCATTTCAACAGGAATTCTCAATTTAGGAGTGTGATGTAAAAAATGGTCCAACTGCGCATCCGGAGTCGGATGAAAAGTCCGACTCCGGCTCCCAGTATTGTTAGGAATCGGACTCCACCCAAAAATCTCTGATTCCGCAAGCCTGATTGGAAGCACTTTTGCCTTCGTACATGACGACGGCGACAGGTGAACCCATAGAGAGATTGCCACCTCCGGACACATCAAACATCTAGAAGGTATACCAGGAATTTTGTGAGAACCTGCTATCTGCGGCTAAACAATGCATCCCACGCGGCCATCGCAAGTACTATGTGCCATGCTGGGACAAATAGTGCGAGACCCTCTATCGCTCCTTTATCCGAGCCCCAGTGGGGACTGACCCTGATAGAGCCGCTTCGTCCCTACTATCTCGGTTCGGGCAGAAGAAGCAGGAACGATGGGAGGAAGCTATTAATTCTATCGACTTCTCGCACTCTAGCTGCAAGGCGTGGAGCACCATCAACAAACTTACTGGCAGGTCTGGACACTCCTTTCACCAGTGCCCCGCTGAGCGGATTCCTTTGCCTCGCAACTTGTGAAGAACGGGGAACACAGGACGGGTGCCGGGAGTCCACCAAGCTGGTCAACATGCAGCTGTCCGACCTATGGAAGATTCCAACACCTGAGGGAAACAGTACCTCTGAACTCATTAGACCAAAGGAGCTTGCTGCCACCGTGGGATGCCAGAAGCCAGGAAAATCTCCAGGATTGGATTCCATCTTCCTGGAGTTTATACTCCACGCCGGATCGGCTCTCAAATCTTGGTTTTGCGATTTCCTCACATCTTGGATGCGCCAACTCAAAATCCCCAGGATGTTAAGAAGAGCACTCATATTTGCGATCCCTAAGCCAGAAAAGCCATTCAGGACCCAAAGAGTTATCACTTTGTATTCCTACTGTGTGTCCCCTTCAAGATCATCGACAGAATCATCTAAGCTCGTGTCGAACCGATCAACGACCCGTTGCTCCACAGAAGCAGGCGGGTAGACCAGGTCATCCTGTTAACACAGGACATCGAGGATAGCTTTACAGCTAAAAAGAAGGTCGGAACTAGTTTTGTCGATCTCACAGCAGCCTACGACACTGTACGGTACCGCGGCCTCATCTGCAAGCTGCTGCAATTGCTGCCTGATAGACACATGTTCTACACGATCAGGGAGATGGTTGGCAATATCAGCTTCACCCTTACCACCGGAAATGGCAAAAAGAAGCAGGTTACGACGCCTCAAGAACGGCATCCCACAAGGATCTGTCCTGGCGCCCCTTCTCTTCAACATCTACATCTCTGACCTGCCAACAACCATTTCTAGAAAGTATGTATATGCTGACGACCTAGCAATCACGCATGCTGATGGAGATTGGCAGGCAGTGGAAGGGGTGCACGACGCCTTGCGAATTGTGAATGGATGCCTGCGCCCTACACCAGCGGACAACCTTCCCATCCTTGCAGGATCCAACCTGCTGAGCTTCGCCGCAGTGGAGCCACACTGTCTCTAGCACGCTGTGCCATTGAGCTTGGACATCTGCTCCACTCAGCGCTCACCCGTCCATCGAGTGCAGATGCACAGTGCCTCAAATCGAGACACCCATTTGTACCCGCCGCACAACAACTCATCAGTTCATTTGACGACAACAAAAGTGCGGCCCACTGGGTGGGTTACTGATTGAATGTGGAGTGGTTGAAAAGCATTACGAGACTCCGTACTTTCAGCCCCGACACCGGCACCCACCCTCCTGGAATGACCCTCCTAAGAAAAACCTGGGTCCGGCTTAACCGCCTCCGCACCGGTGTCGGACGTTTCCGCTCCTGCCTGTACAAATGATGTTTGGCCTCCTCTGCGACCTATGAGTGTGGCGCAGAACAAACCGTCGACCATGTCCTCCAGTGTCCAATCCATCGACCTCCCCATGGATTGCATGGCCTGACGGTTCTGGACGATAAGACAATCGAATGACTGCTCAACACCTGCCCCGAGATCTAGTGCGGCCAAGCAGTGGATTGAAACAATTCATTCAAACGATGACGAAGACGACGAAAGGAAAGCAGATACAAAAATAATTACATGCGGTAACGAGCGTCACAAACTTTATTAAAACTTGATTATAATGTTTTCTTCTATTCGTGCGTATTGTCAATGACATCGGGAACTTTTACAGAAATTCAATTCAAACTTTAAAGCCTATCAATATATACCGTATAATATGCATTTGCTTGAATAGAAGTCTGAGCGCAAAAAGTAACAAAATGATCGCTTTTTCTTGAGAAAGTGACTTTCGGGATAAAACCACAAACTCTTGAAGCTGAATCTAATCAGCTCTATGTTGAAAACGTTGATGAAGTGTTCAGCTCTATGTTGAAAACGTATCAAATCTAATCAAGTCTATGTTGAAAACGTATCAAGTTACCTTACCAGGTAAGCCTGGATAAGAAAACCAGCAGATTGTTGAATATCAATCCAAAAATCAGCTCACTGATAAGGATGGAGAGCACAGGTTTATGCAAGTGGTTGTTTTATCGGAATGCAAAGGTGCGTCGTTGGTCCAAAGACGAGGATGTGGTTATTGCATCTTGTACAACACATAAAAGGGTGGGAGTATCAAAATAACGGCGAAATAGAGCAAAACCAACAAACAAATCAGCACCAACTCAGTGGATCAGACGTCTGAAACCTCAAAGCTATGTCAAGGTGTACGAAGAGGCACCTTTTTTGAAGAAATCTTTTTAACACTATGGGCGAGTAGATAACTGATAAACGATGATATCGAAGCATTAAAATATTAGTAGAGTATGAGTGGGTTAAGCAACAAAATACAGCAGATAGTGCCTGATGTCAAAAGTAGTAGTGTATAGGCATGGGGTCCTCATGCCCTGTTGGCTGGTGGTGCCCACTTTTGCAGGAAACTTAACTCAAGGTTCACCAAACACCGGTCAGGACTGGTGGTCAGGTTCTCCTTGCTTCATGTTGGTGTATTATGTAAATCAGCGTGGTCCAAGTACTTTTGACTTACGGGCCATTTTATAAAATCATAGTAACATGCGGGTCACATGTGTATAAAGCAACAGATTCACAAGATTTAAAACTAGAAAATGGAAGATAGGTGAGTGCGTCATTGAAATTATTATAAGCAAAAAGAATTTAATACAAATCTCTATGAGTGGGATGCCTGTGGTCGAGGCTTCTCTGGCAATATCGGCCAATATCAATACCAGTGTTAGTGGAAGAAAGTCTGGGACTATCGTCCAGTGTTTCGTGTGATTCTGTTTTCAGATTTGATTTATGTTTTTTGATTTGCATCGTTGTATAAAATATAGTCTCACACACGCACCGGCATCTGCTTCCGAACCTCACCTCAACCACCGGCACCCCACTGCTATCGAACGATGTTATGCGTGTTCGAACTAACACTACCTGCTATCTGTAACATACAGACAATATTAAATGAGAACTGAGAAAGCTCGCGGGCCTTAAAATTTCTGTCCGCAGACTGCAGTTGGACGACATTGATGTAAATCACTGGTAATTTTTGCTGCAGACCATTCTGGCAGAAAAGTATTTAATCATTTGTGAACTGGAGCAGCTTAATATTGCGCTAGTTATTGCAAAAGTTACTTGCGCCATTTTCGTGAGAAATTAACCTTTGTTTGGATGTATCTTAATTCCGACGCTTCAAGCTGTTTTTTGATACCAAATCAATCATTTAATATCACTTTTGTTTGACAAGCTTGTAATCCAACGAACTCTTTCTAGATCTTCTGAGACGATCCTCAGCTGTGGATGTTGCGCCTACAGTGATTGTTCAAAAGCACATTTCTAACGCTGAATACTGTGCACTGGAGTGCGTCATACGTCCACACTTCGATATTGCAAGGTTCCCAGTACCTGCGTCTGTCAGGAGCATGGCCCTTGCAAGGTATTGGTCGTGGTCGTGGAACATTCACTTTTTAAAGTCGTTGAACATTCAATTATTAAGTAACTGGATATACTTTTCATACGTAGGTTGGACAGAATGCAAGCGTTTGAGCAACTGGTGGTGAAGTGCGCGGCAGTGATAGGAGAGAATACGTCGTGTGTGATGCTGAAGTCTCTTGTTCCAGGCTGCACTGACGAGAAGTTCAAACGAGCAGTGTACAGACTCATGCACACTAAAGTGTTCGACTGCGCATCGCTGGGAAATGAAAGGCGTAATATTGCAAAAAGACAAAATGTATCTTGCTGTGATGGCTGCAAAAGTTTCATTCTCCGTTCAATAATTTAAATAGTTTTTTGATTTTTTTCGGCAGATCTAATAGGAACTTTGTGTTGTTTTTTACAACATCATCCAGAAATATGATTAAAATATGAAAATTGAAATAGCGCCCATTCAATGAAATGTAAAGTTTTTTTGAGGAAGACCTCCTCGAAAAGCGACCAAATAAATAAGTCGCTTTGCGTTACAAAGTTCTATTGCCCTAAAACCTCGGAGGCAGATACATTGCGAGTTTGTACCTCCCGCTGTACGCCACTGGTGTAGTAGCATCATCAAAATGTTAAAACAGATCACTGTATCTTAAACGTCCTTCTGAAAATCAAATATAAAACAAAGTGATTCTCTTACTCTCATGAACGCCAGTGCAAAGTTTGTTCAGTATGCCACTAAACTCGCTAACTTCTACCAGAAATGAGTCATGAATTTGGAAGTCGAGTAAAACTCCTGACACTTTAAAGTCCAAGTCCAGTCCCAATCATTTTCAAAGTTTGAGTCAAATCGGGTCAATTCTTTGACAATCATGTGTCATATTCGAGTCATTTGAAAACTAGCTGCCGACGTATGCATCTTTAGTAAATTGGAACAAAAGAAAAAGTCAAGTTTGAGAAAATAGTAACCAAACCCTTCCTGGAGCATTGCAATCTGAAAAAGCGCTTGATGCGCCATTGTGGGTCTTTCGGCATTGGTGACTCTAGTCAAGACAAATATTTGGGAAAGGGTGAAACAATTTGCGCCGAATCATTCGGGTCACAAAAGTAATTAAGATTTAATCGCAAACACAATTCGACCAAAATAATTTGATTCTAACTCCCAACATAATTATGAAAGTTTGCTTCTGTGAGTTGAATACAAACTGTTCAAGTTAAAAAGATTGGAAGTAGAACTGTCTACTACCAACATGTCCCCAATTGGTTTATTTAATGGTATTCTGTTAAAAAAAGCAGAAATCTGTGTATAAACAATAGTTTCGCTCATTTGATCTTGGAATAAAAGCGATAAGAGCTCTATTGTTGACTGGATAGCGTGCTTGCTGAAGTTTGTGCAGTATTTGTGTACTAGTTAGTGTTAGAATAATGCCCCGAAAATGTGCTGATCGTTGCAGCTTTATTTTTTGAAAAGGGAGTAATCAGTGAAATTTTGAAACTTAGGTGCTTCGTGAGCGAATGTCATGTAGCATCGACTGCGCCTGCCATCAATCTGATGAGGGTTTGAGTGACGAAGAGGTAGCAGCAAAGTACGTGCCCCGCGTTGTTGTAGACTTATGCTTGACAACATCCCTGCTGCCAAGATAAAATGTTTATTTTTTCAGAATGTCTTGTTTGCTTACACTTAGCCAAATATTTCATGTTTACAAACTTTTTTGCAAGGAGCGTGATTGTAAATCTTCGTTATATTCACGCTTTGTTCAGCAGAGCAGCAAAACTGATACACTATTTGTTCAAATGCAAAATAAGTGTCGTTTTTTTGACTGGCCAGGTGCGAGCAGCTGAAATTCCATAACTCGCTCGTGCAGGAAACAGCATATAGTTTATGGCTCGCTGAGCAAAGGGCATCCTTACATGAAGCTTGCGCACATTATCTGGAAACAAAATTAAATGAGGCAAGTATTTATACCATGCAATTTATCAGAAGATTGTTCACGAATTGTGCCTTTCTTTGCCTTTCTTATTCCATACCAAACGAAAAGTGTAACGGTAATTTTTTTAAACTTTATGCACATCTAAAGGAATGACTTAGTTCATGAAAAAAGTATTGAAAATTACCGGTTGGTAATACCCTCAAATTAAAAAGTAATGGTGACTAATTTACAACATGACATTATTAGTTCTGTTTAGGAATTTTCAGTACTTTTTCTTGAGATAAGTAAAATGCCGAATCTGAATTGGCACAGCCGATATTTTTTCTTTTCGGATTTTAACGTAAATCTCGCGTTTCTTTCGGCCTGTGCTTAAGTAGAAGTTCAACCTTAAAATGGAACTTTAATTGCAATATGCTCCATTCAGGTCCTTATCTCCGGTTCAACTGATGAAGCGGTGAAATTGCAGTTTCGATTATCACGGCAATTTTTGAAAGATGCTCAGCAAGAATCTGAAAGAGGAAGTAAAGTGTACTTAGGGGTGAGATAGTAAAATTAAGTTTTTCAACTGAATATTTGTGTTGTGTCGTTTAACGATATGTCTTCCTGCAGGAAAGAAAGGTTACCATAACACAGATGTACACGGGCACATCTGAATCGCATAGCTCAGTTTCTAGAAAGTCAAGGCTTTCGTCACGTGACTCGAATGACAGCAACCACCAACAGGTGAGAGATGAGCTTATGATAAGTCTCTAATACACCATATATTCTATTAGTTCTAGCCTTACCTGGTACTAATACTAGAAAAAATTTGTAAAACAATAAGGCCTACCTCACTTCATTCGCGTCCTTGAAAAAATGAGCCTTAAGCTGGTTTGGTTTCATTAGTTTATTTCTTTTTTGTAAAAATTGGAAAAATTTTTTTCTCATACCACGTCAAATAATTTTTTTCCTAACTCAAAGGCTATTTTCTTCTAAGCGCAGCCAGTTCCTAAGGAAGTATCTAAACTAGTTATGTTGATGTGCCTTGCGGGTCCATGCTGATGTATCAAATGTCTCAGTCCAAAGTGCGTTTACAGGTGCAAGGCAGCTGTGTCTTTGTGCATGTTTGAGTTTCACATCTTTTATTAATAGTTCATCAAACAAAGTGGAAAACAGCCTGACTATGACTCAGACTACTTCCTTCATTCTTAGTAAAATAGCGATCAAGGCAACCTTTCTAATCTAAAAGTACACTGTGCGTCACGAACTGCACTGTTTCCAAGTTTGATTTCGTTTATAATCAGTTTGCATTCCTTTCGGAGTGTCACCAGCACCGGATTAAATGAACGCTAGGCCCCGGGCAAAGTCGTGACGCGAGCCCCCTAAACGTTGAACGCAATGGTGGGAAACCCCGGCTCGCCGACATGTTTTGTGCGGTTCTTCTAGCTGAATAGCAATATCTCAAATAATAACGAGTTGTCGCCTCATATTTAATGTTTGTGCCTTTTATCAATGTGTTCACACGAATTCGTGTGGTTCGTTGCCGAGGAGTCTACACGACTTGATGTAGGTCATTTTATGCTAAACCTGCTTTCTTTATCGAACTGCATTTGACACTACAAACTAATTTTGCGGCTCGCTTGGTGTTTTTGGTTTTCTGCCAATGACTCTTTCTGTTGAACTAGTTTGCCCATTCCTGGCTTAGCGCAACTGTGCACCATTTCACATGCCCTCGTTTCAACTTTGCAGAAGCACCAGTCAAAAACGTCAAAACTGATTCGATTTGGCAGCTTACCCTTCAGAAACAATTGGGGGTGACAGTGTACGACGGTTCGAATGTGGTTAATCTGTTCAAAGAGAAAGTTATATCACAAAAAACAATCATTTTGCTACCGTGACACTACAAAACAATCTTTTTTTCATACACTCCCTGATCATCTTCACTGCACAAATCGTCCATTGACATATGTATTGAGGAAAGATATGTCTACACTCTCTCGCAGATCGAAACGTAGACCGCTTAGAAAAAACGTTCTAAACGAAATATCACGCAAAAGCAAATTGAACCGTCTACTTGACTGAAGTTTTGCGATGGGAGCTTCACAAAGTTACAACTATTAACTGCTCCGTGATCTGGTGGAGAACAGTGCTTTGTTTAATCTAAGACTAATACCCTCACGATCACGACAAGCACTTCGCAACAACGTCAGCACATTATGTGGTAGTTGCAAAGCCGCTGGATTGCGAAGAATAGTTAGTAACGACCTTATTAAGTGACCCAGGCATTGGTAATGGTTTACTGCTTCACATGACTGGTCTCTGTCACTCTGTCAATGTGTGCTTTTTGAAAAAAAGTCAGTTACGAAAAGTTTCATGACGCCGCAGTTTTTTGCATGCGAAATCATTGATGATTGTCTCTATGTTGTTCTGGCCGTTGATTGTTTTTAAATTATGACGTATTTGTAGAAAGTGCTCGAAAAAATGGATATCACGCATTTTATGAAAAGAAAAAGCATTTGTGATAGCCGAAGTGTGGAAAACATTTCAGACAAAAGATTGAGAATTGAAGGTTAACCAGCACAGACGAATGGGGTAGAAAGGGTAAAGCGTTTTGTGAACGTCCATTTGCATTGCATCGTCAATAACCTGTAAAGGTTAAGCAAAATTTCGACGTTGCCTCCTGGAAAACATTATGCGGACGCCCATGCATGCACGGAATTCTTTTGGTCATAAAGCGTGATGCTGTTTGGTTCAATTCTTGTGAGTCACTCAAAAACAATAAATGCCAAAGTTGTCAGTTTTCTTAAACCTATATACTAAACGCAATAATAAAATAACTACAATTTTTTGCCCGGATTGCCCAATGGTTAATCCGGCCCTGAGTGTCACGAGTGGTCTGCTGCGCCCATCTCCGCTTACTTGCGCCGTGGGCCACGCGGGTACTTTCACAGTGAAACCTGCACTGGTGGCGAGTCAATGGTAGGACCGCACGTGAACCGTTTCCTTGCATCCATGCATTAAACGTCGAGCACGAGGCTGGACAGACTGCAAGTACCGTTTTTCAAGTCTTCGGTATGACACGACCGGAAATCGACCGGTGTCAAGTGAAATTCCTGACTTCACGCCATGTGCGCATGCACAGAATAATATCATACATATCAAATACGCTGAGAAAACTGGTGATTAGGCCTTAGGGATTGGTATTTAGGAAGTGGGTCGGGTTAGAGTTTGATTAGGGTTAGAAAAAGAAAAATAATTGAGGTCTCTAAGGCTAAGTTCAACATTTTTCAGTGGCTATAGTTATTCCCGTACTGTAGCTTGTTGTGGGTGTCTGACATGCAACGAAAAAGTTTTAATTTACACAACACATATCAAAAAGTAATCGCCAAACTTTATTTCTTTACTCTGAGAAGCAAAACAATGACAAAAACTGACAAGCAATAATAGGTCAGAAAATTCGCAGAGGTCAGAAATTTCACTTGACGCCGGGAATCGAACCCAGTCTACCAGCTTTGGTCGCGCGTGATCAACCCATGGTACCCCAGGTGCATCGTTTCCGGTTCTCTTGATGCTTTCCTGAACAGTTTTGACAAAAGAGTTTTTTTTCTAACAAAATATTTTGTTAGGTGTTTCTTAAGCAGCAGATGCAAAACCAGGGAAGGCTAAACAGTTTAGAACTGTGCCAGTCACTGCAAATGCTATCGCCAGCCGACTGGTTGAAAATGGCAGATATAAAAAGCCGGATCGTCAATATTCCATCTCTGTGCGCAAAGCGGTGCACCAACTCACAGCTAACACGCATAGTGATGTCAACCTATGCGAAGAAGTGAGCAACACAGAGACGACGCAAGCCATACATAACATGAAGTGTGGTAAATCACCTGGACTAGACAACATTCACCCAGAATTTGTCAAGAACCTGGGACCCTTCGGTTTCAAGTGGTTAGCAGCTTTCTTTTCCACCTGCATGCGCCTCAACCTCCTCCGAAAAATATGGAGAAAAGCCAACATCATAGCAATCCTGAAACCTGGCAAGGACGCTAAAGTGCCCAAGAGCTACCGGACGATTTCCCTGCTATGTGTCCCATTTAAAATCTTGGAACCAGTGATTCTCTGTCGCATCTTGGCAGGGCAAGCCCTAGCAGATGCGGGGCCCAATGCAAGACCTAGGCACGGGGCCCATCTGAGCAGTGATTTTATGACGTCATCATGTTCAGTCAACCGTGTTACGATCGTGGTAGAGCGCATACCTACAGTAAAGCACTAACACGAGAATTGAGCACCTTTGCTAACGTTCGAGAGGAAATTCGCTAGTTCTGACGAGAGCGTTGTTTGTTAACAATGAAAATTGTATGGCGTTTCTACTGAGTTCTCAAGCGCAAGGTGTATCTGGCAAAAATGAAAAATCTACCAAACACCATGGTGCGGGGGCCCAGAGGCGCGGGGCCCAATGCAGCTGCATCGGTTGCATCGGCTTAAGGCCGGCCCTGCATCTCGCCTTACGTTGAAAAATGCCTACCGGACTCTCAGGCAGGTTTTCGCGCTGGAAGGTCAACCATCGACCAAGAACTGCAACTGTATTCGATCATAGAGGACGGCTTCCAACTTATACAGAAAACTGCTGCAGCACTCGTTGATTTGACACCTGCCTATGACACGATATGTCACCAAGGCCTACGGCTGAAACTGCTTCGTACAATACCCGATAAAGATCTGGTAGCCTACATCATGGAGACTCTAAGCAGCCGCAGATTTGTCCTCCGAACAAGCGACGGACAAGAAAGTCGCGCACGACGCTTGAAGAATGGAGTCCCCCCAGGGGTCAATTCTTGCTCCTTGTCTTTTCAGCATCTATATCAGCGATAACCCGACGACATTGTCCACCAAACTGGCTTACACTGATGACTTAGCTCTCGTCTTTACTGGGCCGTTCCGGACTGGGCAGACGTCGAGAACGTCATGAACAGGGACTTGTCAACACTCCACACCTACTACCATCAAAATCGGCTTCAACTTAGCAAAGAAAAAACTATGTATGCCTTGCACCATCTTAACACACGTCACGTGGGACGACGACAAAACATTTCAGTGGATGACAAAACCATCGAATTTGAACCAAACCCAACGTATCTTGGAGTGAAGCTCGACCGGTCGCTCACCTTCAAGCCACATCTTACATCTGTGCGGCAGAAGGTTTTGTCACGCT
>Ga0210059_1008641_pt1 | contig 16026 bp, 14 predicted proteins | sample Ectturendosymbi2_FD_188042 | JGI IMG/M metagenome (GOLD analysis project Ga0210059, IMG submission 188042) | Ecteinascidia turbinata endosymbiont from Florida, USA - Sample 2 (SPAdes) (version 2) | ecosystem: Host-associated > Tunicates > Ascidians > Unclassified | place: Key West, Florida...
AAGGGTCAGTAGACTTTTTGTCATCAAGTAAGTTAATAAGCTTCTGTATTTCTTCTGAACAAGTTGGAGTTATGAACATTGATGAACAGATTTGTGGAGAAGGAGGTAAATAAGTATCAGTTACAGTTAAACAAAATGTTTGCAGTTGCGTCTTAGTGTCTTCTTTATCGTTATGCCGAGCAAAATATTTTATGGAAAGTACGCCGAACGGAGCACTTTTGAGCTAACGCCCTCTTTACGTGCCACAATTCCAAGGAGTTACACCCTTTTACCCTTCCGCTGTACTTTTCAAGCACTTCCATTAAAATATGAGGTTTGTAAGCATGTTTTAGTTTACTGCTGCTCAAAAGCAAATTTAATGAAAATAAAGCTTGAGTCAGGATCTGCGACTTTCAAAAGTCAAGCTCTTTTCTTTTTTAACTGGTTTTGAATGCACCACCCAAAGCTAGTTTTTAGCGGAAGATATATTGACATCGATTTTAGTGTATTTCTATAGAAATTAAAAATCAAATTTCAAAACTTTCTGTTCATTTTTTACGGATTTCATGTTTATTTCCTGAAGTAGCAACAGCAGAATTATTCCTTCAATTATTGTGTGTTACATATGTTTTGCAGATGGATGGTTTTAGTCCCCAGAGCGTTTGTGGGTAAGTCCTTTCAAATATGCCTTTCAATGGTTCATGCGCACCAACATTGTTAACGGTATCTTTCAGATGGAAGAGTTTTAAAATTTGGTCACTGTTAAAGGATATAATTGCACAGAATTCTAGGTTGTTTCAATTTCTGCCCAATGCAAAATCACATTTAGAAGTATTGCAAACTTCACAATTTCACAAAGGACCTGACAGTATATAGTGCACAGCCACCTATTCAGGCGAGTAACCCGGGGAGGGAATGGAGGCAATTCACCCCCTCTCATTCCGAAAAGTTGCATCAAACATTTTCAGGTAAATCAAGCTTTTGATATGTAAGCCAAAGAAATACTTCAGTGCAAATCAACGAAACTGGTTAAGGAATCTATCTTACAGTACTTCAGGTTTTAGTCGAACCCGATCAAACCAGTATGTTTTACCAAGTGTCCGTAATTAATCAAACGTTGTGTAAATGCTAGAAGATTCATATCATGGTTGACTTTTACCTGAGGTTTTATTTCTGTGTGGAAGTTGGTGATAATGAAATACATACTTGTATAAAACCGCCTGTAATCACTAACCGCATGTGAAACAGAGTAACGCTTTTCATAGCTGTTTCTGGCTCACCAGCTTGCTGTATACCCTGATGGTAATGTAACCTTCATTTCAAGACCATTGCAAAATTCTTGTCTGATAAGTCTGGCGTGCTACAAATATAACTTGTCTTTGTTCTTTATCTCAGGGCTGTGGAGCCGGAGCCCAAACGAATTTGATGGCTGGAGTCGGAGCCAAAATTTGTTTGATGGTGGAGCCGAGCCTGAAATTAGGTTTCCAGTTCAACAGACATAGTTTGTGCGGCAAGCAAGTTGTACCAAGATTACAATGGTTTTTAGTTTTTGATGGACCAAACCGTTCTGAAGCCGTAGCAAAAATTTTCTGAATGTTGGAGTCGGAACCAAACAGTCTAGATGCCTGGAGCTGGAACGGGAGCCTGACATTTGACTTCCGGCTCCACAGCCCTGGTTTGTCTGCTGTGTTAGCTGCATAGCCTCAAATGGATATCGCAGGTTTTTTGCACAGTTTTAAAACTAAATGCGTTAGTATGGCGGTGACATAAATTTCATATTTCTTGAAGCTCAAACTTTGAACAAAAAGGAATCCAGTTTTAAATATTTTTTAATTACGTAATTGTGCCATAGACACTGTTTAGCAACAATAGCTTTCATTCCGGATATTTATTTTTGATGTCTAAACATTGTAACGGTTCAGTCACAATTATATGGAGCCTGAGCGTTTTCATCAATGATTTCCCATTAACATGCCGACGAGTAAACATCAGTCGTCTCAAGTAATCAGAGTCCGACCTGTCCATAATCTCAAAGTGTTTCAACTTTCATCTGATTTCAACTGCCATTGTATCTCACAGTAAATGTGAAATTATTCAGCTGCAATGGGAAGAGTCAGCAGCAAAATCTAACGTAAGCAGGAACATGCTGTTTATTTTGTAAGGGGCGAGGGAAAGAACCTCAGGGCAAAGAAGCTCAGAGACACATTCGCTAGTGCTCACCTGCAGTAAAAAACACTCTATTTCGTGCCTATTGCATGCCAATGTATGCTTGCCAATTGTGGAGCAAATATACACAGACTAGTATGAATGAAGCACTTACGAATTGCGTACAATAATGCCAACCGAAATATGCACTGCATACCTAGAAAAGTAAGTGTTCGCCCACACCAACCCACTGTGTCAGGGCCTTCGATGCTTTGTTTAGAAACAATCTATATGGTTTTTACAATGATGCGCATCTTCATCAAAAGTCACAATGTTACGAAACAATAGGAATCGCAGGCTACAGGAAAATTTATTTATTTAGAAACAAAATCAGAAACTAAACTAGAAAGCTGTGAATCCAGGTTTTTGTAAAAAAATGCAAGTTACTTGCGTTCCACCTGGAAGACCTTCGAGCACCACCAGTGGTACGCGTACCACAGGTTGGGAACCCCTGATCTAAACAATTTACATGCTTTTGTGGCCACTGAGCACCCCCATCAGATTTTTTCTGTTAGCCGGTCGTTTCCCTCGAAACCTGATGTTAAAATGTCTTCAATTCTCCCCCCTGTATGAAGCTGAGTCAATGAAGTTGTAGATGCGGTACTGTTTAAGTGTTTTGCTTCTCTCTCAGTGTTGACTGTATTTATCAATTAACACCTACTCTGTAACGCGCTATGACTAGCCATTGGGCTCTTGTGTTATTCGATTACCCTTGTGATATGGACTATGAGTCTACGGCAAATACACAAATAAAATAAATTTATTTGTCTGGTACGAATCGCCCGTTGCTCCTCTCACTCAAGTGCATGTTCTACAACTGCCGTTTTGACAGCTTTCAGTAAATCTTTTTGGTTGAGCTGTGGGCGTAAACTCTGAATACAAAACTTTAAATGCAAAAACTTTATGCAATGCATTCTTGAAATATTCCGCATAAAAAGTTCTTTGGTTTCTAAAAAAGCATTTCGAGAAAGTTTATACTGCAATTTTTGATTGTCTCCGTGTTTTGTAGGAAACGTTGAACAAACTACGATCCTCTCTCTGCGACTGCGTCTCGATCGAATCGAAGATCTGACTTACCGACTCATTCAACAACTTCTTGATCACTACGGACTGTACCAAAATTAAACTTCGCAAACCATGATTTTCACATGCAGTGACAAACCCTCGAAGCAAATCTTTTAAATTTATGAAAGACATTTTTATGAAAAGACCAACACTGTCTTGGCTGGCATCTGTGTTTATGGACACTGGCAAAAGCGATGCTGCGTATTTCACCCTTTGTGAATCTCCTATAGAGTACTACAGTTTTAAAACAAGGTGCTTGTCTTTTATTTTATGCAATAACGATAACTGAAATTGGTGCTGGCAGAATGTCAAAATCAAATGCTTCTATTGAAAGTCTCTTATTTCAAAAGTGATTGTAAACCAGCTCATGTAATCATTTGTCATTGCGGTGGGCATGCATGAAATAGCCTGGAACTTCACTCTTCGTACTACTACACGTACTATTGCGCATTTACAAATGTTCCCACTCTCTGACCAAAATTTAATTTACGTACAGAAGCTTTCCATAGCTGCCAGCATCAAGCTGACCACGAAAATCTTCAAAATATTTCTTCTGGTGCAAAACGTTGTTGCTGTAATCGCGACCAGCGACCGACCGACTTGATTGTTTTATGACTTCAAGCTGTTCATCCGTGACCAATTTACTGTGCGAGACGTCTCTAGGTTCAAAGGGTTTGATTTATTTCAATGCCACCTTAAAGTCTAACATCCATGGGCCTGGGGATCAAGAAGTTGCCATGTTATCGTGCAAGCTTGAATCGTAACTGTATCTGACATCATTTGACATTTGACATATGAAGCCTTCCGTGTTTCGGTGATATTGTTAATCCCTTGTGCCCATTAGCCAGGGCTGTTGAGCCGGAGCAGGAGCCCAAGCAATTTTGGATAGCTTGAGCCGGAGCCAAAAATTGTTTAGATGGTGGAGCCGGAGCCTGAAATTTGAGTTCCGGTTCAAGCGAGTTATTCAAATAATACAATGATTTTTCTGCTTTTTGGACCAAATTTTTCTGGAGCCGCAGCCAAACATCTCAAGATGTTGGAGCCGGAGCCTGAAATTTGAATAACGGCTCCAAAGCCCTCATTAGCACGGTTTACGAGAACAATGACTGCACGGCTTGGCCGTTTCTCTCCATAATGACTGGACGTATCAGCCTGTTTCTCCTCATGCTTACGCGCCATAAATTCACCGGTCGTTCACTCCTCGTTTGGTGACATTTTTCAGCCCTCATGTGAACAGACTAAATTCTGCTGACCAAAACAGCGAGTTTTCTGATAAACTTAAGACCGAAGTCTGAGTGTTGAAACGCACATTGATTGAAACCGTGTTTGATGATCGATCGCTGCCGAAGTGAAGTTTGCTGCTTGACTTTGTGAAAACAAAAGGCTTGTGTTAAACACCTGAGTTCTACAACAATTTCTGTGGGAAATAACCGTTGCAGATCTGTTGATCCGTAGAACTCGTGATGTGTCAGAATAAGTGGAAGGTCGTCAGATACGCGTGTCTCAAATTCTGTGAGTGCTTGCTCCGCACGTCTCGCGATTTAATTCTAGCGCCGCTACAGTTGCTGCTCGTTGGCTTTTCATAACTCTGTATTGAAACTCCTTATTCAAGATGAATGATCAAAGTCAGCATTATTGTAGGAGGGAGTTGGTATGGCGATAAACTAATCGCGTGCTTTGGTTGGAAAAGAGCTGCGTTGCCTAAAAACTCAGTGAGCAAAGTATATGCAGCAGATGCATGGACCATGAGTAAATAGACATCCAAGCAATTACACTCATATTCCGCACAAATTATTTTTGTGGGGCGCACGATATTTTTGATTTCATCCGATTTGTATTATGAACAGATTCGATTTCATCCGATTTGTATTATGAACAGAATCCAATACGTGCCGTAGTAGCGAGTTCTTGGCAGAATATTTGTTGCAAACATCTTTCTCACGCGCTTTTCGAAGAGCTTTGGGTAAACGCCATTCTACTCGGGCCACTGGAAGAAGTTTTGCACAGAACATCAACTGGCAGCACGCTCAATTTAGGAAATTGGGTTTTCAATAATTGGCAACACCAGATCACCAACACCTATTTTTCGGCCTTTCCAAAATTTGTCAAATCCATAAAAGAGGATAAAAACTAACAGTTTTAATATGGTTATAAAAATCACCTTCAAACAACAAAAATATTCTCAGTCAGGGCCAGTCCTGATTCGGCCAAAATTGCCTTTAGTCCTGATCCAGTCCGATGCAGGCCTGATCCGTGATCTCTGACTTGCTCCTAGTAGAACCTATACCTTTGACTCCAGATCCGGCTTCGGCGAAAAATGCAAACTCCGGCAGGAGTCCACTCTAGCACTCCTGCTCTATGATCATCTCTGGTGGACTTCGCCCAGAGTGTACGATTTTTGCCGAAGCAGAACCCGGAGTCGGAATTTTGAGTAAAAACCTGACCCGGTGTCAAGCGGAATTTCTGACTTCACGCCATGTGCGCATGCACAGAGTGATATTCTACATATCAAATACGCTGAGAAAACTGATGGTTAGGGCTCAGGGTTTGGTGTTTAGGTAAGTATGTGGGGTTAGGGTTTGGTTAGGGTAAATAAAAGAAAAATAATTGAGGTCTAAGAATAAGTCCAACATTTTTCAGTGGTTAGTTATTCTCGTACTGTAACTTGTTGTGGGTATCTGACATCTAACCAAAAACTTTTTATTCACACATCTCAAACAAGTAAACGCCTAACTATTCCTTTACTCTGAGAAGCATAATAACTGACAAACAATAATAGGTCAGAAATTTCGCTTGGCACCGGATTAGGAGTGAAGTTTTTAGTTTTTACAGGAGCCGGATTGTAGCTTTTATTAAATTTAAACCTTCTCTAATTGGATAATTGTTAGGTTGATGTCACGGCTTTATTATCTTGGTTAATTTGGACAATGAATGATTCAGTGCAGGCTGCTTAGGATGAGGGTGGTGGCAGACTGGCTCTGTCCTGGTTTGCACTTAGCCAATGTTCAACTGCTGTGTCATATAATGTTTTTGTTTGTGTGTGAATACTGGAAGATTTATGACCGCACTGTAGCCTATCTTGCTTTGAGTGGTACGCAATTTGTTATTTTTAGTGAAATATACAGATCAGTGATATGTGTCTTTGAAATGCAACAACAGCAGTGCGGTTTAAGCCAAGCTAATAGAAATGCAGTTCACTACTTCTCGCTACTCCTAAGCATGCCACGATTTTCTTGCATGTTTACAATACTCCTAGGCCTAAAGGAGATAATTTAATTGTATAAGGTGGTATGGAGTGTTTTTAATAGAGCCTATATGGGGCTTTATTTGTGCAGGCTAATAAGTGAAAAGTAATGTCTAATAAAGGTAATGCCTAAAAGTATTTTGCCTAATGAACAAAAGCAGTTCTGGGGCTATCTCAGGGCTGGATTTAGAGGGGACCCAAGAGACCCGGGTCCAGGACCCCCACCGAAAAGAGCCCCCCACCATGTTCATGTGTTTAGCCATATGTACGACATGCGTTCCACTTTGTCATTTTTATTTGCGAGGAAAGTATTTGTAGACGCTATTAAATTATCGGTTGTCCAATCGGCAGTATTTCACTTGTGCATCATTTGATATTGTGACGAAACAACTATTACACTTATTGTTTTCCTGAAAGTCGGTCAGGTGCAGTGCTCTCAGTTTTAGGGAATTCGTCCCTAGATTGGAACTTTTGACCCATTTTAGGGATTTTTCAGCGGTTTAGAGATTTTTTAGGGATTTTTGGAAAAGTATGAAAATGTGAATAAATGAACTATTTCAGTTTATTTGGCAAATCATATTTGGTTCTATTTTAAACAGCTATCATGGAACTCCGATTTTATGCTGCACCACCACAGATTTAGTGATTTTTGGTATTGTTCTAGGGATTTTTGGAGTTGCATATGTGATAGCCCTAGCCAGGTGTCTGAATTTAGCAGTGACTGGCAGTGGTGTAGGAGGTGGGGGCGCAGGGGGTGCAAAAGCACCCCCAAAACTTTTGATGTGGTTAAAATCCGGGAAAAATCCAGGAAAAATCAGGGTAAATCTGGGCAAAATCTGTGAAATCCTTTGCAAACTCCCTGAAAATCTGGGCAAGCTCCCTGAAACTATGAGCAAAAATGGCGCCCAACCTGCTTTGATTTGAAAAAATGGCACCCAAAATTACATGAAGACATTTTATTTTGGAGGTCATTCGAAATACAGTGTTCATGCAGAAAAGTAAATTTTTCGGGCAAGTTTGGGGAAATTCGGGCAAAAATCCTTCGCACCCCCCAAAAATTGCCTGCTCCTACACGTATGGTGACTGGTGGGCCCAGCCACGTAAAACGCATTAGCTTACGCCTCTAATCGTTACTTGTAGATTTTGCGTCTGCCTTACTCAGATTTGCACAAGTCGCACATATGGGTAACATTGTTAAGTAGGGCTACCATACGTCCTCTTTTCGAAGTACATGTCCACTTTTTTCATGAGAAATGAAATAATCTCCTTGGATATTCAAATATGTCAAAATATTTACTTTCTGACATTCCTTATTTCACATAACTATAATCAGTGGCGTAACTAAATGTTTGAGTCAGGGTGGTATACTTAGATAAAAGGGGCCCACTGGCCACTGTACGGGGTTCACTAACCAGCACTCGGAAAAAACTTGATAAATGTTGGTGAATCCGGTGTGGATGGCTAAACTAAAACCCTAAATCACCGGAAAATAATCCGAAAAACGCAAAAACAACAACCTACTGTGGCGTGGCGATTCGCCACATATAACGTTGAATCCATAGCAGCAATAGTAGAGCCTACCTAGTCGAGTGGGGAAGTACTATTGCTGTTACGCGGAGGGTCGTGACCTTCCATTCAGGTGGATCAGGGCTACGCAGCATTGTGGCTGCAGCACTACTGAAAACCAAAAAATGCTAATACCGAAATATAAGTTAAGTGGTAGACCGTTTTTTACATTTAACTTGCCAGCACGATATTCGCCCCTCTGGCCCTTGTCAGGTACGCCACTGGCTATGATATATTGTATTTACATACAGTAAGCTGTTCCTACTCAACTGCAACAAGATACGAGCTGGTGGTGTAGCTTATTCCTTGAGAGAGCCTACAAGTTGTCGAGCCTACAATCTATGTTTTGGTTGAGTTAATTCTCGGATGGAAAGGCGGGAATGCTTTCACATTAATCGTTACATAACAGTGATAATTCTTTTTTCAATATCTCAATGACTTCGGCATTAGAGCGCGGACTTTTGACTCCATTATAGGTACTATACTAGCTTTGCTGATGAACCATGATACGATGATCAGTGTATTGTGCATAGCTCAGTGAGTATTTTATAGTGATTACAGCTAATGAGTAATACTAAAAAATGAAGAAATTCGTCAGAAATATCCCTTGTTACGGTCGATCAATTACTCATCCGCTCAAACCACGGCGCTTAAAATGTTAATCAAGCGCATTCCCTGGAATGCTGAGAGCGGAGCATCCTCGCCCTGTTCGTTTGCTCGCAACGCCATGTTCAGTTCTTTGTTCGCCGTGTTAGAGTTAGGTGGCCCTTGTGCTACTTTGTTAAGTTGAAGTAACAGTGATCATTGCAGTGAGGGAATGAACTCGACTGTCAGAGTATCAGCTTAGCTTGTGTTAAACTGTCTCATTTGTTGTATTTGCTGCGGCATCTATGTGGTTGCCAGGGATAACTATTGTTGTTATATCTGTGCAGGTGTATGAGCGTTGAACTCCCTGGTGCCATGAATGTTTGTAAAACATTACGACCTTCTCTCTAGATACGCCACGATATTGCACGACGCCCTCGCAAGCGTAATTTGACTTTCTGTAACACTGTTACTTGATCATCGTGGATCTTTTCCTGCAATTGTATGCTGCGCAGAGTTGAATGACCGCTAGTGCAAATGTACCGTACTGGGTTGTTGCATTGAGAGTAGGTTGTGTGCTTTCACAAGTCATAGCAGCCAGCGGACTTACCTTTGAAGTTGAGCCTTACACCTGAATATAAGTTTACAAACAACGGTTTGTCACTAACATAATTTTACAAACAGTTGTTGTTATTACGAACTTACCATCCATTTTTCAGAAAAGGTCTAAATACTTCTGAAGCTGAGTGAATTAAATGTGGTTGGATTGAAGAAAGTACTTGTGGCATTGTTGGGACTTTTCTTGATTTCATCCGATTTATATTATGAACAGAACCCGACGTGATTCGGCGCACCCATAGTGATTCGGCTCCCGGGGAATTGCACCCCTTTGCTCCCCTCACCGCACCCCTGGTGGTGGCTCAGTGTGATGTAGCCTATTCATTACTCGCAATGGAAAGCATGACCTGAACTGCATTAAAGCATGCAATTGCAAGGCTAGGGAAGTGCATTCCCATGGCGCAGCATGTATATATGTTGCTCACAAAAACAAAGATCAAATCGGATGCCGCATTGAAAACCTGTAATTCAATACACTAGCGAAATGTATCTGGCATTGTGCGATGTGCTTATTTATTCTGCACAATAGGGTTACTTTTCCTAGATGGGTGAGATTAAGTGGGTCCTACGAAAGCTTGCAAATCGGCAATTTAGCAACTTTACGACTCCATGTTATTGTAAATAGGGGTCAAATCACATCTGCGGTCTACCAGGTTTACGGATATTTGGGATCTGGACATATCGCTTTGCTCACTGAAAAGTTTGATTTATCGCTGCTTTACAACGACACTTATGATGGTCGTTAGACATAAAGTTGTAGAAAATATCTAGTGTTCCAAATAACGTCGTCGATTGCATTGCTTTTTCGACGGTCGGTTGAGTTTGGTGAACATTCAATCAGCACAAGACGTTTCATATTCTGTTCCGTCGCCACGAGGGGGCTTTGGTGGTTTAGCCCCCCTCAAACAAAGCTCCAAGCGCTCCGAAATTGAAATATGAAACACTAGTTAGTGGAATTTTTCAAAATTGAATGTCAAGCCCCTCTGCACGAATGTAAATCCCCCACACACAAACGTAAAGCCCCCCTATTGACAACTTTCTGACGACGGTTCTGGTTACTAATATGATTTCGAAATATCGTAATTTTCCTGATACGACTATTATTCCATATCAAGTTTTTTTGCATGGGCACAAATTTCTTCATTTGGATAATCCGTTTCTGGATCCGGTTGAATGGGAAACGATATCCAATCCATTCCAAAACATTCCTAATATCCGGCCGGATTGGACTCCAAAATCCGGATCCTGTACACCACTGATTTGTGTTCGATCAAAGATAAAATAACCGCACCATGTATTTTGCCTCATGAGGCAAAATAGACACTTTCTTTTTGATATGATAATAACGATATTTTATTGTGGACTCATGGTCCATATCACAGGCACAAGAGCACAAAAAGTGGTTAGCTATGTATCAGGGCACATTACAGAAACGGTGCTTGCACATGACCAACACTGGGAGGAGCAAAGTGCTTTATCCTCACCACAGCTGTATCGTCATTCACAAGAGCACAGAAAATGGATAACCATACAGTAGGGCATTACATAACCGGTGTTAGTACGTGTCCAACCTTGAGAGAAGCAAAACACTTTCCCAGCACTTCTTACTTGTTTTATGTTTGGTGTGTACACAGTGTGCACATACTTTTTACTACACAAAAGCAATACTGATGAGGCGCAAACACCGAAACATTTCACGAACAACTACAGCATTTGGCCTCCATACAGGAGTGTTGAATAATTGAGGAAAAATTGAATATTTGTAAAAAGCATCAGACATTTGAAGCAATCGAATAAAAAAGTTTGAAGATGTGCATCGCATAAAAAATCGATGCAAATTGTTTCTCAGCACGGCATCAAAGGTCCTGACACAATGGCTAACCTGGTGTGGAATATGAGTTTCTTGGAAGTGTTTGGAGTGTAAACAAGAGTCGGAGTTGATGTTTGAAAATTTTTCGGAGTCGGAACAGGAGTCTTCAAGCCAGAAGCAGGAGCGGAGTCGGAATCTGAAAAATGTGACACCGCTTATCTCTGCTACAGTAGTTTATAACATCAACTAAAATTTGGAAATAGGCAAGTATAACAACCATTAGAATCAACCCATACATTTCCCCTATTTGTGTTGACCATTATTAAAAAATTACGAGAACGCCAGATTTCACCTCCTATTCCTGCATTTTCGAATCGACTCGAGATTAAAACTAGACACCTATTTGTCTTTGCGATAACGATGCACAAGAAGTTTCATCTGGCAAATACTAAAGGAAAGTTTGTGTGCTATTCAAATTATAAAATTTGAAAGTTTAAAAATATTTTTGAACGTGTCTTTTTGCATAATTTTGTTATTTTTGGTAATAAACGCATTACTGAGCTAGGATTATGGAATTTTTATAAAACTGGATGCCAACGTTTTATCCGGTTCAAATAGAATTAGGTTACCTACCTAAGGTAGGAAATAAAAAGCTTAGATTCCTTAGATATATTGGAGGTTTTCAATTGGCGTTATTTCGCAGAAAAGATGATGGAAGCACGCGCCACTCAAAAACGTGTAACAAAGCCATTCATCCACACTCTCCAGCTAAATATGTTAGAGAAGTCAACTCGTTTTTTTAACAATAGTTTTCCAAATTATTCCGTTAATGCGAGTCTAAACATGCGTTTGAAATGTTTTGCCTGCTGGTAATTAATGACACTGACTCCTTTACTAACAGTTTCTCGTTTTGCCGCAACGCACAAATGTATTTTGAAAAGCTATACATGACACAGCGACACTGTGGGGAGCGGATCAGAATGTTACTCGCTGGTTTGACTGAAGTGTCTATATCAATAAAATAAACACTTCTTCCCATAACTGCGCAAAAATATTGTATGAAAATTGCGCCTGAGACTCTGCCCTTCATAATTAGCTATCCAGCAATTCGCACATAATTGTACTGTATAACCGCACACAACACTTAGGAAAAATTGAAAATGTAGTGAATGAAGGCATCACAGCCTACATAATTTAACGAGATATCACACGCTTTTACGTAAAAGAAAACAAAAATACTGTGTAGCCTACAGTTGGCAGAATTAATTCAATCATCGGGATGTAGCTTACACGATATTTGACAACCATCATTGTAGGCAACAATTAGCAGTGATGGAGTCTCGAGACTTGGTCTGGGTCTCAAAACTAATTTTTGCGAGCCTCGGTCTCGAAGGTTACTAGCCTTGGTCACAAGCCTATTGCCTTGAGGCTTATATCATATGGCTTAGTGAAACTTCTGTAGTTTAACATGTTTTTGTTTGCTGTGTTTGCAGATAAGAAACAACCAAAGCAGGTAAAAAAATGCCTGAAATTCGAAAACATTTCAGCTTCAAAGTGTTGATGAAGGAAGTTTTTAGAAAAATATCCTCATAATCCACAAATTTTCAAGTCTCGAATCTCGGTCTCGAAACTCAAGTCACGAGTCTCGGATTTTTTTATGAGGTCTCGCGTCTCGGTTTCGAAGTTTTTACCACGTTTTGGTCTCAACGTTTAGGTCTCAACTACATCTCTGACAATGAGTAAACAGATCTTGATGCTCTGTTCTTGAAGTTGCTCTAACAGGTTATAATATCGTTCTATCGCACATAAACAAAACTCAGTCTGCTTGCACCACTGTAGGGCGATGTGTTCTCAAAATACACAATAATAGAGGACACACGATTGCTCATGACCAAGATTCCAGAGGTGAGAATTTATCACTTGCTAGGGCAGGGGATATTCCAGCTTACAGAGATGATCGGATAGTGGATTTTTACTATCCGATTCTATCCTGTTTTGGAAAATGATATCCGTATCCGATCCGAATCCTGTTTTGGTTGAAACCATACTATCCGTATCCGCAAACTATCCAAAGGTGTATTATGATGCACAACATACATTTTTGTGCTGTGTCTATATTGCGTCATGAGGCAAAACAGCCTTTTGAGGCAAAATAACTGTTAGAGTTATTTTGCCTTCTGCTGAACATGATTGGTTGAAGTAATCAACTGACAAGTTTGGAACACATGTCCTGCTTAGCTGACCATGACATCTGTAACAGCTCAGTCTCATGCATGGATGATGGTTGTCATGGTTTCAGGGCTGGCAAGCAGCTTCTTATTTGCATTAAGTTAGTGGTTCCCGAACTTTTTCTGATCACGTACCATTTGTGGGTCCTATAGTGTCAGCACGTACCACCTTGTTCCAGGAAAAGTAAATGTGCTAAATATCGTTTGACCAAAAGTTTGGAAATAGTTTCAACATGAATGAAATGGCTGCAAGAATTTTTGTTGCCATTTTCAAAGCCAACAAGGGAAGTACACAAAAATTCAGGAATTTATTTACAGAATCCGATCAATAAAAATTATAGTTGTGAATATAATTTTAGTCTAGAAAAAGTAGGCCTATTCGTCCACCAAGTTGAAAGCCTTCACGTAGGCCTACCATTAGTGGTACGCGTACCACAGTTTGGGAACCACTGCATTAAGTCAACTGCAGGCTAAACCCTAACGCTAAACACTGAACCACTAAACCTTGACTATAAGCCCTGATCCTAAACCCTAACCATAAACTCTTAAACCCCAACAAATTGTCTCTGTGTATTGTACTTGTCACATGACCACTTCTACTAATTGTGTTCAAATGAAGGCAAAATAGTCCCAGCATAGGTTTTGGCTCAGAAGCAGAATAGACACTACCTGAATGCATTTTGGGCCCTGTCATGCTTATAAACGGAAAGTTTGACATATCTTGCAAACTTGACATATCGCGTAACCTAAGTATTTTTTCGAGTCATTTGCATTGAAAAGCAAGCTGAAGTTTTGCCACACAGTCCCATGGCCACGAGGGGGGCTTTTGTGGGCTTAGTCCCTCCGAAAAAAAGCTCCAAGTCCCTCCAAATTCAAATAAGAAGCACTATGAAACAGCATTATTTGTTCAAATTTCAGAGAATGTCAAGCCCCACTGCACTAATGTAAAGCCTCACTACAGAGGACTTTCTGGTGACGGTTCTGTTGCCACACCAAGATTTTCATTTGCCATCCCTTTGGTAACAGTGGTTAGATTTTAACGCCATCCATGAGTTCACATTCATAATTTCATTTATTAATCCACCCCTTGTTGCACTTTAACCAAACCTAACTACATAGTAATGCTAATCTATAAACCAAAACACAAAACAACATTCAAAACAATACACTCGCTTAAAATATGTCATATATATTGACATGACTGACTAAAAATTCAGTCCAACAAGTCAATGTCTCCAAACAACAATTTTGCATATCATGTTTAAGAAAGAAAAATGCGATCGTCCAACAACCTGGTATCGTCCAACAACCAGTCAATGCAGGCTTACATAGAATAGGTGTGAAGACCAGACTGCAAAGCCTGGTGTAGACTACAGACGACATTAAAAGAGCTAGAGTGCTCCAGCTAGTCTAGACTACAGATCACAGTAGGCCTACACTAGCTAGCCTTTGTCCAGGTACGCAGCAAACAGCGTCCTTAAAATGTATACTGAAAGAGCCCTATCTTGCCACACCAGGAACAGATTCATGCTGACAAACTTGGAGTTTCCAGTTAGCAGATTAAGAGGGGGAATGGGATTACACTGCAGTGCAGAGATTACACCATAGACAAACTGGAAGTCATGGCACAGAAGGCTGACAAGATGCTTCTGAGCATAATATGTGAATGATTGTGCAATTCGCAACTTTTCCAAAAGTCTGATTCCTGAAAATATCGATAAAAGCGTTTCGGATATCCGGATACGTATCCGGTTCTCGTTTGAAAGCAGTTTTTGGATATCTGGATCCGTATCCGGTTCTCGTTTGAAAGCAGTTTTTGGATATCCGTATCCGGTTGCAACCTCACTATCTTGCCGGATATTCAACCGGCAAACCGGTAGTGATCATCTCTGCCAGGTTACACCTTGTTTAAATCCAACCATTTTTACAATTTTTCCTATTTCGAGGATCAAAACATAACACAAAATAAAAAGAAATTTCAATGAAAATTTTCGAATTTGCAGCACAATTTTTTTGTCTACATACTGTAGTGGAAGCTACTACAGAAAGTTGAACATTGTCAACGGTAGAGTAAAAGAATAGCCTACTTCAGTTTAAGAAAGAACCTCGATGTTCATTTGAATCCGACTTCACTATCAGTGTTTTTTGCGCTACCATCCTGCCTTGGAAAACTACCAAAACACCAGAGATGAGCATTGGATTGGACTGGATCCGGACTATGACGAATTTGTTGAAATTGGATTGAATCCGGACTGTAAATTGCTTCATGAATTTAGGATTCGGACAGGATTTGGACGGAATAATGGAAAAGAATTGCGACGTTTTTGTTATTGAAAAGCTGTATTTTGTTAATATTTTGGATTTTATCTAGACTTGGATTTTAAATTTTTTAACCTTTTTGGACTATGGTTGGACTTGGGCTGGGTTTTAAATATTCAGAACTAGATCTGGATCGCAAAATTTGACAGTCCACTCATCTCTGCAAAACACACGAAATTGCTGTCTTTGTATGTAAATGTCGCAAGCCAGTTATTCGAATAATAGGTATGCTATCACAAGTACTTGCAATGGTGAATATAATAATAATAATGATATTTTATTGCGGACTCATGGTCCATATCACAGACACAAGAACACAAAAAGTGTTTAGCTATACATCAGCGCACATTACAGAAACGGTGTTAGCACATGACCAACACTGGGAGGAACATAGCAGTTTATCCTCT
>Ga0210059_1008642_pt1 | contig 16024 bp, 10 predicted proteins | sample Ectturendosymbi2_FD_188042 | JGI IMG/M metagenome (GOLD analysis project Ga0210059, IMG submission 188042) | Ecteinascidia turbinata endosymbiont from Florida, USA - Sample 2 (SPAdes) (version 2) | ecosystem: Host-associated > Tunicates > Ascidians > Unclassified | place: Key West, Florida...
AAATGGACTTCATGTGCTTTTCCAATAAAATCTTTATAAAAATTTATGTGTTGTTTGAATGTCTGGCCCTCAGCATCATTACAATTGTACATTGTGGCCCATTGCGATAAACAGTTGCACGCCCCTGGTTTAGGACCTCTTAATTAAGCATAGTGAAACCATTGTACTCCACTGTATATTGCGCTACTTCGCGCACACAGTGACCAAGTCCATCACAGAAACCACGCTTGCAATGAAGGAAAACCCATGGACGCAGCAGATGAGGAATTTCTGAGCAAACACTCGGTCGCGACCGCACAACCCGGCAATTGCGTGCTGCGTTTTCTGTGCAAGGCGGGCGACCGCCAGCACAGCAAATTTCCGAACTTGGCCATGCGTAAGAGCATAGCAGCCGAGGCGCAGCTCTGGTCGCCAGCGCGCAGCTAATTGTTTCGCAATAAAAAACGACATGCAGTGCACGCATGAGCAAAGCGCCCAGCAGCACTGGAGCGAAACGGATGTAGTTTGCGCTAGTAGAGGCTTCGAGAACAATGGGCCGGCAAAAGCGGTAGCAACAGTCGGCATTTCGATTGATGTCGTTTTGCAGCACACAACTCAGTTACTTCATTCAAGATGAAGAACAGCAAGCTTGTTGACATGCGTAAGCAAAACACTAAATACAAGCGCACAAACCACATCCCCGCAATACTGTACTAATGTTGGGACCGGATTACATCCCCAACATCAAATGTCTATTGGGTTTGACCAGCCATGTCCAACCGAAATGCCTCACTGGGCCAAAAACTATGTCACCATCTTCGTGAGGGACGCACATTGAATGATTTACTTACATTTTTACAAACCAAAGTTTAGTCTAAAGCTACTGAGAGCATTTGAGTACTAACTGCAATGGTAAGTAACGACCGCTACTTAATTACTCCCAGACTGGGATGCCATAAGCAAATTTACTGCTAACGGAACAACAAGTGTATACTTAGAAAACAGTTTAGTGCAAAGGAACACATGAGTAGAAATCAGTTTTGAACCGACATGTCTGTGGACGCGTGGAAATCTGGCAGTGAATAGGACATCTTTTTCTTCATCGTTTGAGCGAGTTCTTATCCTCTGCTAAGTTTCCGGCAGGTATTGAGCAGCCATTCGATTTTCTCATCGACCAGGACCGTCAGGCTATTCACTCCATGGGGAGGTTGATGGTTTTGACAGCGGAGGATAACATGGTCGACGGTTTGTTCTTCTACGCCACACTCACAGGCCGCAGAGGAGGCCGTACCCCATTTGTACAAGCAGGAGCGGAAACGTCCAACACCAGCGCTGAAGCGGTTAAGCCGGAACCACGCTGTTCTTAGCAGAGCCATTCCGGTAGGGTGGGTGGCAATGTCAGGGATAAAGAACGGGGCCTTGTAAGTGTTCTCTGACCGCTCTGCATTCCATCGATGATCCGCCCAGTGGGCTGCACTTATGTTGTCGTCGTCGTCAGATGAACTGATGAGTTGTTGTGCGGGAAGTACAAATGGATATCTCGATTTGAGATGCTCTGCATTCCCATTCGGTGGACGGGTGGGCGCTGAGTGGAGCAGGTGTCCAGGTTCCACGGCGTGGTAGGGACGGAGTGACTCCTTTGCGACGAAGCTCAACAGGTTGGATGCCTGCGAGGATTGGAAGATTGTCCGCTGGTGTAGGACGCAGGCATCTAATCACATTTCCCAAGGCGTGGCTGATGACAGGATCTATGAGGTAGGTGTGAGAACTACGGCACCAGGCAGGAGGGCAATAGTCTGTTGATGAGTGGGCCAGGGCTGAGTGGCTATTCACAGCATTGGTGACCCAGCACTCCAGCCCAGTGATAAGGGTGAAGCTGCGAATACTAATCAGCTCCATGATCATGCGGAATTTGTTTCTGTCAGGTAGCACTCGCAGTAACTTGCAGGTGAAGCCGCGATAACACAAACTCGTAGGCTGCTGTGAGATTGGCAAGCACAGCTTTCACCTTGTTCTTAGCCAAAAACCTATCGTCGATGTCTTGCGTTAGCGAAGCAATCTGATCTACGGTCGACCTCCAATGTCGAAAAGCCGCCTGTTTCTGCGGGAGTATTGAACCAATAATTGGTTCGACAAAAGCGGAGATGAGTCTCTCAAGGATCTGGAAGGGGACACACAGTAGTATGTAGGACGATAACTCTTTTGGTCCCCCAATATCTTATTCGGCTTAGGGATGGCAACTACTAGTGCTCTTCTCCATATGCTGGAAATTTTGAGTTGGGGCATGCAGAAAGCGAAGAAACCGCATAACCAGAATTTGTGAGCTGATCCGGCGCGGAGTATTAACGTTGGGAAAATAGAATTAAATTCGGGAGATTTTCCTGGCACTACTCTGGCGCGAAGGGGCCGGTGCTGCTATCTCCTTTAAGTGTTGGGATCTTACGTAGGTCGGGCACCTCCTTGTTGATGGGCTCGTGGTCCTTGTCTTGTGTGACCCATTCTTCACGAGTTCCGAAGCGATGGAATTTGCTGAAACGGGGCGCAGACGAGAGGAGTGCCCGGATCTGCTAGTAAATTTATTTATGGTGGTTCACGCCTTGCGGTTGGAGTGTAGGAAGTCGATGGAATTGACACAGCTTCTTCCAACTAAGGCAGTGAAGACCATTGCATCGAAAATGTCAAATTTGAGATAATAAAAATAAAGACAGCCTGTCATTGTGTTGTACATAGACAATAACGAAAAGCTTACTGGGCCGCACAAACCCTTCGACTGGGCCGCGGGTTGGACATAGCCGGGTTTGACATTTCAAATCAAGACATCGAGTCTTACACTCAACCACTTCACAAGCGAATCGGCAGTCTGGCTGAGACACCTCAGCTGAACTACTTAGCTCAAGACCAAACCAGACCTGAACTTCTTCGCTCAAGGCTGGAACGAAAAGACACGATTGTGGAACTCCTCAAGTTGGACCTGCCCACCAAAAAAAGGCTTGAACTTATTCATTGAAAAAGACAGAAAATCACTGAAACACGTGTATTTATTGTGTTGCTTTATCACATGCATGCATATTTTCTGTGTACTGTACAAACTAAATTGCGGCAATTAATCTCAACTGCTGTTTACGAGAAAATCACTTCGATTAACAGGTGCATCCGTTCGGTATACGACGTGTTCTTTTTAACTGTTGTGTTCATTATCATAAACTGGAAGCCTCACTTGCATAATTGGTGTTTCACTTGACAATTGTTTTCTTCCAGGTTTACAACAGCGGCACACCCAAGAAAGATGCAAACTGCACAACAGACTGTAGACGTAAAGAAAACCATTTCAGGCAGCTTTCTACAATCATCCGGACAGTGTTTCCTAGTATGGTATTATTGGCGACTAAGGAAACCGATTCGTTTTGGTACAAAACACCAAAAATACCTACATTTCACAGCAAGAAGCCAGGGAAATTTGCTATACGACAAAACGGCAATGATCAAGGATGTCATGCTGAAGTCGCCAGTGCAGGTGGATGCAAAGTGGAAAATTCTTTTAAGCGACAGCGCTAAGTAGGAAATGTGGTTTGGAGGTGACAAGCGTTTGCTTTCTTGCTGCCTTGCGTCAGTCACCACTTTTATGCTGATACGACGAATAATGTAATTGTATCTCCTTGGCCTCTTTCAAAAAGCCGATCAATCATGATAAAACTGCATGACAGCCAAGTCGCTTGGCTGGTTTCGTATAATGGACAGTATTTTATAGCACCAACTTTCGCAGTGATGCAAAAAAGCAGCTTATCCACTACAGGTCGTGGTTTTACTCATGTGAAAATAGAACAGGTTTCATCGGTGTGGCAACGTTGAAAACCGCAGTGCAAGGAAAGCGACGGTATATGAATAAATTCAAGCTACGCCAAACATCCTGTGCAGTAATTTTTTAATTTCACAAAAAAGTTAGCCAATCACGTCTCTAATCCTGGACTCCAATTACTTGTTCCAAAAGCCAGACGTACAAAGACGTTTGGTTAAGAAACCCACTCTAACTGACAAAATATACTTGTAATATGTTATACAACTGGCTTTATTTTTTCGCGGGCTAAAGGTGGTAGGAAAACAATACGCCGTACGTTTTGTTACCCTGCTGCGTGTTTTGGCATATTTCCACGTTTTCGAACATGCCAAGCGTAGGCAGGTAATGGTACATATTCTGCTTACACTCTGAAGACTTCGGTCTCAACGTCAGATTAAATTCCTTATCACATGAGGAACACCTTAATGGTAGGCATGGAGCAGAGGCGAATTTTCATTTTCGGGGCCCTAGGCTATTTTAAATTGGGGGGCCTTCTGGAAGGCATGTCATACAAATTAGCGCTACACGTGCTCGTTACATTCACCGAAAAAGGTGTTCCAATTCATAAACATATCACTTTATTCTCAATTCCCTCGATATCAGGAACAAAAAACGTGCCAATCGTACTAACGAAAAGGCAGCGGTGGAGTTATATGAACACATTCCCATTACATATTTATTGAGTACCTCACTGGCCTCGTGTAATCTGAAAAATGGATTCAGGCATTTTGTTCCACACATTATACGTAGCAATAAATAATTCTCAACGCAATAAAAAGAGAATGCTCATCGTCATTCACTTCAATCCCTCGCGCTCATTCTTCTATATACTATAGAGCAGGGGCAAATAGCGGCCCGCGGACCATGTGGTCCGCCACAGCATTATCAGTGGCCCACGGAAGCATTCAGGAAATTCTTCAAATCTGAAATATCCTCCAGCTAGTCACAGTAAACGTTAGTGTTGAGGCTAACTTGAACTGAGACTTGCTTCAAACTATAGGCTATGCAACCTTCTCAAAGCTGCCTCCGATCCAAATTAATTGCCCACTCCTGCTATAGAGCAATGATAGGCAAACTGCGGCTCGCCGACTTATTTTGTGTGGCTCTTGTAGCTGAATAGCAATATTTCAAATTGATAGGAGTTGTCATTTACCAACGTATTTACATGAATTCGTAAGGTTACGGTTAGATGCCAACGACTCTGCGCGATTGGTTGCAGGTCTTTTATGCAAAGCCTGCATTGTTTATTGAATTGTATTTGACACTACAAACTGATTTTGCGTCTGTTGTTTTTGGTTTTCTGCCAATGACTCTTCTATTGAACAAATCTGACCACCCCTGCTATAGAGATCTTTTGTCGGCCGCACAGTAAAAAACGTGCATTGAACCAAAGCAAAAATACAAATATACTCGCTTAGAGAAATGCTGCAAATTGTCCTTACTCCCAAAATTTTGTGGCCCCATTAAATTGGGGGCCCTAGGCTTAAGCCTTTTTAGCCTAATGGTAAATCCGCGCCTGGGATGGAGGACACAGTGTACCGATGCTGTTTGTATTCATACGTGCTCAACTGAAACGCACATATCAGAAACAAAAGGGAAACGCCAACCAAGCAAGTATGCCTTGATTGCTCTCCATAACTGATAATGGAAAACAAATGGCTGAAAAAAATACTATCCCTCAGTAGCGAATGTAATTAAAAACAAACCGATACCATTCTTACACTTCTTTCTAGGTACCGAGTTTGCTAAAAACTTTTGGGGGGACAAACTTTATTGTTTGCGTTTCGATGACGTCACCATGTTCACCCAACCGTAGCACGACCTTTTTGTGAAAGTGGCCAAATTGGGGGCACATTATGCAATTGATACTAGCTACGCCCATCGTGGTGGTATACCAACTAGTGGTGTATACAACGGTTCTATGCATGTAATATGAAAACACATCAATTCTGAGACCTTAAATATTTCTGATGCTCCTTGTTTTCTAAAGCATCATCCATGATACGTGCATTCTGGCGTTTTCTCCTGAACATTTGTGTTCGGAGTTAAGTCGACAAATAAAAAGTTTGCTTTCATTGAATTGACAAGTTTTAAACGTTTTGATAGTAAAGTTCCAAGCTTCTAGTCTGGATCTTTACTTTGGATCAATGCTCATAAACCTTTCTTACAAAGCGCTAGTAAACCTCTCAATGCCCAATATTGCACTTGAGCAAGAAGTCATCGCGGCCGCCATTACGATTGCGCTTATATTGTTTTTATACGCTTCGGATGCAGCCCGTTCAACCGAAACTGAGCAGCGTATTTTCTCTGAGGCACTGACTTCCAACGTAGGCGTTCTACAAAACTTCCGCGTATATAAGAAGTGGATCCCGTTGTCATCTAATTTTTGAGCAATTTATTCACGTCTGTAGTTGATAACCGTATGCGCTAGGCTAGAGTCTTTCAACGCGTTTGAATAATGTTTGGATTTTTGATAATCCGTAAGATATTTGGCTATGTTCAACCTATTCCGTAAAACCTTTGTAGCTACTTTAAACTTACTTCATTTAAATTGTTTGATGAGACTTTGCTAAATTTAACTGACTTCATTGAAATATAAGATGGAATTAAACTGTAAACACATTAGTAAACCCAGCATTACAAAATTATTGACCGCGCTCAGCTGCATGTAAAGATAGCTTAGTACTGCACGTAATTAAATTTGTACAAATCACGGACTTCTTGAAAATACAATACCTTATCTTAGGAATTTGAATCCCTAATGGGAAAAAATTCAAATTTAGTTTCATTTTACTTACATACGCTTTGCCAACAAGACAGACTGCACGCTCAAGGATGGATATTAGGGAAGGATAAGGAGGCAGTCGCCTCGGGCCATCTTTTTCAGAGATCCGTGCCCCCCCTTGAAAGCTTTGCACCATTGTTTGGTTAAAAAGATGATGTGCCACTCTAGAGCCACATTTCAAGAAGCTTGTAAGTAAGTCATATGTTTTTCAAAATAAAGCAAAAATTATAGAATAGTGTGCCATAGGAGGCAGCTTTCAATTATATAGCTGCAAAACTTTACAAAATTTTGTTCCTTTCGTATGTATCATATGCTCTTGAATTTAGTTAATAAATTGACACGTGAAACAAATTTAACTCTTTTATCCAAGTAACCCCACATCTACCTTTCGCAATAGCGATGTTTTGGAGCCCCTTTCTGAGAGCTTGCCCCAAATTTTTATATCCACCCCTGTGCAAGTTATCTCAGCATCTATAAGTAATGGCAGTGTCAATTCCCTCAGCCCTTGCAAAATAAAAAGCATCTTGCTACTTACGTTAGATTTTGTCGTTGACTCTTTTCGTTGCAGTTAAATGATTTCAAATTGTTACTACAGGATAGGGTGGCAATTAACATCAGATGAAAGTTGAAACACTGAGCTTATGAACAGTAGGTCGGAGTCTAATGTCTTAACATGACTGATTTTTACTCGCCGGCAAGGTAAATAGAAATCATTGAGGAAATCGTTAAGGCTCCACATAACTGTGACTGAACCGCCACAATATACATCATCACAAATAAACATCTGGAATGAATGCTATTGTTGCTAAACAGTTACTACGGCGCAATGAAGAAGACTTTGAAACTGAATCGCTTCTTAGCCAAAGTTTGAGCTTCAAGACATATAAAATTTACATCACTGCCATATTCACGCATCTAGTTGTAGAACTGTGCAATAACAAAAATCTACGATATTGATTTAAGGCTACCCTGACACTGGAAACAAGGATACATTAATAACATCCACGATTATCAGAGATGAATTTGCGATGGTCTTGAAATGAAGCTTACATAACCATTAGGTGGGATACAGCAAGCTGGTGCGCTAGAAACAGCTGCGAAAAGCGTGATTCCAATTTTTTTTACTTGCGGTCATTGAGTATGATTACGAAAGGTCAAATTCAAGTTTGTGTTCGACTAAAAGCTGAAGTAGGATAGGTTCCTTGAGGCAGTTTCGTTGATTTGCACTGAAGTATTTCTTTGGCTTATACTTCAAATATTTTATTAACCTGAAAACTTTGGAATTGGGGGTGGCATTGCCCCGTTGACTTCCATAGCTACGCGCCTGGTGGCAACCGTATTCTCATTGCAGGGTACAGAACAGCGCAGGAATTCTTGATTGAGCGAAGTTCATGTGCACACCGATTCGGTAATTCAAATTAGCTAACACAATATTCAACAATCATGAGAATTCAGTTTACATAGGAAATCTGTAGCTTATACTGTGCTACAGATAATCCAGTGATAGTGCTCATTTTTCTCATTTATTCTGTGGTTTAATGCTGGGGAAATGTTTTCAACAGTAATGTAACCATGAAATTTGCACAACTACATTACTTTTCATCACAAAATGTTGGGGGGACAAAATATATTATGTTCAAAAGTTGGTGGACATGTGCCCCCCGTCCCCCCCATAAACTCGGTCCCTGCTTCTTTCACTTTCAAACGAATTTCACAGATAGATGAGCATGTGGTTTAAGTTAAGTGCACGACGGATGTCCGTGAAGTTGTTTTTTTAACTAGTTCTTACGCAACGCATGCTGTGCTGCGAAAGTACGTGGTATGTTGGCTTACGAACAGTTACAAATCTTGAAATGCGAAAATCATATGCCCAAAGTCAGCGGTTATGAGAAGAGCACTAGGGGACAATCCACGTTAAAAAAACTGTTGTCGGTGATCAATTTTCAAGAAAACCAACAAATACGCAAATTTTCTGAGAAATTGATGCAAAGTTTTAAGCTCTACTGATCCAACAACCACCGTAAGCCGTGTACTAACAGCCGTTTAGCAGAACCCTTTTGATTTAAGCAACAGCGTAAACTACCCCACTTTTTCAAAAAATTAGAACTACTTTTTTTCTAACCTACCATCACCGCAGCAAGCCAATAATAGGTTTATCAACAGTGGCTGATTATTTTCGATGTACGACAACAATAAAGCCGGACAACATTACAGAGCAATTTTCAATAATTCTTTCCTGTTAGCGAACAAGACGATCAACGACTAAATCATCTTGACCTGCAGGCAACAACGTACCGGGAGTAACCTACGCCCCCCCCAAGATCAAGCCATGCATTCACTTTATTTGGACAAAGAATATACTATTATCACATCTGGTGTCTGGCGTTATCGACCTCATTTATGGTTAAATTAAATTAAATTCCCGGCAACTGAAGTTAAAATGCACCGCCAACGTTGCTTTATTACCATATTTGACTTGCTGGCAAACTTGCGAACTTATACTTCAGAACTAGTTTTAGTACAAAACTTGAAATTTATCTACAAAACGAAAATGTGCAATTTATATTTGTTTGCACCACGTTGTATTAGTCTTATTTCATTTTCAAATGCGTTTCATGTACGGTTTTAAGTATTAAAAGTGAATTGATTATTGCTATAAAAATCTACGATTTCGGCTTGTTGAAATGCTGCTTATCAAATACACTATGCGTCTTTCAAAATTGTGCGTTTCTGAACGTTACCCTTGATCTAAAACGTTTGATCTCCCCTGCCACTTATACCTGCTGTTCCACGTTCAGTGAGTGCTGAGACGCGGAATCGGGTTCATTTCTAGTTGTCAGTAGCCATTAAGGTCAATATATTAATGCTTGTGAGTAACGGTAGGGTTTTGCGAAAGCAAAAGTATTGGTGGAAACGCCTTTCTTTTCTCGAAGTTCAAGCAGGCGTTAGCTAGAAAAGTGACAGCAAAAGCTGACAATGCGTAATATTCAGAAACATTCAGGCGGCTTCAGCAACCCGTGACGACATGAATGAAGCCGCCTCGCATCGAACCAATCGAACACGTTGCTGACATCACGTCCGCAAGTGGGAGGAGGCACCGCGCACAAACGGCAAGCTGCACCAAATGCTGATGTGAGAAACACTTGCCGGCATTTCCAGTCGGAGCAGCGGGGAGCATTTCGCAATGAAACCGTTTCCTATCTAGTAGAATTTGAATCCAGGTGGAAGCGAGAATGAGACGCTGTACAAAACCAGAGCATGACCCGGGCGTTCTCTTTTCCAAACCAAATTTTGACAAATGGAACCTGAGCATCCGCGCAATGCAACGCAGGCTCTTCAACCAGTTACTTTTCGCACCGCACGTGGCTTCAATACGCAGTGAAAAGGACTGCGATGGGTTGATGTCAGGGGTGTAGTGGGGCGGGAACGCGTGGGAGCGGCGTTCCGTCACCTTTTTTCACGTTTAGCTTTAAAATGAGTTTGAAGCTGTTTCAAATTTGCAATTTTTTGGGTGCGTTCTCACACCTTTTTTGTTAGCGCTACATCCCTGGTTGATGACACAGCTTGTAGGTTAGCTAGTTGTTTGCCAGGGAATAGCACGAACCGACAGAAAATTTCCACAACAAACACGTGCATCGTGCGCTTTCAACGCACTCGTTTTGGTTGTCTTCAAATTTTTTCTGTTTGCCCAGTAGGCATTCATCGTTGTACGAGCAGGCATGTAAATTGTGCCCTTGATTTGCCAATGTGACGTAAGGTTCATTTATACCTTCATTTAGTGCACGCGGAACCACAGTTATGACGAGATCAAATGTCGAAAACCGTTTTGCCATCACCCCCCAAACGTCATTTATTAACCACGTGGCGATCTTCGACCCCAGGGCGAGACAATGCAAATCTAAAGCTTTGCAGCGGTTGCTGAGCGCTCGTTGCTAACAACCCGGGTCCGTGCCCATCAATTTCTGTGCAGCCAGCCGCATGGCTTCCCTTCACCGTATTCAGGCGATTTCCTGTGCGCAGTACATCTATCACAGGACCATACTGGCGTTGACTGCGCACAGGTGAACACCAACTGGTGCCGGGTGTCCTTTTCGCTATTTTTAGTGTGACCGCGGTGCAAGACAGAAAAAAATCGAAGAAAAACATCGGAGGTGTCGAATTTTTTAACGCTGCAACGATCTATTCAAGCGATGCTTATGAAAGGTGATTCAGCAGCCACGACAGGTGGTACATGCGCTAACAGTTTGCAGTTCAGTTTTCACAAGCACTGTCGGGCCAACCAACTGAAGCAGGGGGTGGTCTATTAATTTGGCTCGGGGGTCACTTTGAGAAGGCCGCGATTAGCGGAGGGCCGTACCTTTGGAAATGTAAGCAAGCCTCGATTCAAGTTTACATCAGCACTAACATTTACTGCGATAGGTTGGAGGAAATTTCAGATTTTACCTGAATGCTTCCGTAGACCAATGAAAACGATGTGGTGGGCCACATGTGACTCAAAGGCCGCTCATTGCCCACACCTGAACTAAAGGGAAAGTCAACACTGAGTATAGTACGAAATTGTTGCTGATGGTCCCAGGCCATTTTATTGATTTTGCACAAACCGCCGAATTTTTTTGACGCAACAAGCAGGAAGTCGCCAATTTTTACATCTCACACACTCGCGCCTCCCGAGATAGTCTTGGCATCGCAACCCCTTTGGACCCAGCCAAACTAACTGTAAGCCGATGTTGGACCTCCGACAAGACTGGTTACAAACAATCGATTAGCGAAGAATCAAAAGCTTAGTAGCATTATGGACAATGCAAACTAACTTGCTCGCGCTAGGTACAGACACACGCTGTAGTTTTTGCAGAACTGCGTAATCCTGCTTTAGGATGGACTTAGCGAGCGATTTCACGAGCATCGAATCATCCTGAGGAACAGGCCACAGTGTAAGTAATTCCTTCGCCTTAACTCCGAAGCAGTCGAAGCGATCGACCGACCGTCTTATTAGCTTTGCACTAAATTATTCAACCGAAGAAGCTTTGTTTAAACAGAAACGACAGTGCCAGGAGCGGTTAAATCAAGAGCCGCTGGCAACAATCGAGGACCTCAGTGCAAAATGCTTCTCGACAAGGCAAGTTGGGTGATGACTCAGACATTTCTCACTGCGGTGTACTACTTTGCAAGTGCTGCAATGAGGCAATGGGCGCGGCAGCTTGTAGTCTCTTGTGCAAAGGCAGTTGCGACTGAACGCGGGAGAATAACAAGTGTGCGAAGATGAACAGGTGCGCAAAGCTGTTGCAACGGAAAGACGCCGAGCAGCTTTAACATCAAACTGAGGTTTTCGCGTTGTTTGGTTGTACGGTTAAAAACAACAAAGCAAAATGCCGTAGAAACTGTTCTTGATCGGGCCAAACAAAACAGGTTTTCACAGCCAGCAAAAGCAGCGGCAGTCTGCACTAAACAAGCAAATAAACCAATTCAACAATACAACGATCACATATCGTAGAAAAGGCAGTGTTAGCGAAAAAGCGTCGGAAACATTGGTACCGATGGAGCCCGCAACCGCAGCGCTCGAAACAATCGAGAGACAATGGAGACGTTAACGCGTTGCGTTTTCTGCGCGCGCAGCTCAAGCGAGACGCGCGTTCTAAAAATAGAAGCCGGTCCGACGGAAAAGCCCGACGAGCAACTCACTACTACGCGTTTCGGTGATCACCACTGACAGGAGCGCTCTGGTCTAGCAAATGTGCGAGCAGAAGTGCACGGACGTTATTAGCGGATTGCATTGCCTACCTTCAACAAGAGCAAGCAACGCCACTCGACAGTCAGAGGCATTTGCTAATGCTTATTTAAAAAAAGAACAGGCCGGCATCCGAAAGCTGCGTTTGAAACATCGCCGTTTGTCATTTTCCCTCACCTTGCTGAGAATGATTTCTGGAGCGAGGTACTCGGGTGTGCCACACAGGGTCCACGTCCTTCCTTTCACACGCTTGGCGAACCCGAAATCCGTCACCTGCGATACGAAATGCACCGGTCATTATACCCACGCAGTCCTGGTCGCTATTTTCTTCTCTTCACATGCTGTTTGATAATTTTTGCAGGTGTTACTCGTTGACTGATGAGTCATGCAACTGATTATTTTCACGAACTATTGGTAGTAAGTGTTTTGCGAAGCAAATACCTCACATTCTACTGAAGTAGGTGCTCTCCCACACCAGGCAAGCTATTTTCTCGTGGTGAGCCATAAAAATATGAGGAGAAATAGAACAGCCACCGCTGCTGAAAGCGGTTTTCCGCATCAAGAAGCTGCCAGTGGTGAGCGTCGTTCAAAAAGATACCGACGTTGACGACCAACTGCTAATTGCTTTTGCGACCAAACGCAAAATAATTGCAGCTGGAATGACTGGAAAAGCGAAGGTGCAGTGTAAACGCTGTTTGGCGAACTACAGCGCCTTTGCTAGTCAAAAATTCGATGCAATCAAGAGGCTAACCACAGAAGAACTTGCCTGAACCAACTCAGCAGCGATCACAAACAAGTGTCGGCAGAGTGGGTCATTACATGAAACAACTCGCATGGTTGAATCAAAATAGTTCGCAGTCGAAACAGTAAGCCTCGCCACGCTGAGATAAAAGCGCATCGAAGAGCAATTTTCCAATGCTATTTTCACAAGCCGTGGCGTTGCCTCTAATCCTGTTTTTACAAGGCTGCGCTGGACCTTCAAAACGCTCGCGCGACACGAAGAATAGTACATAACTAGGAAAAACGGAAACAAATCTAAGCCCAGTAATCCCACGAGCGACTTTGCCGGACGTCAGCCATCAACAAAAATTGAAAAGTGCTTTTTGGACTCAAGTGGCTGCGATGGGCAAAAAATGCAACAGGCGTTTTCTAACGGGGTACTGGACGCTTTTAACACACAGCATTCCAGGTGATCCACTGATGTAAGACCGCCACTCTGTTAAGTGAAACAAACATCGATTGACAGTCAAACTATTCCATCTTGTTTACATTACGATACGTGCTCTGGCTTACAATTTCCCTTGAAAGCCACGATCTGGAAAGTGAAACAACGTTGAGGATATTTTTGCATCTTAATGCTAAAAATTACTGGTTTTGCAGCAAACCCCCACTATATTTCATGCCATCCGATTTTTGAATACATTTTTATATGCTTCACCAAGAACTCTGGGAAATGGCAGATCTTCGCGAAAAGCACATTGCCATCATTGCAGCTCGCTAGTCAACTACCCAAAAAATTTCACCCGCATGGCAGCAAGACACAATACAAGGCTGTCCGGCCCGCGAGGTTGTTTTAAGTGGCCCACGATAGAATAAGTTCGTGAGCAGTCTTTTTAAATTTTTAGTATTTTGTATAGGCTCAAGTATATTTGCCATCAAAACACACCAAAATTATACCTGTTGTTTCTGTTACCACCCAAAAACTTGTATAACAAACGCTTCGAAAAGATGTCAATTTTTTATATTTGGTTCACATCCATACAGGCTGGCAACACTGCATGCAACTATAGGACTTATTATCACCTCGTGTTATCGCGTAAAACTAATCAAAATCAAGGGATTTGTTACGTCACAATAGCTTATTGTTAGGTTCGTGGCCTGCAAAAATTTCCTTATGTTAAAGTGGCCCGCAACACTAAAAAGGTTGGGCAGGCCTGCAATACAAGGACGGCAAGGCCTTATCCATGCCATGAGCTTAATTCCTGCTACTGCTGGCACAGAGATGCAGCAACATTCTACGACGTACAAGTAACACCAACACTCATAAGAGAATAAACCCTGCATGTAGTCTTCGCCAGTGTTTCTCAAACCTTTACATACGTGGCCCAGAAAACTTTTGATAAAATGCGTGGCCCCCTACCTTGTTAGGAAAGGCTACGCTCTTTTACAGATAAACATACGTTATTCTAATGTAGCGATTTACTCCTGTATGGCCCTCTCAAAAACTGCTCTATGGTCGACTGGTTGAGAAACAGTAGTCTAGGCCAACAGCATCAAGAGCAGCTACCTGCAACTAAACTAAAAGTAGAAGGCAAATAATTGCGAGAACCAGGGTTGTGGCGTGGCCACGCCCTGAACGGAAGTGGAGAGGGGCACTCTTACATCAAAGTTACCATCAGTGCAATCACATTGCAGAGCAGATTGCCAGTTTGTCATGCAACCGAAAGGGACGTTACAGCGTGAAAAGGTTTCGCATCTATTTTATGGTGGGCTGCCGACAAGAAACTCGTGCAGCTTCCGGTGCCGCATTGAAAAAAAAAACAATTTCCTGCGTATACCAAGATGGCCGCCCATGCAACAAGCAGTGCACATTCATTTGGTAGCATGAAGGAAAAACGTAACGACTTTTTCTCACCTGAAGATAACCTTGCTGGTCAATCAAAAGGTTTTCTGGCTTCAGGTCTCGATAGATAATGTCGAGATAGTGCAAGTACTCAAAACCGAGTACTATCTGCGCGGCGTAAAACCGGGAGTGCGGTTCACTGAAACATACAATAGGAACGTGAGGGACTGTGACTTAAATGTTTTTTCTTCTTATTTAATCCTTCACACAAACAGACACTTTTGCGAAACGACCTAAAGTTGCTAGTACAGTAGGGGCTTGCGCCAATACAAGCTTTTACAACCTAATTACAACATTCTACAACAGACCGGGAGTTCCACACATCATGTCATACAGGGTGACACGAAAAAACGGTCATCACCTAAACTTGAATAACTTTTGAAATAATTAATCAGATTTACCAAGTAGAATTAATGTTCTAAGAGCCTACCAGATTTGACCTTCGAGATGCCATGGACTACTGAGCAAAAGGTATTTATAGTTGAGGCATATTTTCGGCAGAAGTCTATCCACGCAGCACAATTACAATTCAAAGAACGGTTCGGATGTCGTGAATTTCCTGTCCACTCAATGATCTAGGCACATTTTCTGTTGTCCGGTCACGTGAACTCTAAGAACAACATCTTCTGGAGTAGCACACCCCCTGAGCACTGTCTGCAAAGGCCATCACACTCTGTGAAGTGCACTGCCTGGGTTGCCATCTCCAAACATGGCATCATTGGACCATTCTGGTTTGAGGGCGACAACGAGCGGTCTGTGACAATCAACACCGAGCGATATGTCCAGGTGCTTGGTAAGTTCTGGACAGCACTTGGTCGACGGAGAGGAGTCATCAGGGTCCTCCAGTGGTTCCAGCAGGATGGTGCCACCACCCACACCTCAAACGAATCATTGGCATGGCTACAGCAGCGTTTCGCTGACCGACAGATCAGCCACAGGTGTGACCCGCAGTGGTCGCCGCATTCACCGGACTTGTATCCCCCAGATTTTTATATGTGGGGATACCTTAAGGACAGGGTGTATGGCAACAACCACCAGACTATCCCTGACCTGAAGGCAGCAATCACAGCAGCAATA
>Ga0210059_1008643_pt1 | contig 16022 bp, 11 predicted proteins | sample Ectturendosymbi2_FD_188042 | JGI IMG/M metagenome (GOLD analysis project Ga0210059, IMG submission 188042) | Ecteinascidia turbinata endosymbiont from Florida, USA - Sample 2 (SPAdes) (version 2) | ecosystem: Host-associated > Tunicates > Ascidians > Unclassified | place: Key West, Florida...
TGTGATTTCGCCGGCTTCAATGTCTTGTACTATGTTCTGTATTGTCTGTTTTTATCAACCTGCGTTCTGCAGAGTGTGTGTGTTCATACTATGGACTTCGTGTCTGCTATAAACAAATAAATTAAATAAGCTAAGAAAAAAATCTGGCAAACCTAGTAACGCAGCTGGTGGCAGTTTGAGTACGCGCGCACTGCAGCAGAGCCGGTGTTAAGCCGATGCACCTGCATTGGGCCCCGTGCCTCTGTGGCCCTGCGCCATGGTGTTTGGGTAGATTGTTAATTTTTGCCAGATGCACCCTGCGCATGATAATTCAATAGAAACGCCATATAAATTTCATTGTTAACAAAGAACGCTCTTATCAGAATGAGCAAATTTCATCTCGAATGTTAGCAAATGTGCTCAATCTCGTGTTAGTGCTGCACTGTATATCTGCGCTCTACCACAATCATAACAAATGTTGACTGAACATGATGCCGTCATAAAATCACTGCTCAGAAGGGCCCCACGCCTAGGTCTTGCATTGGGCCCCATGCCCAGGTCTTGCATTGGGCCCCGCATCTGCTAGGGCCGGCCCTGCACTGCAAATATAGGAAATTGTGCCACGAGTGCTATTACTCACTAGAATCATAAAAATTGCTCTACGCATCACTGCCTAAATGTATAAAAATTTGGCATATCACAAAATATATTTTTGTTACTGCTCCGCTTTCAGTGCCACCAGGTCGTATTTTGGGCCAGTTATTTACTAACTATCTATGTTTACTTTAGATGGCACTGTGGCTGGCCTCCAGTTGTGACTAAATTTGGCTGCAACGCGTGTGGTCTTACCTGCCTCCTTACTATTGTCCGGGTTTGAACAGGATGCACAACGCAGTGAAAGGTTATTGAATTCTTTCCTTTTACCCAATGTAAACTTTTGTCAAGGACAATGCTCCCTCAAATTCATTGGACCCAAGGTATGGTCAGAAATACCTGACCATATCAAGTAACTTCCATTTCACGTTGACTTCAAACATCTGTACAAAAACTATTCTACTCTCTGGGCTTGTTGGTGCAAAGTAACAAATGGAATTTGTTTAACTCATCTTGTGTTGTTAATTCTTTGTGATTTGTAACATGTGATTTCTTCCATTATCTTTATCTATGCATTTTATACTTAACAGACACTGTAAAGTTTCCCTTTCTCATGGGGACAGGTGTGTAACCAGCTTGGAACACCAGGGGGGAAAAGACTTTTCTGAGGGAAGCCTAAGTTTTTAAACAACGTGCTATAGCTAAATTTTAAACTATGCCAAACACATTTCCACGGGGGTGAAAAATTTTTCAGAGGGGTGAAGCTCCCCTCCAACCCCTAGTTACAGGCCTGCGTGGGGTTAGTCATGTTCATCTTCCTGTCATTTAATATTTCTTCAACTTGCTTTTTGTATCCTCTTATCATTTGCATGGTCAAACAAATGTACATCAATTGCAATGTTTTGTTCTCTCACACCTGTGAAATTACATATCTCAACATGATCACTATGTGTACATAAGCATCAGCATGCACTCATCTGTAAATATCACTTGTGTCTTTGTTTCTTATCACATTGTCTTTTCTTTTCACATGACTGATGATAGCACTGGCAGTTGTATTGCGGGTTGATAGACCAGATGGCCTCATGGTCTTTCACCAATCCTTTGTGACACAGGAACCAGTAAATGTTTGTTGCTTGTGACTTGTAGACCTTTGCTCTGATATTATGCTATAACCTCTGCATTGGCATATATTCGTATGATCTATTGACTGTATGAACCATCATTTTGTCGCAAAAAACAATACACTTAATTCTCTAGGTTGTCCGCAGCACATAGTATAAACACATCACCACATAATTCTGCCATTCTGAGGAAACAAATTGGGTTTTTGTTCTGAACACAGTATTTTCAAAGCCGTACAAACATAGAAAGCTCCAGTAAGGGTTTGAAAAGTAGCTTTAAGTTTGAGTGCTAATTTCCACTTGTTCAGAACTCAGTGCACAAGTACATGCACAATTGCAAAAGCCAATGTTATTTTTCTTTGAGCAAGAGTAAATTTGTTTGTTGATGTTCTTGATGAACACTATGGTCTGTTTTTCCCATGCTAAGACATGGGCATAATTGCTGTATTAGAAAATACCCTTTACGACTTAACAATTAAAAGCACCAGGTTTACTGCAAGTTTTTGAAAAAATCAGCTTAATGTGCTCTGCTTTCATGACTTTACACTTGAACCTATCCCTTTTCAAGTAACTAGTCTCCACAAAAACGACAAAACCAAATCAATCTGTGAAATCTTTTTAATAGGAAATTTATTTCACATCATTCTATGCATCTTCACCCTATGCATCCTCAGTCCTGAAATCTTATTCAAATAGAATTCTACACATCCATAGTCCTAAAACCTTATTCAAATAGATTCTATTTGTTGTCTTTGTGGAGACTACTTACTTCATAGTTTTAAAGTGTGATTAATGATTAGTGTCATTTCAACCTTGATTGTGTGGTATTAAAAGCTGATTAATAGCATGCCATTTTAAATTGAAACCTGTGATCATCCTGTACTCACAAGCCAAATGTTGTGTGTGGTAATCAATTTGGAAAAAGTAAGTAGTAGAAAAAAACAGTTGGGTTTAGCCAGAGTAAGGTGCACTGCCAGAAACTTGGTTGTGAATCATCTAATATTTGCTGATTAGATGATGTATGTTTGTTTGACCCTGGCATTAGTGGCCTTCAGTATCTTCTGAACGCCCGTGGTGATTATGCTGCTGAACATGAAATTGCCTTTAATTACAAAGCAATTGGTGTATGTATACAACTTTCTGACCAAGTCAAATATTTTGGTGTATCACTAAATGCCTTGCTGAAGGATGATGATGACATCCAGAGACAAGTGAGTTTGCTGCACCACGCAGCAAACAAGCTCAGAGACACCTTCGCTCAGTGCTCAACTGCAGTAAAAAACACCCTATTCTGTGCCAACCAATGTCGTTGCCAATTGTGGAGCAAATACACACAGACAAGTACTGTATGAAATTCTTACGAGATGCCAACCAAATTATGCATTACATACCCAGACATGTAACTGTTCACCCCACCCACACCAGGTTAACCATTTGTCCATTATGTCAGGATATTTGATGCCTTATTTAGAAACAATCTGTGTGACTTTTTTCAATGATGTGTATCTTCATCTAATTGTTTTTATTCAATCACTTCAACAGTCTGATGCTTTTTTGCTTTTCACAAATCATAATTTTCCCTCCATTATTTTTCCTACCTTTGAGGCCTTATTGAGACAAAATGCATGCCTGTTTCTTGATGCAGAAAGTCTAACAATGTATGGTTGTGCGCTTTGATGCAGTCACATTGTTTAGATTCGTCCTTATTCTTTTAACACTGCAACTGCATCTTATTTTACGACTGAGTGCTCAGATGTTACAGTGTTTGTTTGAGGGCATGTCCATGCGCAACACATTCATACTTTATTTGGCCTTAACCAAGGTTGGACTCAGTGCCCTACTCTGGATGTAGTGTTGTACCAAGTGTTGCGCGTTAGCGAACAATAGTGTTAAAGTGTTTGTAACCGTGTGGTTCTACCTCCAATGCCGTTATAAAACATTTTGTTTTGTCTATTTAAGAATCGTAGAATTGTAAAATAAAAAACGCTGGGAGATGATCAAGTATAACAACACAATAAATAGCGTGAAACCTACATAAAAATGCACAAAAATTATCAAATAGCTTGAAGGTATGGGATAAAATAGAGAACAAACAAAGTGTAACATAGTGAACAAATAAACTGTAAAACTTGCATGGTGATAATTGGCAAATTTACAGGCACAAAAGTGGTCAAAAAGGAAGGCAAACTCAATTCTGCTATTTTTCTGTGGCATGCTGTCAGCCATTCCTATAACATGATGGTCAGTTTTGCATTTTTTGTGTTTGTACGTCATACTGCTCATTGTTTCTTGTTATTAGTGAGTTGCATGTTATACGTGGTTAAAAAACATTGCCCTGAGGAAGCCCACTTAAGTAGGTGGGCAAAACGTCGGATAATAATGATGAAAATTGCCAGAAGAGCTAATTTATCTGCTTGATTTGAAACCTGGTGGCAAATGCTACAAAATAACAACATGTGTAGCTAAAAGAACAGAACCACGACATTGTTCAAAACATGTAGAAAACATGTAAAAGATAAACGATTTAACAACATTGAGCACATTAAATACAGCTCATCATCAAGAGTCTGTAGCTGAGCAAAAGAAGGTATCATTAGTTTTACTTGTTGTTAGCAACTTGCAGTTATGAAGACAACTGTGCTGATTCGGCTTTCTGCATTTTTATCTTTATTTAATTTACCTCCCTGTTTGGCTCACACACAAGGTGTCTATAACATTAGTTAGGGTTGATGTTAGTTGATACACATGGTCAATGTTGAAGAGGAAGGAACATTAAAACCAGATGACAGCAACTACTGCATTCAGTCATTGTCATACACAAGTGTCACATAATGGGAAAGACATTGAGATTTGTAAAACACATTGGACGATTGAAGTGAGCAGATAAAAAAGTTAGATGATGAAGGTGTGCATTATTGAACAAAAGCATTCAATTGTTTATAATAAAGGTATCGGTCTGGTGTAGGTGAACACTTACATTCCTGCAAATGAAATGCAAATTTCAAAAGTATTGTCTAACTATTTAATATTAGACTCTGTGTACTTGTAAAACAATTGGCAGGAGTGTTTTGACATGCAGCAGGCATGATACAGTGTTTTCTATCTGCAGTAGAGTACTGAGCAAATGGACTTCTGATCTTGTGTGCTGCATAATAAAGGATTTTATTGCTGCTGAATATCATTGTAATCCTTCAGTGAGGCATGATGTAATGCACCAAGATATTCAACTTGGTCACTGTTCTTGATACAGCATTCAAGGAAACAACTGGTGTTGCAGACTGTTTATCCTTTTTAGGGGTAAACTACACTGACTGTCTGGTTACAAAAAGAGCTAATGTTCAACAGCATAATCACAACACATGGTTTGAAGACCACTGATAGTAGGGCCAAACATGTATCATCATCAAACAGTGATTCACAAACATATTTTCCACAGTGCACCCTGCTCTGATTGTGTCCAGCTGCACTGAAAGCTTAACAAGATAAAAAGTAAATAATAATTATGGACGTTTAACTTCCCTGTCGTAGCCAATTGGTTATAGTAAAGGGGTCTGAAAGGCAAGCCCCACTTTTCTTGCATGGTCTGATTCCTATATTAAGTCATCAGCAGTCTTAACTATGCACATAGGTGCATTGTGCATGTTTGTAACAGTAGATTGTGGTTAGTTCTGTCAACACCTTAATGCATCTGAAAAAGCTAAAAAAACTGGGGTACCTTTGTTTACAGTAGTCAGCAAACATTTTGGCTTCAGCCCAATTGGGAGCTGTTTAGCATTTATTAGGGCCATGCAACACTTTCTATTGTGCGCTGCGTGGTACATAAAAGCTGCAATCCTGTGCTGGTTGCATGGGCTAAAATATAAGCTGCTGTAACAACTATAAAACATTGGTTGTTTGATGTTAACAAAGCATTTGTTTTGTCATTTTATGCTTTATGACATGAACATAGCATTGTTATGTAACAAGCTACTAAATACAGTATAGCATAAGTTTGAAATTGGCCCTTCAAAAATAAGCATAGGCCTTTAATTACGACTGAAAAGGTGGTTTGGGTCATCACAAAGTTTGTCGATCACTGGTTTAAAACTATGATACAATCTGTTTGAGTAGAAATACACACATATCAGCCCCAGTTGTGGGTTAAAGCCAAACTAATTGTCAGTGTTGGCAACAAATGGTTGAATGCAACAGTGTTGAAAATGCTTATACAGTAATACATTTTGCAAAAGGATGGTATATCAATTATACAGGTTTAATGCAGAAAACTTGAGGCTTTCCTCTGAAGCAAACAATTTTTGCCTAGATGGTAAAGTCCATTTATGCCTCGGTTCATCTACAATTAGTAAAAAATATGTTAGTGTTGATGTTAGGGATGTTCCTTGTGAACTGTTTTGAAATATGGGAAATGTACAAATATATTGTGAGGTTAACTTCCACTCGCATCTTTTGGAATAAAATTTATTGTGTATTATTACATGGAAAGATTTTTTCCTCTGTGTGTCAAGTGCCATATAAGAGTAGACATGAGGTGTGCCAAGTCAATTAAATTTTTGTCCTAGAATGTGCTAAATAGCTGATTTGTAATACTGCAGTTACTTTGGTAAGTTCCTAACTCTGCTTTATGTTTTCAGCCATTTGGTTTCATTCTTTTTTATTTCTTTGCAACTAGGCTTTAGCAAAACCTTATATCTTGTCTGCTTAGTATTTGTCTAAAACAAAAAATACGTTATGTCTTTTGCTCACGCATTGTTAAAAAACAAGAACTGGCTATTTAAGCCTCATAATTTTAGAGCACTATGCTCAAAAAGAAACACTGGGTCTAAGGAAAAAGGAGTTCCATATGAGTCATCCATTCTTCACAAAGTTGAAAAAATCTGTCAAGAAGCCACATTTCCAGTAGATGCTGATGTGGTTGTAATCGGAGGAGGTAGTGTTGGGTGCAGCACAGCATACCATCTAGCCAAAAAGCAATGTGGCTCAGTTGTGCTCCTAGAAAAACATAGAATCACATCAGGCACCACGTGGCATACTGCTGGTAAGTTCAGAAATGTTTGCAGGCATGAGAATTCACTGTTCAGTGAAAACATGAATGCATAGTAAGAATGGTTGTGATGAACACTTGATATAATCATCCATGATGACTTATTAACATTGCCACACTGCATTTATTAACATTGCCACACTGAGCTTCTGCACATGAGTCCAATGCAATTCAGCTGTTGTTTTTACCTGGTGTGCAGATTAAATTTAGAGGTAGATGTTCATGTGTATTTACTGTTCAAAGCAGTGACAGACCATGAAGGTAAGTTATTGCAAATTCCCTTCAAAAATAGCCACAGTGCCCGTAAAGTATTCCTTATTTTAGTAAAATTTGCTTCTTTTCACCTTCAAGAACATTTCACATGTGAATAGAGGCAGTTTTTGCAAATTTGCAGGGCAAAAAACAGGTTTAAGAGAACACTGATATTTTATGGTATATGCTTGTAGAAAACAAAATAGATGACTCTTTTTTTGCTGTTGACTTTCCTTTCCAAAGAAACGTTGGGAAAAGATTTTGCTTGACTAGTTGTGTCACAACTTTCAAATTTGTTAAGGTTTTTTGGTGTCCCATTTTTTCACTGCTTCCCACAAATGTCATGACTGGATCTGCTACTAGTTTAGAGGGTTTTCCTCTCTGGTTTTGTTTTATGAATGTTGATATTTAGAAAAAACTTTTGTAACTTTCTTTGCAACCTACATGTGTTTTATTTTTGCCTATATTTAATTTATTTGTTTATGAGCAGACACGAACTCCAATATATTTTCTGGCATTTTGCTCAGCACTGTCATTGTGCATATGTACATCTGTCTACTTTCCTGCAGGTATTTTGTGGAGCATGAGAGCAAGTGAGTGTGAAACAATCATGCAATTGCAAACAAAAGAGTTGATCAGTGAAATTTTGCCTAATGAAACTGGTGAAGATGCTGGCTGGATCAAGACAGGAAGTGTTATGACTGCAAAGAATCAAGTTGAATTTCAAGATACTACCAAACTTACATCAGTAAGTCCAAGCTGCCTAAAGTTGCTGCTGCTTTAGAAGAGCTATCGGGATTGTGCTGCTTGTATTTAGCTTATAAGGCATTTCTTCACATGGAATGTAAATAACCCAGCAACATTTAACTTCTTGCAAAAATGTGATTTTTTAATGCAGAGATGTGATTTTTTTCAGAATTTTTTATTAAGAGATTGTGTGCATGTTATTTTTAGAAGCAAGGCCTTACGAGGCGTTGTTTCTGGCGCACCAGCTTGCTGTATCCCACCCATTGGTGATGAAAACTTCATTTCAAGACTATCGCAAACATTTCTCTCTGATAACTCTGGCGTGCTACAAATACTGTATAACTTACCCTTGTCATCAGCAGTATAGCCTTAAATTAACATCACATATTTTTGTTTTTGTGCAGTTATAAAACTATATGCGTGAATATGGCGGTGATATATGTTTTGTATGTCTTGAAGCTCCAACTCTGGCTAAGAAACGATCCTGTTTCAAAGTCTTTTTTATTACGCAATTAGGACATACACGCTGTTTATCAACAATAGCTTTCTGAGGGGGCACACAAATGTGGTGAAATGTCATTTTTCCTTCTCAAAACTACGAAAACGACCTTTTTCCGCTAAAAATGTAATAGCAAAAATATCAGATTTCAAAATCCAGGAGCAAGACCCCCTGTCCCACCTTCCGACGCCCGTGTGAAGGAAGATGTTTTACACTTTGTAAGTGCTGAGGGAATTCTCATTGCCATTACTTACAATAGCTTGCAATCTGTTTTCTCGACAAAACCCATGTGACTAAAATGACATGAACTTTAAAATTTTCCCAGTGGATTGCATTTTGACATTTTTACACTAATGGATTTAAAAAAAGACTTCAACCGTTTACGATAGCATGGCTGGATCAGCGGATCCAAACTCTTTTGAGCGCCACCCATATGAGTTTGAAGACCTCGCGATCCAAATCTCAAAAAACGTATGAAAAAATAACAATTGTGTGAATGATTCTTGGTACCAAGTTGCTAAGTTAATTTTTAATGTTAGCTTTTCTCAAGTGCCTATATGCTACAGATGGACACAAAGAAGCAGAAGTAACGTTGAATATACGCAGCTCAAGTTTGGATCGCCTCTGTGCCACCCATATTTTGACCCTTCTCCATCATTGTTTGGGTTTCGGCCCATACTTTGGGAACCACATGGGCTAGAGATCAACTAACCAACTGTTGTCTTAAGCTGCTGCGACAAGTATTTCTTAACTTTAGTGCAGAGCCGTGGTGATAATAAATTGTGGCTTCGTTTTCGCAAATGCACAATCATTTTCACACTTTGTGTAGACTGAGTGGGTCAAACATATGCAAGTTTGTTTGAAGGGCAGCTATAACCTTCCATAACTTACAAAGTTGTTTTGTGAATTGTATTGTTAACTCTATCCAGTTATCAATATAATCCAGCTAAATAACTGGATAAATACCTAATAGATTTTGGGAATCCTGCGTAGTGCAGTTGCATGCAAAAATACTACCGCAGTAGCATTTTATAAGGTGTAATGACATAAAATCCAAGCATTTTTCCAAGGCCTTGTGGGACTAAAGCAACTGCATACGACGAACGTCAACCAGTCACTAAAGAATTGGATAAGATCCAAGTCTTACATGTGTGCAAGCTTTTACAGACCTACTTCGAGAATCGGTGTCTTAGAGCAAAGTCGCTACTCGGCTTCGATCGAACGTATGTTGGTGTGTCATGCAAAGCGTGTAAATATGAAAATGGCTATCATAATGGCGGCCACCAAAATTTCTTGCTCAATTGCAATGTTAGCTGCAAAAAGCAAAGCCCAATGCAGAACATGCACTTATAGCACCGAGATTTTTACAAGCGCTTTCGCGAAAAATCGTTTTACGAGCAAATGGTGGTTTTCATCCAAAGTAAAAGCTTGGAACTTTACTAAATACAAAAACTTTTAAAACTTGCCATTTCAATGAAAGCAGGTTTTGTTAATGCCGGCTTAAATGTACAGTAAATATAATTATTTAGTAAAAAAGCCAGAAAAAGCCACATTTTATGGATGAAGATGTAAAAATAAAAGCATTAAATATGAAATATTGAGACCCGGTTGTTATTTGCCTCCCCTATCAAAATTTCTGGCTGCGCGCCTGCAAGCATGTCATGCCGGGAAACCGTGCAACACTCCAACCGTCACGCTCATGTGTTCCGTTGGATGTGGTGTTGTACCAGAGGAGAGCGTGTGTCATAGGCAGGGTTAAGTAAAACCCGTTTTTTTTTAAAAAAAAACAACCCGCCTTGTTTGTTTTGGGTTAAAAAAACTTTTTTGAAAAGAAACAAGATTTTGTTCTTTTTTAAGGAAAACGGAAAAACCCTATTCGGAATTGTTTTTTTGCATCATGCAATATCACCATTTTCAGAATAATTACACAAATAATAACTTGTACCTATTATAGCATTCAAAATTGAGGGTAAAGAAATGTACTCCATCTTTATTGTCGCAAAGTGTTGTCGGTCAGTTCGCTCCTAAGTAGTGTAAGGCTTGGCAAGCATGCGCACTGCAAACAGAGAAAAACCATTCCTACACAAACTCTGCAGCTTCATGTCAAGTTTGTGTGCATGCGTTGCTAGTTCAGCATCTGAGTGTATTTTTTAATAAGAAAAATTGGTTAAAATATACCGATTGTCCAGAGCTGAAGAAGATAACCATTAGAATTTTCTCAAACTGTTCGATTAATTCTCTTTTTTTCAAGTCCTTCAAATTTCGTTGCTGTTCGTTTTGTTTGATTAAAAAAATATATAGTTAACTATACTAGTGTCCTGCTTATTTTATTTTTTACTTAGTAGATTTTTTAAGGAAAATTAAAGAGTGTTTTTTTTGGTGGGTTTTATTGTTTTTTTTAAGTGGGCTTTTTTGAAAAAACCCGCTTAAAATCCGGGTGGTTTTTTTGGGTCAGTTTTTTTTTACAACAACCCTAGTCATAGGCAAGCAAACACTGCCAAAGTCATGCCCATGTGCTCAACGCCACTTAATGTAGCATATACGGTGTACCTCGATCAAAGTAAACAGATCTAGCAGTTCGGATGTTTTCTCCGAAGGGAGTCGTTGCTGCTCGGTTGGACGACTGTGCTGGATGCGGGCACGCTGTGGTCGTCGTCTTACGACTGTCTCCCGGTGTCCCTTGCTAATCTGGCAGTGGATCCATCCGTGAGGATCACTGCACTTCTTTTTGAATAGCACGCCCTGAGGGTGCAAGCTTGAAACATGGGATTTGAATTGCTGTTCGCAATTGCCTAATGTGCAGATCGACCGAGAAACATCTCCGCTCGCGCAATATCACTGCGTGTCCGCAGCCTCAATAGTTGCTTCACAGTTTTGTCAACGAATGCCCTTACGTTTGCGGCGTTGAAGAAAGGAATGAAGCTTGTCGACTTCTTAAAGAATCGTTTATCAACATTCCGGTGAATGATGATGTGATTCAGGCAGGAGATTTTAACGTCCGGTTTGGGATGGAACATGAGCTCTGGACGGGGCGCCATGGCGTGGTAAAATAAACGAGATGGTCAGCGGTTATTCGAATTCTGCACTCACTTCGACTCAGGAGCTCAACGGCTACTATGGGCTGGCTCTGAGCCTGGGGCTGTAAAATCTAATCGCCTACCCTGTAGCGTACTAGTCATTTGGAGTGAAATCAAAATGTTTATTGTTGACCTTAATCACTCAATTTTTACTTTGGGGAGCTAAGCCGGAAGTAGCTTTCCGTTGAAAAGATATACAACTTATTACGCCATGTTGTAGCCAGACATGGGGCGATTACAGCACAAATGTAATCGATTACGATTACTTGGCACCTGCTCGATTACGATTACGAATAAACAAAATCACAATGTAATCGATTACGATTAGATTGAATGTAATCGCGATTACATTTATCTTGAAACATCTGGACAAAAACAAACCCAATTTGCATGGTTTGATGTAAGTATATTTTCAGACAACATACGATATTAGTGAATGCAATAAACGAAATTACTAATCTGAAAGGATCAAGCACCGGAAAATAATTACAATAATTGTTTAATCAGACGTTCGTGCAGCCCACAAATCAGTGGCGTAACTAGAGGTATAAACTAGAGGAAACTTAGCTGAAAGATGCAGACTGACCTTTGTAGGTGACCTACAAGTCAACACTCCGAAAAAATACTTGAGAAATGATGGTGAATCCGGGTGTGGATGGCCATACTAAAATCCCAAATCAACGGAAAATCTCCGCAATGGGCAAAAAGACGACAAATTACTGAAAACCAAAAGAATACTATAACCGAAATATAAGCTTAGCGGGGTTCTGTTTTTTAAATTTAGCTGGCTAGGAGTCAAAATCACCCTTATCCCTCCCGCCAGTTACTCCACTGCAACAAACACTAAATATTAGTTAAACAAAAATGATCAATGTTGAAAATTTATACAGTTGATAAACATCAAGGCTTCTAGCTTTAACAGTCAAACGACATCTATCAGGCTGAACATTCGTCCAACAATGCTGAAAATTTGTTAGTTAATAATTTCAAAATTGCTGACTATTTCTTCTAACAGCGGGTTACGATCGTCTCCAAGCTAGCATAGCGTTGTGCAGCTTTTAATTTGAAATGAAATGAACAGTGACGCCAATATAGCTACGCATTTGCCTATTGGACCGAACGTCAATGGTCAACAAAACCTCACTGGTTTCATTGCGTTTTTTAGCAGTATCTGGTGAATCACGGATGAAATGCTACTGTAGTTATGGAAAAGTACTTTCGACTTGGATTAAAGAACTGCATTCTTCTGAAAAAAATTAATTTACTGTATATAAATTACTGTACTAATTATATACGTAGTCTACTCCAGCACTTACAATCACAAGTTCACTCTGAATACAGTATATATAAATAAAACCAACACCTCTCCTCGTAATGTCCCGCTATTCTGTTACCGATATGTCAACCCGTTTTTAAGTAAAGCTCTTCTTTTTGTTGCTATGTCTCACTAGAGTCGCTACGTTACTTCTGGCGGCCAATAAGAGGAGTAGCTGCAACAAAGTGAGAATTCGCTACAAATGCTGTGCTTGCCCATGGACTATCTGGATTTAAAGCACACAGACGGGGAAATAGCCTCCCCTGAAACATAATCATAACAAACCATGATAAAGAAGGAAACCCAGCCACCACAACCGCGGTTCAGCGCACAGTGAAGTAGGGTGAAGATATCCGAGTTTAACCGTGAACGTAATCGTCGATTACGATTAAATTGGCAATGCAATCGATTACGATCACATTTCATTTTTGGTCAATTCAATCGATTACGATTACTCAAAAAACTGTAATCAATTACGATTACGATTGCCCCACGTCTGGTTCTAGCCTGCGATAGGGTTGTGGTATGTGCCACTGGTGACAGGTTGTGCTCCAAAACCACTGCTTCAACCTCGCCCACACCAACATCTCCTTCGCTGGCTCTTGACTGACCAAGGATGCGTTCATGTTATCAACATTGGCACCGATTGAATCACATATTTTATGGCGAAAACAATTGCGAAATGTAGCGCATTCTTGTAGTATGCACTCAATTAACTGCGGCACTTATGTCTTGGTTCGCAGCAAAATCCTTAAGATTCGCTGGATGATCCATCGTTAAGCTTTAAAATGTTGTCCTTCTATAAGCACTGCAGGATTGACGGACAGCTCGAAGACCTTGCATTTCCCACCACTCCTGGCTGATGACGAAATTCCAGTTGGCCAGAAAGTGATGTTAGTGACGCTTGAATAAAGTTCAAATCCCACTTCAGCTCTTGGCAGATGACAACGAAAGCAACGTCAACATGCTTGGTTTTGCGATGGTGCCAACGCCATTCGTTCTTTCTAGGAAGCAAAACGAGCAACCAGCCTACAGGTAAAGCTGCGCCGGACCGCATCTACTCGTGCGATACTCTCCAAGACCAAAGCCACGGTTCAGCGACTGGTTACAATCGCCTTGCGTAACTTAAGCTCGAACCTCGGTGTAGAGATGTGCTAAGACTGGGGACCTTCCTTGCATGCTTAGTGGCATTAGATCCGCGACCGAGCCCCTCCCAAACCGTTTCTACTGTCTCTGCAAATGGCAGCTTACGCCGATTAAACACGCCTTTCTCCTGTTTGAATAGATGGCGAAGCACTACAGTTGAGTCTGCTTGCCCGTAGCACTCGTGGATGATACTGCACTATCTTACCTACCGCAACTATGGAATTCTCCTCGTTAGTAAAGCAGGCCATTCAATCAGTGAAAATTCAAAAATTTCCTGGAGGTGATGAAATCACTGCAGAAATCCAGTTTTTCTGGAAGGATCCTCTTGCTACTCATTTGTTCAACTTGTTGATCTACCGAAGGTCACGATGTATCACCCAAGACACGAAAGGTGCGATTTTCATCACTCTGCATTAAACAGAGGTAGCCGTCAAGACTCAAACAAATACGATTACTCTCACGAGTAATCCTTGCTAACTTCAATCCTTGCCGAAATTCAAAGCGGTTCCCGTTTCGAGTGCTCTGCTGCAGACATGATTTAATTTTACCTAAAACAGCTTCAAGAAAAGTGCTTGGAACACCGCAAAACATTAGCAATTGCATGCACTGACCTGACAAAGCATTTGACATGGTCTGCCGACAGGATTTGTTCGAAATTCTGCTGCGACTAGGCTGTCCGGTGACTCTGCTCACCGTTGTGATCGCTTTCCACGACAATATGCGTGCGTCTGTCAGCAGTGTGGCTCCACCTCAAAGTACATCGTTGCTAATGGTGGTGTCAAACAAGGGTGTGAACCTGCGCCAACGCTATTCGATATTTATTTCTCAGCGTTATTTCCCTGCGCCTTTTCTACCTCTGGCATTGTTACTTCATTCACGCTGAGCTATTTAACTCGCTCTGTTTCCGAGCCCGTTCCAGGTCGCCATGTACTCATCCCCGAACCGTTGGACGCTGATGATGTAACTCTCGTTACCAACTCCGCTGCAGGCGCGCACAACTTCTGCAATTCATCAACAGCGGGCTGCGCTGAATTCAGCATAAAGAGCAATTTGACCATATCTACTGTATTATCCTTACTCAAGGCATTTCGAGCCCTGTGCCCATTTCAATCAACAACGTTGCTTTATTTCCCGTTGAAAATATTTGCTACCTGGTTTAAAAAAATTATCCTGTGTTTGAAAAAGCGCTGATGATATCTACCTAGTAGGCGAAATGGTGTCATTTCAAAAGAGATCTGTTCTATAACGGACAGCTCATAGACCAATCGAAACAGACCACGTTCGCAACAGACCTCCTCATAACAGACCAGTTCATAACCGATCACGTTCATAAAAGACAACGTTCGTAACTGACCCGTTATGAGCTCTGGGCTGGGGCGCCATAACAGACCCATTATGAAGAACGTGGTCTGTCATGAACAGGTCTGTTTTGAAAGGGAACCATGTGCACCAAGAGAGAAGACTCAACGCCTTCTATTACCGTCGTCTGCGTTCTATTCTGGACATAACGTGTGTCATGATCGTGTCCCAAAATCCATGATCCCGCAAGTAACACGTGCTCCATATCTCTTTTCTCTTTTGTGAATATGTCACCTACAGTATACTGGAGCGACCACGTATGCACAATAGACGACAAACAATTGCCGAATGATACCCTACATGGGCTGCTGCCCTCTCTTCGACCTGGTCGTCCAAAACTAAGATATAGGTCTAAAGATGCACTGCAACGGAATTTGAAAAAAAACTGAGATACTTAGTAAACCCGGATACTTAGGAACAACTGCCGAACGAGGTGTTTCGTGGAGCTCTTTCATACCGCACTAAACAAGTCGACTCCATTTTGAAGTACATCTTTGACTGCGAATGCCGTTCTGATCGTCGGTCACGACGGGAAAGGCCAGAGAGATAAAAAGAGATTTTTGAATGATGAATTTGGATCATTTTGCATATTTTGACGTTCATTAATGATATTTTCATTTGGATTTGCGTATGCTATTGTTACGATGTTTGTACTTGACGTGGTTTAATCGCTCTTTCTCTTAATTTTGCGAGATGCGTTTTTTGTTGGTTTATCGTGATATTGGTATTTTATGGAAAAAATTGTCTTCTTTCTACTAGTTTGCGAAGGGTCTTGGTGTAGAGATCATTGAAGTAAAACCGGAAGAAGTCTCTGATATTCACCCACTGGTAAACATCAAAGATTTATATGGAGCGGTGTATTCTCCGGGTGATGGCACTATGGACCCTG
>Ga0210059_1008644_pt1 | contig 16021 bp, 8 predicted proteins | sample Ectturendosymbi2_FD_188042 | JGI IMG/M metagenome (GOLD analysis project Ga0210059, IMG submission 188042) | Ecteinascidia turbinata endosymbiont from Florida, USA - Sample 2 (SPAdes) (version 2) | ecosystem: Host-associated > Tunicates > Ascidians > Unclassified | place: Key West, Florida...
AAACAGACGACGGTGGACCAGCGTCCGCCATCAGTGACGAAGTTACGCCCCCGTCGAACTGCCCGACGCCCTTGTGCGCCATCAGCGAGAACGACGTCGCTACCGTTGAAGTAACTTCTGAAGGAGGCGACGCAAAAGAGTTTTTCCAGACGCAGCAGGATCTGAGCGAAGCTGCCAAAGCTCCGGCTTTGTTGAAATCGTGTTCGGAAACCGAAGTTTTTCAGCTCAACGACAACGCGTGCAAGAAGAACCCGTCTTTGCGTCTGACGCCTGCAGGCCGGGATTCGAGCTCTAAACCGCAGACCCCGACAGAACTGATTGTTTCGCCTGACGAGGACGCTTGCATTTTGCTGAACGGAGACCACGAGCGAGAATGGGTCGAAATCAGTGTGAGTAATCAGCTTTTATCTAGGCCAGTGGTTCCCAACCGGGGAGGAATTCCTCCCCAGGGAGGAATTTCCTGTGTTCAGGGGAGGAATGTCCACTTTGTAGTTAGTTCTCCTATTCATTGTAAATGTTGTGTTTCTTTTTTAAGTTGACGTTGGCTCTTTCAATTAGTCACATTTGTATGTCATTTAATGGACTATCACACGTGTTTTGACCAATTTTAGTGCCATTACTTGACAAATAGATTTGTCCCACTTTTATTCATCAAGTTATTATCTTCAATAATGTCCATTGTTCCAATTGCAGTTAATACTAGTCCACGAACCCGAACAATAAGCCACACCGTGACAGGTAAAAGTCAGGTGAGAAACAACATATTGGTAGATCAAATATTCTTGCAGACTCGTGTAATAGGGGAGGAATGAAAAAAAATTGTGTAATAAGGGAGGAATAAAAAGTTCCAAAATGAGCAAAGGGAGGAATGCATCAAAAAAGGTTGGGAACCACTGATCTAGGCTAACTCGTAAGGGCTAAGTGTGTGTTGCCATTGACGGGATTGAAATGAATTACGATAACTACAGATGATGCTTCGCATTCGAGTTCGATTGTTCATATTAGATTTACATTATTCTTTGCAAGATCTTGATTATGTTGTGCTTTCTAAGTGAGGTTTTAGTTATCCTGTGTTTCTCTTCAGACTATCGAATTTTGCCTGTTGTGCATTTCTATTCCTTTTTTTTGTATACTGCGCCATTTATAGAACTTTCGCACGAAATCCTCCCCAACCGCGTCGCTGGCCGCAATCCCCGCCTTTTCTAACCGTCTGTGTACAAGCATGTCACTACGGCATAAACATCACGCGACCTGCTATCAGTTAAACTGATCTTTTCAGAGACCCGACGCTACGTCGAACGGAGGTAACGTCACCGACTGGCAGGTTTACCCCTCGGAACCTTGCAACGGCTCCCCGGCGTCGGCCCCTGTCTCGTCCCCAGACGACTGGATAGAGATCGGCTCCCCCCTCGGGGTCGAAGCTCCTCCAAAGCTCGTGCTCGCCGGACGAGGCCGGTGCAACAGCTTCGGGGACGGGAGCCAGTCGAGCGGGGGTTCGGTGGACGAGTGCTTCGACTTCGGAATGAACGGATGTTCCGGCGGAAGATCCGCCGCCGTACAAGAGAAGCCTGCAGTGCGTTGCGACGCGGCAAAAGAAGTCGTGACGTGGACCGATATCGATGAACTCGACTGAAGCGACGCACTTATGGTCAATTGGCCCCTGGATTCACTTCATTGTGCACAATTTTCCTGCCGTTCCAGCCATATCATAAAATGCGTCGCTGCTCGATGTGTCATAGATCGTCTCGTAGATATTCGGAGGTTTTCCGAAATTTGTTCGGAGATTTTCCGAAAATCTAACGAGACCGTCTCGTAGATTTTCGGCGACTGCGAAGCAAACGTCACTTTCATGACTTGAATGTTGCGCTTTTCTGCGACAAAGCTCAGAAGGTCCGCCGGAATTTGTTGACAAATTTTCTAAATGTCAATATTTTCTATGCGATCGTTATGATCTTGCTGTGTTCGAAACCTCCTTAAAACTCTGAAGTTCACATTACTTTTTAAAGTTTTCGTGTCAGAACGTGAAAAGTTTCATTTGAAGAGACAATAACTCCGACAATCTGTATTGAGTGAGATATTTTTAAGTTTGCCAACTTAATTTTGAGTTTGCCTATAGATACGTGTGCTGCTGTCAAAACAGCCAATGTTAGTTTCGTTTGTTAATTAATTAGCGGTGTTAGGGTGTTGGTAATTTCATTTTGCTGTTCTGTGCTGTAGCTTAGTTATGCCATCACAGCGGCCCAAACGCTTCATAGGTGCTTGCAAAACCCTGATCCATATCCTTAACTTTGCCGTTCCCGCGACTTCGGCATTAGAATCTGCAAAGCTGAACTTCAGCCTTCATTCTCTAAAAGCTGACGAGATGTCCTTTCTTTCAAACTTCGCAAAGGTCAGCTGTGGCTTTAAAAGCGCGTCCTGACTATCAGTAAAGTTTCAAATTATTTTAGTTTTGTTTGGTGGTCAGTTGCACTCAAAGCAAAATTCACTTGTTGTGATGTGATAACGAAACAGGCTGGAATGGCGTGTCCGTCGTAAGACAAGTCTTATTAATTCCGTTCGCGGACGTGTGAAAATGAAAGGCGTTCGACAGTGCGCTTTAAAATTTTTGAATTGTCATATCTTGTTGCTTGCTTCACGTGAACCACGAGCTGCGAAATAAGCAAAGGCTTCGAAATTTCTGGAATTACAAATCTAAAAATTCCCTGTCCTGTCCTTGGCAACGTGCTTCCTGCTACTAGTTGCGTTAACGTCTGTCACCCACCCGGTCCTGTGCATTTGCAAATGAAAAGTTTTTTTTATGAATCACTTCCTGAAGTTCACAAAAGCGCTTATATTCGGTTTCACTGTAATACCGGCTCGTTGCACGCTTTCGTATCTGCGTTTTTGTTCCGTCGTTTGACAGTTCGTCGACCGATAAATCCTGTTTTTGACACTGACCGAAGCCTGAGCCTTAAACTCAAAATTTCGCAACTAACTTTTGTCGTAACTGCGCACTTGAGGTGACGACTGGAGAGAAGTACATTACGTCTCACTCTTCATTGCAGTACACGTTGGCACGCGTGGATGATGCTCACACGGAGAGAAATTGTATTTTTGGTGTTTTTTTCGTTTCTAATGCTGTGGCCACACAATGTCTTCCTACCAGAAAACTGCAAATTCAAAAAATGTTAATTCTGGCCGAAACTCCCACCCCACAAATCGCAGTCTTGTGCGTTGCCTGCAAAGTTCCTCGGATTTTCAGTCTGGCAGTTTTTTTGGTGGGGGCTGCAGTTGACAAGCTCGGCACAAGTCGCGTTTTTCTTTCCTGAGCAGCGGAGCCCCACCTAGTGTCAACGCGAACAAAGCAAATGAAGCATCTGGCAACGGTGTGAATGCGTTTTCGGACTCGGGAATTCTGTAAGGGCCTCCTCAGACGTCGCGCATTTGCTGCTATGTCGCTGGTCAATCGGATTCTTTTCATCACCGAAATTGTTGTTTTCGTTGCAATGAAATGTACGGGTTCTGCGCCACAACTGTTTTTTTCGTGTTAAATCCCGTAAATGCCGAAACAAATTCAGTCCCGTGCAAAGCTGTCGATTTTGGTCGCGTTTACTCAAACATCTCTGTTTTCTACAACTTTTTTCGTCTGCCCGAGTGTTGGACGACTGCATCTTTATTTGTTATTTGGCGAGTTCACCCAGGTTGACTTGAAAAAACAAACGTGAAGCACAAAACTTCACTTTCCGCGTTTGCTTAATCCACGAGTTTCACATGCAAAAAGCGAACATAGAGTCTCCCAGAAAAGAAAAGTGATGTTTTCTTCTTTTTCACGCACGATGTGAGTTGAACTTCAGAGATGCTGCTATTTTGAAACCGCTCGCGTGCAAGACCTTGTGTTGCCATTTCATACTTTCGCGTACAGAATTGCAGAACAGTCGAAAACGAAATGCTACGTCGGTTCTTTTTGAAATTTTTCGCCAAAGCTCTTTGTCTTTTTGCAATCTGGATCTCTTGACGAGAACGAAACATTCTTTCTGCGTTCGTTTTTTTTTTAAAACAACCCCTCACTCCTACACTCATCAACGACCGCACCTCACTGGAGTTCTGAATTTGACGAGTAAGAAATCCTGCGAGATTTTGTGCTGGAGCTTGCCTTGAGGCATCTGTGCTTGACTTTGCCTTACCACTTCCACTGGCAATATGCTCAAGTTTCGAATGTTACGCGGAGTTGTCGGTGCTGTCTGTGTTTTACGTTCCGCGAACTTGTGTCCAATATTTTTATCCTGGTCTGTTCAGTTTGCTGCGTTTATTGGACAACTTCTGCCGCAATGGATGGTGCGATTTAAAGAAACTGGGAAAGACGCCAACTCCCCAATTCTTGCTTGCTCTCGTGATTGGCTCCCCGATGTGACTCTTGCTATTTGTTGAATGCACTTTACTCCATTCGTTTTTATTTGGCCACAATTTGATTCATACTTTTAAACACTACAACCATCTCAAGTGTACGACTGCGCATTCGCTTACTTTACTAAATAAGCTCTTACAAGTTTACTTCATTTAGGTCTTTTAAACTTGCGTTCAATTACGGCCGTACTTCGAAATTGCCGGAAAGCAGCACTTCATCGGAATTCGTTGTCAGACATGGACAAATGACGTTTTTCGTGGTTATCCCCGCTTTGGATACTTACTTGACGAAGCGAATGTGCACAAAGCAAAAGGTGGCAACACTGTTCTTATCCCATTTCCATTTCGAAGCATCAAAAGGTTTCTGTGCAAGTGAAGGGATTACAACACGGCGTGTGACCCTTGTTTTCACCACAACCCCCTTTCTGCGCGTTAAACCTGATGCTTTTTATTTGCATGGAGCTTTCGACGGCTTCGTGATAAACGACGTGCGGGGAAAAGCGGTCGCTAGCAGTTGAAATCAAAGGAAAACTTGCGTTTACTGTGGTTGACAACGTGGGTCGCGCACCTGCGTCGCTCGCCCTTCAAAAAACTGCGACTGTGGTTTTCCCGCCCAGCGCAACCTGTAGAAGTTGATGCTTGTCAGTAACACAACAGATCGACGCGCCAGCAACTTACCGAAGTAAGCAGCCCGATCCAGTTCTCAGCAGCGCGTGAAGTTTTGTTTCATATGAAAACCAACGCAGTTTGAGACTGGTTTTCTCTGCATTTTAAAATAACTGTACATCCATTTCTGTTCAGAATGAAAAAATATAGAAATCCTTCCTAATCTTTCTGCCCCGGTACTTCTGAATCGGTAACTAACGTGAAAAAAACGTTCATTTTATCTGAGTTCAAACCTAATTCTTTCGTGTTTGCACTGGAAGAGCTCTGATATGCAAATAGTAATGGCCAATGTTCTGGCCACTTGTGAGCTTTGACGTCTCTGTTCCTGACATCAATTTGTTCAAGCCAGGAACCTACCAACCACCCGTTTGCAATCCTCGCAATGTTACATACTGTGGCTGACATCCGCTATCGCATTACATTATGTTTTCGTGAGTGGAACCTCTTGACGTCTGTGCGGAGTATTGGTGCAGAAGACCATGCACAAATAGCGGAAAGGAAAGGTTGGTGGAACCTTTTGCGCAGAGCTCACGATTCCTTGTCAGTTCGAGCGAGTTCGTGGCAAGTAAAAAGGGCTGGCGTATGATCTTGCAGACTGAGAACATGAGATAATTGAAAATATATGGTTGTCGCTTAATAGCGAGACGGAAATCATGCATCCTCCGCCCATTGTGTGGATCTAAATAGCGTATGGCCTGGTAATTCCCGTTTTCATGATCACCTTGCACTAAGAAAACAGCATCTCGTGCTTTGTTGTAGCGTTAATTGAAAAAAATTGGATCGTGCAACGTGAAAGTATTGAACATTAAGCCCGTAAAAATAATTTTTCGATGTTGTGACACAAACAATATGCAAGTGCAAGCAAAATGAATAATTTTTGTAAAAATAGAAAACGCGACGGTTTTTGTCCTTTAAAGTTTTTGCTAAAAAGTGTTGAAACTGTATAGTTTCTATTTCTGATACTATTCAAAATTATCAAAGAGTCTGTCGTACCACTCAGCCTTGTCGCTGCCAACAAATCGTACAAGGACCAACTGCGTTTAATTGATCAAAAAGCATTGAGATTTCAGAAAAAGTTGATGTTTCATCTACATCAGTGGTTTTCAAGCAATGTTTCATTTAGTACAGGGGTGGGGAAAGTGCGGCCTTCTAACCGTTTGCTTACTTAACCATATTTTTTCAAATATATTTTGCTCGCGTGCATAAGTCGCACTCTCAAATCAGGCCAGTTGAAACAGCAACAAAGTTCTTACAAGTTTTATATAAAACCTGTTCCTGAAACTCTAAATCTTCAAATCATTGTGTGCAGTAATATTAAACAATCTTCTGGAACATTCTCAGCAGCATCCCATGTGTGTGGTAGGTAACATTGTTTATATCGCAATAATCGAAAAGCGGGGTAACGTAACAATGGCTTTGTTTCTTAGATTTAGCGCAATCGGTCCAAGCGTGTTCACCTTCCGCTTGAATCCGTCATGTGGTGTCTGCGATGTTACTAACTTTAACGTTCAGTGAACTTTGCCTGGAAATATTCGGACGTGATAAAGCAATTCAGCAAGATGATGCACTTGTGCGTGGTAGAAGTATTTAGTTGTTACCAATACAGCAACATCCTGCATTCATACAGCAGGTAGTTTAGCAGGTCCCTGACATGGGGGAGGGTGGGGGGAAATGCCCCGGGGCGGCACTTTTGGTGAAAAGAAGGAATAGCAAATGGTCTTTCACGAATGAACCTGAAGTTAGATGTAGGTTTAGGTTTTAGATTTTGGTTATGGTTGGACCTACCGTCCGTCCCGATGAACAAATTGTCCCAGAATTTCACTTCAATGAAATTTTCTAAATAACTCCAGCCTGATCATGCATTGTTATGAAGTAATTCCTTCCTGAAAGGCTTGACTTTGCTTTAACCCGTGACTTGGCATAGGGGGATCCAGGATTATTTTAGGGGGGGATCAAGGACGAATTTATCCGGATATATATTGACTGCATAGCAGTGAAAGCCCAACTGCTCAGGTAACACTTTTTAAAAAACACGGTTAATAACCATTTACATTTTGGTTAAATCGCATTTTCATCATTACCCCCAGGCTAACTGGGACGTTTCTGGAGCGGAAGTGACCTTCACAGCAATTCAGAAATTATTCTCAAACTTATTTAACCTTAAAAAAGTAACTTGTTGAACTTAAGAAAAGTGATATTATTAGCAAAACAAACACAGGTCCATGCCGAAAAAAGTCATGTGGGAGGCTTAGTGACACAAAATCTACGCGAAGAAACCTGAAATGCCGCCAGTAACCTTTGTTGGCTGTCTGTAAAGATCCATGCCGTATTGTGTTCAAAAATTGCCGATGTTCATGGAATAGAAGTTCATCACGTACGCACTTGAAAATTTTTTTATTTTCGGAAAATTCTCTGATTTTTATTGCATAACACCAGAGACATAATGAGTGGGGGCAAGGGGGCACAATTCCCCGGGCGCTGAATTACTGCGGGGGCAAAAAGCCACAACAATGTCATAAGCACTTTTTTGAAAACAGTAAATTTGCTCCGAAAGACCTCAAGTTCGAACATGGTTTCTTGCCCCAGGCTCCATCTAACCGCGTTACGCCCCTGCTCATCACGATTGCCTATATAAAATGGCTAAATAGTTGTTTATAAACATACCTACCCATCAGTGGCAAACTATCAATCACAAACTATGTAAAAAAATGCTGTTGATTATCGAAGTCATTTGACCATAGAAAATAACTTGAAGGTCGAAAAAAGGTATATTATTTCGAAAGCAAGCACAACTTTCCCTCCTCCCAAAAAAACACTTGGGCCACGCGCAGAGACAAACATATCAAAAAACTCGAAAGCAATAACTATGCTGGCACTTTGCCCTGGAAGGTGTTTATTGCATCACAAGTGCATTGGAAATGATCAGACAATATTTTTTCACGTCACAGCAGGAAACACGAAGTTTGCAGTGAGTCAATGACCAAATTTTCACCCATTCATTTTTTTGTACGAAACGTGACTATATCGTGGGAACGCAATTTTAGAAATAGGTCTACTGCACAGTAGGTTGAAAAAAAATTATTGGAGACAGCAGAATATTTGTCGATAAAAAGCATCTAGTTTCGTGCTGAGCTGAGCTTTTGTCCGAAAATTCTTGCTGGCAGGCAGGGGTGCATTGCTAAAAATAGAGGTGTGGGAACGCCGTTCCCACACCAAACACAAAGAAAGATTGATTCACCTACAAGAATTTCCACAATGGATCTTCCTGTTGTACTTTAGTGCTGCGATGCTATACACGAGATAACTTGCCATTTATTAATTTATGCTTCTCCAGGCTCTACACGTAGAAACTGAAATGAAAAATATAAATCTTCAAGTAACGTTACTGGGGCAAAAAGGTGTGGGAATATCGTTCTCGCCCCTGCACTACCCCCTGCTAGCAGGTCTGATGCTAATCAGTGGTCATCTTTAGTATGGCCTACAGCTAATCTAGCGTACTTCATTTGTAGCCTACTTGACATGTAGGCTACGTTTTACGGTTAGATGTGCTGTTTCGGAATTTATGCTGTCACTGACCGCTCTGACCTAGCCTGTAGTTAATTGCATTGTAAGTTCGTTGTAGCGTAATTTTATTGCCTTCGCTTAACTACAGAAATAACATGAGCTGCACTCATTCATAAAAGTTTGAAGAAAAAAATAGTATGACTTTGCAGCTTATTCAGCTTTTGTCCACATTCTGCTCACTTCCGTCGCCACGGGGGCTTTGGTGGACTTAGCCCCGTAAGACAAAGCTCCAAGCCCCCCAAATTGAAACATGAAACACTATAAATCACTGGAAATTTCATCAAATTTTTAGAATGTCAAGCCCCGCTATTGAAACTTTCTAGCGACGGTTCTGAGTATGGCTGCTTATTCATTTTTTGTTCAGAAGAAGCCCAATCTTAGCCAAATTAAACAAGAGTCTAAATACTTACGTGAGCAGTGGCATGGCCAGCTTAAAATTTTGGGTGGGTCAAAATGTTTGACTTTAGGCGAGCAGCAGATTTTTCTTTGATTAATTGCCCGTGAAGTTCAAACTTCCTAGACGTTGTAAAAATTTGGAGGGGCCATGGTTCTCTGGCCCACCCTGGCTACGCCCATGTACGTGCGGTTTATACAATGTAGGCTATGTGCAATGTAAATGCTTTATGTAAACACTTACTGATTTATATAACATTGGCACCATATTTTTCATACAAAAACTTGTTTATTAGAAGCTTCATTTATTATCAAATAAAAACATTCGGACTGGCGAAATTCAGCAAAATAAGCTTTGCATTTGATATTTTCGTCCCTATCCCTTTGCAAGAAATGGTTTATTTAAAGGTCATACATAAAAATCGCTCCAATGGACATTTCTATGTCGGGAACCATCGATCAAAAAACGCATCTGAAAAAAATTGGGGCCCCCCTGGATCCGCCTATGCTTGGGGGGCGGCACTTTTCCACTCGCCCCGGGGCGGCACTTCCCCATGTTGGGGCCCTGTAGTTTAGTAGTACAGCAATGTGCTGCACTTGTGCGTGGAAGTGTACTTGTTGCGTTTTCTTAAGGTTAGAATTTACTGACATAAAACTAGGTGCGCAACAAGCAAACGCTAGGCGCGCAGGCAGTAAGCAAAAATGTAAGATGGTTCACGAACCCGCAAGTTTTTTGTGTGGCTTGATGTGAGAAAAATAAGAGTAGTAGTCGATATATCTGAGTAACATCACTATTCTTATTTTCTGTAAACCGACCATGTCAAAGATTAGAAAGAGAACACTACAGGAAGAAAGGAGAGTATACAATGAGGAATGGGAGTTATAGTTTCATGTAGTTGCTGTAAAGGTTAAAATGATGTGCTTACTTTGCAACTCTATAATTACAACTGTGAAAAAGTACAATACTAATCAGCATTACGCAACCCACAAAAATCGTAAATATGTTGCATTGGAAGGTGAGGCCCGTATGGAAGTACTAAAGAAGATGGAACTTCAAAATCAACAACAGCAGCAAGTGTTTCAGTCAGTATCGAGGCAAGGGACAAACATTACTGAAGCAACTTACAAAATAGCGTACATTCCCGGTAAGAAAGGCAAGCCATATAGTGATGCTGAACTCGTAAAAGATTGCATAATTGAAGCGGTATCGGGTTTAGATTCCGACAAAGTTTACAAAACAAAAAATTGCCGCTCTCCAGAAGGATCATGACTGATCGGCAACATGAGTTAGCACTCAACGCATCTGAGCAATTTTACACATCATGTCAAAACGAAGATGCGTACTATTCAATTGCTTTGGATGAGTCGACTGATATAAATGATTCGGCACAAGTGCTGTTTTTCATTCGTCTTATAACTTCGGATTTTCAGTGCTATGGGGACCTGCTGGGTTTGGGTACCCTTACAGAGAGAACGCGAGGAATCGACATTTCAAATTTGTTTAAAGAAAATTTATGTAAAGTAAACCTAAATTTAAGTAATTTGGTAAGCGTGTGAACAGATGGTGCACCTTCTATGATAGGGAAGCATGAAGGATTTGTGGCACTATTACGAAGAGAACTGCCAAATCCAGACATGTTGATGTCCTTTCATTGTATTTTGCATCAGCAAAGCTTGTGTGCTAAATCTGCTTTGCTGAGTGATCCCTTGAATGGAGTGATAGTCAGTGATGTAGTCGAGACCGAGACCTGGTTATTAAAATTTTGAGACGAGACCGAGACTTCATCAAAAACTCCGAGACTCGAGACTTGAATTCAAGACCGAGACTCGAGACCTCAAAATTTGTGCATTTTGCCGAAATTTATTTAAAAAACGTCGTCATCACTTCTAATCTGACTTGAATTTTTTTCAAATTTCTGGCATTTTTCCGACGTGTTTTGGTTGTTTCTCACCTGCAAATACAACAAAAAAATCGTTGAATTATAGAAATTTTAATGAACCATTTCTTTGCAATATTCGAAGTCTCGAGACCTAAAACCTCCAAGACCGAGACGAGACCTGAAACGTTCGAGACCGAGACCAGGTCCCGATACTTCATCACTGGTGATAGGTATCGTGAATTACATCCGAGCAAATGCAATGAGGCATCGGCAATTTCGTCAAATGCTTCAGTATGCTGACGAGACATTCAGCGTAGATCTACCGTACCATTAAAAAATGCGCTGGTTGTGACAGGGACAAGTGCTTGAAAAAGTTTTGTCTTTGCAAAAACAAATTGTTAATTTTTTCGAAGATAGGAATATATCTTGCAAATTGTCAGAACAAGACTTTTGCAGAAATTCTGCTTTTTTGTGCGACGTAATGTCGAAGCAAAATCAGCTCAGTGTTTCTCTGCACGGTGGAACGAAATCTATACATGACATGTGGCAAAAAATCCAGGCATTGCGAAAGAAACCGACTTTATTAAAATCTGTCTTCAGCCGACCGCATATTTCAGCTAAGCACTTTCCTCAACTGGCAAAAGTAGCAGGCAGATCGTGCAACGTGAAGGAATACACATTGGTCCTAGACTCGCTGATTGCAGAATCCAATGACAGATTCAAAGAATTTGAAAAGCACAATCTCAACTTGCAACTGGTATATCAACCACACCTGGTGGATGTCAACCAAGTGCCTGATCGTTTCCAAATGGAGTTAATAGAGCTATCAGAAGATAGCATTCTGAAATCTTTACTCAACACCAAGAAGGATCCAATTGAAGTACGGAAAAATGCTGTAGAATATCCACGCCTGCGTCAGCACGCACGACAAATGTTATCATGCTTTGGTACAACCTACCGCTGTGAATCAGCATTCTCATGCATGACACAAATCAAGAATCGCTTGAGATCTCAGATAACAGATGTTAATTTGGAAGACCAACTAATCTAAAAATCAACGATGCTGGAACCAAAGATCGCATCAGTAGCGTATGACAAACAGCCTCACTGCAGTCATTAAATGCTGTAAAATTGCTTTTGTGTATTTTTAAGTTGTTTATTATTTTTTATTTTATATGCATGAGAAGTTTGTCTATGTGTACTGCTGTTATAAGTTGCGGCCTAACTGATTCCCAGTGATTTGAAAAACAGCCTTCGACTTACAAAAGTTTCCCCACCCCTGATTTAGTAGATGGTCAATTTTTACGGACTCATTTCTAAAAAACATTACTCCACTCGTTCTTGTACCTGTCAACTACTGTATTAATTTGAAATGAAGCCAACCCACCACACTCAATCGTTGGTATAGTTTTTCCTCAATGAAAGCTTAAAGAATCAACTTTCCGCTAATATGCCTAAATGTAGTCTCAGTTTCCAAGTCGGATTGGGATTAAGATTTACAATTTTACATAATAGAAAAATTAGAAATGAAGTGAAGATTGCCACATATATGCTCTGTTTTTGAAGGCATCTATTAAGCGAATTTTATTCTTATGTTTTATTACTAATCTAGGTAATAGGGACAAACACACAATAAAAAAGCGCCAAAATTACCTACAAATGAACCAAAATGCGGCCATTTACGAAAGTTGAAATGGATGGTCACCCCTCAGCGCTCACCTAAATTATTTATTTCTTATGGGACCCTAAAAGACTTACTTTGCCACAATGTTTTTTACGAACCTCTGCAGGTATCACTACTGCGAAATGGAATCGGACACCAACAAACTGCTTTCGTTGAAAACGCAGTAGTTTCGTTGAAAAAATCGATCACTGACTTTGGCGTGAGTAACGCAAGTGCCTCGCGTCGTGACAAAATGTTTGTTTCACCATACGTTTCTCACAGTATTTGCTTTGCCATGCTTTGCAATACGCTTCACTTGAATTGCCTAGACCCGAGCAAAACTTGATTCTAGCCCTGGATTCGCGTTTGCAGTCATGGGCGTCCGCAGAATTTTTCCAGGGGGGGAAACGTCAACATTTTTCTGGTCCTTGTCAGGTTGCTGACGATGCAATGCGTACGTTCGTTCACGAACTGTTGTACCATTTCTACACGACTACACCACAAAAATGCCTATGTTACGACATTAGTCACAAAACTGCCCTTCGTTGGCAGCCATGGCCAGGTATATTACGATAATTTTCACAATAGGCTATCTGCAGATTTTCAAGGCAGGGTACTTCTTTTCACAGAAGTATTGCTGTGGTCTTTAACGCAACCACAAATTACGACTGCATTTTACCTAACCAGACTTATCATGGTCATTCAGAAATCTGGGATCTCGTCCAAAAACAATCAATTACCGTTTCAATAAAACTTGGCTTGTCTTTGCTGATTTTTGCACGATGAACACTCACCATACATAAAGCTCATCATACGTACATCGCACAAGTAGACTATATTGACAGCACTATTGGACAACTTACTAAAGTTAGAATTCCATGCAGGCTATAAAATAATTGAGCAATGAATATAAAAAGTCGCCACAGCAATGGTAGCTTTGCACTCAGTTCTTATTCAGAAGTCAGAAATAATTCTTAAAGATTAAGACGTATTCCCACAAGCCGACATAAACGTATTGTAACAAGCCACGTACTTTTATACTGTGTGAAAAGTAGTGGTGTAACTCCGGTCAGCAAACAACCGGCTGCGGCCCGGTGCCGATCCGTGAAGAAATTGTTGCCGTGCTGTTCGGAACCAAGGCCAATTTCGTCCAGAAGTGACTGGAACGACTGACATAAGAACACATTGTGGATACCATTGACTACCATAATCCCTACAGGTTGGAGCATCTTACTGCAGCAACGTAAGGCAGGTTTTTTTAGATTTGGTATTCCACTGCAGCTTAGCTTCAGCCAGAACCCGTTCAGATCTGAGCTTTGTTGGCGCATGTAATCAGGGGCGTAACGAGATTAGATGGCGCCCGGGGCAAGAAACAAATTTGGCGCCCCCATGTTGAACCTGAGGTCATTCGGAGGAAGTTTACTGCACTGAAGAAATTACTTGTGACGTTGTTGAGACTATTCGGCGCGCAGCGATACGACGCCCGGGCAGACCCATAACCTGCTTGGGACACCAGGGGTCGAGTAGTTTATTGAGAGTGGCCCAAATTTTTCAAACTATGTCCAACACTTTCAAATTATGTCCAACATATTTTTCCAAGGGGGGCGAAAAATTTGCTAAGGGGGACTTCGTCCCCCTGCGCCCCCCCTGGTTACGGGCCTGCGACCGGGCAGTTGTGCCCCCCCTCGTTACGCCCCTCCATCAAATCCACTCAAAGAGTTGTAATAGTGTTATGTCATTGTCAACAAGCAGTGAAAAATATACGCAGGTTTGTATCAATACAAATAAATCGGCTTTCGTGGTAAAGAACGTGACTTCAGCTCCTGGTGAGACTTCATCGTCGAAGACCATTCTTTTTTGTAGCAGCAGCCGTGATATGTATACCGCGCACTGGTATGCTAACAAAAGATCGTTGAAAGTTTCCAAAAGCAGTTTTTGCACACTTCTTTACCACGAAATAAAAACGCCTAACTGCTTTTCGTGGTTAAGATTCTGTCACGCGGTGTGCTACAGGCCATCGCAGAGCTGTTCTTTCGTGAAAGTCGGTGCCCGTTTTTGCTCCAGCACTATCGTCCACTATTTGTCATATTTGTGGACCTCATGATTACGTTTGTAACTGAGGCGATACCATCCAGTCAGTTAAGAACGAGTCCGACTTATAAGCTTTATTAGATCACCACTGCGTTTGGCTGCAGTGGCGAGAGGATCCGCGTTTGTGCTGAACTAATCGGGGTGGTTTCAGCAGCATGAATCAGACGTCCGCAGATCCTTTTTGGGCCTGGTATTCGGCAGCGCAACAGATGCAATTTACAATCTTGTGCAAGCAGATCGACAATCAGTGGCATACGCAGAAAATTTCCGAGGGGGGGCAAAGATTCATCACAATCGTGTGACGTCACAAATAAACTTTAGGGGAAGTACCGAAAGCACGACCATTCTATGGGAGTCCGCGGGCATGACCCCGGGAAAATTTTGCAAAATTCACCTAAAAATACGCATTTTTGTGCATTCTGGAAGCAAGTTTTAGTATAATGCTTTTACGAGACTTATTAGCCGGTGAGATAGAAAACTGAACTTTTGTAGTCTGAGGCTCATGAAATAAACCTATATGCGCGCTTGGATGTTATAAGTTTAAGACATGTATCGCTTATCGAAGACGCTTATTGAAGTTTGTGGGCTCAAATCTCAAGCAAGCCGAAGCTTTTTTCTGGTGTTCATTGTTACCTGTGTTAAGCTACTTAACAGCTACGTGTGAAGCAATTTTGTCAGTGAAAGAATGAAATCGTAAAATGAAAATCAAGCAGAGGAAACGTACAGTAGTCATAAAAAATTTGCGCAGTGCGTATATCAGTGGCCAGAAAACAAAGTCAGTTTATTTAAAATTGAGGTCCTTTCCCCCCTCAGTTACGCCACTGCCGAATACTGTTTGTACATTTTTTATTTTTAGGGTCTGAAAGGGGGGCCGTGGCACAGTGCCCCCATTTCCCTACGCTAGTGCCGACAATCATGCTGTATTTTCATAGCATCTGTTCAACCCACCTCCAGGGCGTACAAATTAGTTTGCGCAATTTTGTGAGACCTCAACCTTTGACCTGTCCAGCCTGCGTAACCCTGCAAAGACCACAAGCTCTTTTTGATGTAGTGTTCAATCGCCCCTTAGCAGTAGTGAAAAAAGGAGTTAGTTACATGTACAACCTTTGACAAGTATCGGGATCTTTAACCCTGCTGAGGTAACCTCTGCCCAATTTGAGCAAATGGTTGTTCTACCTAAATTAAAAATTAGTTATCGTTCACGTAGAAAGCTGGTTCTTTCAGTAGCTGCATATTTTTAGATGCTCTTTCGGGCAGTCGTATCGAAATCTGCACAAGTTTTGTAGTTTTCGATGGGGAACAAAAATTTACCCAAATTGACCCATGGTTACCTGAGGTGTAACAAAATTCTTTCACAAAGACCAGTTCAAAGGTGACCTTG
>Ga0210059_1008645_pt1 | contig 16020 bp, 12 predicted proteins | sample Ectturendosymbi2_FD_188042 | JGI IMG/M metagenome (GOLD analysis project Ga0210059, IMG submission 188042) | Ecteinascidia turbinata endosymbiont from Florida, USA - Sample 2 (SPAdes) (version 2) | ecosystem: Host-associated > Tunicates > Ascidians > Unclassified | place: Key West, Florida...
GCAAGAGTGTTCACCCAAATCGCCCCGGCAGGGGGCAAATTTCAGGCTTCGGCCTGCCGCTAACTGCCGTCACCAAAAATTCGAATTGAAAAAAGAAGTCGGGAATCCTTAGCATGCTAATAAAAAACCAAGCAACAGTACTCAGTCGACTACAACACACAGCAGAAGTTATCCGCGATACAAAACAGTTAACTCACGATACCAATCTGAATTTTATCCGGCCCAAGGTCAAGCAAAGCAATGAAGTCTTTCAACCAAGTTCGGATTTTATCGAAGTTCCATGACTGAATTGATCCCGACCCATCAATTACAAACATTAAGTCCAGCGTGACTGAAACAAAAACATGCTGGTCTTGAAACATGTAACACGCTCGCAATTTTTTGGAATTTAACACGTCATGCTTGTGATTTATTTTTTCCACAAAACTACCTTACATAGCACTGATGACACAGAAGAATAGCAAGTCTGGAAAACCATCTAGTAAAAACATTTTTTTCCGATTTTGAAACCGATTATGAAAAGCTCTTGTTTTTTCAACAAACTACCTGCAAAAGAAACAAGCGCTGGACATGACTCTAACAATGGACGAATCAAAGAATTCACGTACTTGTGCAAAGAGTTCCATTTCCGACATAACCCTCCTGGCATGTGCAAGTGAGTGTAGTGCCGTTGTATGAACAGTTCGCGAACTGATGGCAATTATTTTCAAGTTTGCATTGATCAATATCTGCCACACAAAAAAATGACCAAAAAAGCTTAAAATACAGAAATTTCATTCAGCATGATGAATGAACATGATGCTTAAAACCCTTAAATTAAAAATTACGGCTAATATTCAAGGTTAACATTTTATTCAACCTGACGTCTTTCCAACCACAAGATAGCAATAACATTCGAAGTAAACAGACCAGTTGCAGCTGCCAGGCTCACTGAATTAGTTTCACTAAAAAATACACACAATCATCAACCGAGTGGAGTAAAATAATAATCCATATTCAACTCACCAACACAGTTAGCTCCAATTCTGAATAAATTGGGCTTGCAAGAGCAGTTAAAACCTCCAGGAAAATTGTTGCAGATTTCGAAAGTGAAATTGCAATCGTTTGCACCAGTCGAACATTCATCTATGTCTAAGAAAGGAATTCGAACAATCGCTGTAATGCCTGCCTTATAGTTAAAGGCCTAATAAGTTATTGTCAGTTGAACTAACGTACCTGTGCACGCTACACCATTCCCAGTGAAACCCTGCAAGCAAGAGCAGGCAAAGGTACCTGGGGCATTGGTGCAAACACCCAGGCTATCGTCGCAGTTATCCTGGCCAAGCGAACATTCATCAACATCTGCACAGCGCAGCAAAGAAATATTTCAGTGTCATTTACGCAAACCATGCACAAAATTTCCTAACGCGTTTGCCACATTGATCGTCGATCTAGTTCAGTGGTTCTTAACCTTTACAAACACGCCGAACCCTTACATAGTTTTCCAAGGTTTTGTTCAACACCATTTTTGCCCCATATAACAGACAGCAAAAATGGGTTACTACAAAGGTGACCATGGTTAGCTTGCTGTGATATAACCCGCGTTTAGTCATGTTGCAGATGACCTTCGTCGACCCCTTGAAACGGCTCCGTCGACCCCAGGTTAAGGTCCACTGATCTAGTTCTTTCAAATGTGGTCCAACATTTTCGTAATTTTAAACCAAGCAGAATTTCCCTGAGATGAGGTTAGTTCCAAATGCATACAACAAGTCTGGAAACGCGCTGTGTTGCCAGTGCAGCAGACTTCGGTCAAAACATCCACGTTGGAACCAGACGATTTTGGATGTAATGAGCGGTTGTTTGCAAGTAACAACCCATTTTTCTAAAACTACAAGTAAACAATCCCGAACGGGTAAAAGTGATGTAATTGATGTTTTGTACTGTATTTATTCAGCACTGAAACAGCTGCACAAAGTGGTTTGCTTAGGCGGAAACGTTATCCTGAGATGGCCATCTACTTCTGCCTTTAGACCAGCATACCCATCTTCTCAAATGTTGCTCCGTCAAGAAAAAAACAGTTTGCCTGCATGAGAAATCAGAAGTGGACGGATTAAGCGGTGGCTGGATGCATTAACCGGAGGTTTTATAATGGGAATAGATTACAAAGGTTCCGTTCCAATCCGTTTGGATGTAAGAAGCGGTTGGTTGTATCAACCGAGAATCTATTATCTGACGTCCACTGTATCTCTAAACTTTGCGAAGCTTGAAATGTCATTGAATACGAAACACTTTATTCAGTTTCGCCTCAGGTCCCCAACAACTGAGCAACCAACCTTTCATCAACTTTTTTCTCTACCCTTGCACTTATCTCCCAACCCCTTGCAAATATTCCTTACTCTCGTAGATACCAACCTATCCTCGCACATATCTCCCTACCCTAACACATGTCTTCTTGCCGTTGCACATATCCCCCAACCCTCACACAAAGATCCTCTTCACACATGCCTGTGCTAGTCACTGATCACTTACATCCACTGAAATGAATATGAAGCAGTTGATAATCACTTTGAAGTTTACTCTGGTAAGATACTTCTTGTAACCAACAGACTCCATCAGAGCTAAACCTCCTGCACTTTGACGACTGATTCAACTCTCCATCACTGATATTTGAGTAACCTAAGCGCAGATGTGCTACTTGGAAGCAGTTCATGCCAACCCATTGCAAGGCAGTTCTTCACAGCTCATAAAGGATCTCAAAGAAGGAGACCCTCTGATGAAAAAAACGGTATGTTTGACAACGCATCAAGACAAATTAAGTGACTCGATTAAAAACTGCGTGCATTTTCACTACTATTGAGCCAGCACAACCAGTCTTCTCAGCAGCAATTTCATTCTTTTTAAAAACCCAGTCCTTCCATACATGTATCCACTCATTCCGTAGAAAGTCCTTTAAGGCTTCCTCATGGATTTATAAAAAAACAAAGTGGAGATTTTAAGCTCATTGTAACAAACTGCTTTTCCACTTCATTAAGATGTCAGCAGTGACTTCATAGTAACTACGCAGAAATGACTGTGACGACATAATTTTTTATCATAAAGAGAACAACTGCCATTTTTAATTCCAAGCATGCCATTACTGAATCTGTAAGCAGACACTGCAGAACTGCAGGCACAAAAATCAGCCGGAGTCGGTGAATATTGAAAACCTCCGACTCCGGGAATAAATATATCTAGATTTCGAATCCGGGTGAAATTGCAAAAAGCAAAAAACCTGACAGGAAAGCAACGATGATGACGTCATATGAGTACGCGTCAAGCCCACAGAAAGGGTATCGCTGTTTGGTGACAAGCAAATATGCTGTTAATTTGAACTTCTGCCCAAAAGATAGCACAATCCCATAAACTTTCCGAAAAACAAATGTCTGATTGCACATTTAGTTAATTAACATGACCACAGAAAATGACGATGGCAAAAGTTAGGTGAGATTTGCAATAAAATTCAGAAAATAGCGATACGGAACCGAAAGACACTATCCTTGTATTTCCAGATAAAAATGCTGAACGGGAAAGAAAGAAAGTTTCATTGTACTCGCTTTGGAGCAGTAAAGTGGTCTGCGGGGACCCATCTCCGCCTACTCTGCACCGTGGTCTACGTGACTGCTTTCGCAGTGAATCCTGCACTAATGGCGAGCATATGGCAGCACCGCGTGTGAAAGGCTTCCCTGCACCCACGACGCCAAGCACAAGACTGGACAGGCCGTAAGGACCGTTTTACAATTTTTCGGCATAACCAGGATTCGAATCCTGCCCACCAACATCTGCAGCGCGCGCTTTAACTGCTAGGCCACTTAGCCGGTAGTGTTAAACGTAATTGAATAAAATATGTAACAGTACCTTTGCACTCATCTAGTGCTTGATAGTGAAAATAACCCGACAAACATTGACATGCATAGGAACTATCTATATTTACACCAAGGTTGCGGAGTCGGAGGATTTTGGGTGGAGTCGGATTCCTAAGAACACTAGGAGTCGTATAAAAAAATCCGACTCCGACTCCAAAAGTCCATCTGAATCACGAAATTTTCTGCAAGTAAATTGTGTTGTTCTGCTATCCGTTGAGTGTTTCCTGTTTGCTCAGATGATTCACTGAGTCGTTATTCGGGCGTAGTTCATTCTGTAGGACTTTTCTGTGTAATCGGAAAAGCAACAGTAGCTGCAAGCATACTGTCCATAGATACTTAATGCGCATGAATTTGTTGCTTTGGTCAGTAATACAATGCAAGTAGTAAGCAGTAGGTATTTTTAATGTTACAAGCTAAAAGATATCTTAAGATTTTTTTTTATGCTATGCTACATGATCAGAAGTTTTAAAATAATCAAATATAAAATATCAAATATAGAAAGGTTCTGTAGCTAGCTACTCGCTCTCGCTACATACTACTTTCACAGATTTGTTGAATGCAGTTCATATGTTAATGTTATTGTTTAATTCATTCACGTTACAGTGGCTACTCATAGTAAACAGAACGAATTTGTATGATTGGTAAATATTGTCTAAATAAATAGATTAATTCAAAGCATTAACTCATGTATCTAGTGACCATAACAAAATACTTATTTATAAAATAATTTTATGTCGCTTCTCTGCCATTGTTGACAGCCAAACTTCATTCACATAATGTTAAGGAGTCGGAAATTTTACCTCCTACTCCGCAACCCTGTTTGCACAACAAGAATCAGCGCTTGTGCTGCAACTGATTCTCTCCTGGTACACATTCACTGATATGTGGAAAACAAGAGATATTTCTAGTTCTGCAAAAACGTGAGCATCTTGGGGCCAAGGAAACACTAGGGAGTAAAGGCCAATTTATTGACAGCGAAATAATACTTTAGAAGTGTCATTAGGGGGGAAAACCGGACACGCCAATAAAAGTGAAAAATTGAAGCATCTGATTATTTTAATAACATCACATGTATTTGCAACAGGACAAGTTTTTCGTTTCACTTAAAGTAAGAGCAGCTACGTGGTCTTGGGCATGGGCGAGCACGCATTGCAGATGGATGGCAGGATTGAAACCAATGTAGAGTCACATCGAAGCTTCGGCCTCGTGCTCGGCGTTGACGAGTAGGTGGAAGAAAAGGGTTGACGTGCTGCTGCTATTGACTCGGCACCAGTGCAGGATTCACTGCGAAAGCAGCCGCGTGACCCATGGCGTAAGGCAGCGGAGATGGGCGCCAGGAGACCATAATGCAGGAGTACAAAATTGAGTATAAACGAAACTGAAGTGAACTTGAGTCAGTTGTACTGAAGCTACCTCTCTCCGATTGGAAGTGTTTGAATGCACATCACTAATCCCAACTGAATTCAGGTATCTGAAGCTAAATATGAGACAATGCGTTTTTCGTTACATTTGTTGTTTTATTTCCTCCTAACCGCGGTCAGTGTCTTTGTCTGCTGGCGGATGGGACCCCTTGGTGTCCTGTGTTTGTGAGTGACCATGGAGATGCCAGGAAGCGATTAGTTTGATTGCACCGTTGCTAAAATGTACTGTAAGCCAGTTAGCATGGCTAAACCATGAAAATCATAGTCATGAGACGATGCGATTTCAAGCGCTCCACGCAAGTTTTGAACGAAGCTATTTGAAATGCACAGCTACTAACGATCACAGACCGGCCCACCACCTCGCTACGAAAGCAGGTAGCTTTGGTCGCCTAACCTTGCAAAGTCTCGCCTTTTATTCGTCATGCGGCCACAAGGCCTTCACTAGACAGCAAATTTAGGAAAGTTGTTTAACAAGCTTTATGCGGTAAGCCACAGGTGATTATGGCTGGAATTGCGGGCATGGCACAGAACGGAATTTGTACGGGGAAAGGTCAAGTAATGGCTCATGCACCACGCAGTACTTCGAACATAAGTATCAGTATCATTGCAAATCCAAGTGATGACCAGGATGGTCATGCAGTTTTAGCATTCTTTCATCAAAAGGTACTGTAAAATGAGATAGGAACTGGTAGCCTTTTGCCCAGTTTGGCAATTTTTATTCGAAAACTACGGCTTCACTTTTCTCAGCAAAATACTGACAGTATATGAGCTCTGCCCATAGTCCTTTCAAAATGACATCTATAGTCTAGAACAGGGGTCTCCAAACTTTTTTGTTCGAGGACCACATAAGCTGTTACTCAACAGTCCGAGGGCCACATAAGCTGTTACTCAACAGTCTGAGGGCCACATAAGCTGTTACTCAACAGTCTGAGGGCCGGACATCTTACAAAATGTGATTGTTTCAGGAAATGTTTCTGCCAAATCAACAAATTTTCCTTTGTTATATTGTTTTTCCTCATTGGCAAAATGTCTACGCGGGCCAGATGAAATGGCTTCGCGGGCCGGATTTGGCCCGCGGGCCGTAGTTTGGTGACCCCTGGTCTAGAACAGTGTTTCTTAACCAAGTTGGCGGCACTGAATGCCACAAGTAAGTCCTCGTAAGTGGAAAAATAAATTATATTTTCATCAAAATATAGGCATATAATTTATTAACGCACAAAATGAACCGTACATCCGACTTATGCTCTATCCTTGAGACTGACACACTGGACTCCTGGAGTTCATTCGAATCTAAATTAAGACCCACTGGTTTGGAGCCTAAACCTATTTGATGCTTTGGCAAACTTTGTAATAAAAAACTGTGCTAGCTCAAGGTGGGTTCACACTGATGTTGTAAACACTTTAGGAAAGGCCTTACCTAAATGACAAGGCCTCTGAGCACAATCTTCACTGCTTTACCAAAATTGTAATAAATCAGTTTTGTCACAACATATGTCTTCAACACCTGTACTGCTATCCAATTATGGCTGCTCAACACATGCAGATTAAATTTCGCTGCAGCACGAAGAGCGTTTTGCTCGGAATGTATGTTCCAGCATCAGGCAATTCTACAGCTTGAGCGGTACAGCGACCAAGGCCGATATAAACTTCAAAATTTCAATTTGGACGCTGACATGCACAGTCATGATAAAAAGCACTGTTTTGACAAAAATCCAACATTGTTAGGTTGTTGCAAGCGCTGTCCAAACTGAAACTGACACGGCAGATGTGAAACAGCGTTGTTGCTTTGGTTTATTCTAATATTACAAAGAGATCAAACTACATGAAATGCAATCACGGGCGCACGAAAACCCAGTTGCCACAAAGGTCAGAGCGATTGGCTGCATGCAACTTACCCGGCCCGCCACAGGAAGAAAATACATCTCAATCTAGTTTTTTCGGTCATAGACTGAATTAATAAGTCAATTCGGCCAGAATGTTTGAAAATATAAACTAGTGAATACTGTTAGTTTTAATATTATTCTGAGACAAATGACCAAAATGTCTCAGCGGAAACAACAACCGAATTGCCACAGCAAAAAAAACAGCTCAGAACAGTGGTTCCAAACTTTTCCGCTGAAGGGAGACAAATCCTGACTTACGACTCTGTTGGGGAGCTGCACTAAACAGTATTTAACAGAAGTCAATTGACACGTTTTGTTCTATTGCAGAACAAAGTCTGTTGCAGAAAATGTTAGATATTTTGTTAAAAGACTGCTGAGGGCCGCACAAACGGTGCTTGGGGGTCGCATGCGGCTCACAGAGCAGTGGTTGAGAACCACTGGCTTGGAACAACTGTCACATAGTGAAGATGATCACAGCTTACGCTCCTACTTATCAGCATGAATTTGAAAAAAATGTCTTTTACCTGTGCAACTGGTCCCATTTCCAGAATAGCCACTAGGACATGAACAATTAAATGACCGGTAAGTATTCGTGCAAACTCCAACAACCCCATCACAGTTGCTGCTGCCTTCAATGCATTCATCTACGTCTAAATATGAACCAAAAAAATTAAAATGAGAAGTTGTGCCAATATACTTGATGCCAAATACAAAGTTTATGCCAAATACTCTGTAATATTGAAACAATGCTAATCATGGACAAAGAACCACACAGAATTAGCGGGAATAGTTCAGAAAACAAACATATCCTACAAAATTAATGTGTTACGTGATGGACAGCCATCAACAGAACAATCTCATTTTGTCCCAAATTTGGAAACCATTAAACTTTTGTTCAGAGGAATTTGTTCCAAATTTCCATTTGTATTCTCCACAATCTTATTATGCATATTATGACATTCATGATGGAGCTGCAATATCTCGCAATATTTAAACCAATATAAGACATTTAAATTTACGTTGTTTCAAGATGCACTGGATGTTGTCAATCCACTTTGATTTGCCAAAGGAAAGCACAAATTACTCGGCATATACTTCACTTTGGCAAACCTACATCCACAACTGCGTTCAAAAACAGTTCCGATGCAGTTGATATTGTTATGTGATATGATATTGAATTACTAAGTGATATTGAATTACTCAAACGATGTTATTCATCCTCTTCTAAGGAACTTACACGTTTTGGAGTCAGATGGTGTTGACACTGGGTTTACTGAAAGTGCGTTAGGTATTTAGGAAGTCACTGTGTTGGTGGATTTCCCACAAATTTTAATTCTCAGTATGTATGCAGACAGTGTACTCAAACACAGTCTGACTTTCTGCGTTGTCCTGCTGGACCAAAACCCATTTGTAGTGTGTCACATTATGACGACATCACTCAAGAAATTGCTGATTGCAGAGATCGGACTGCGACATCTGTACAGGGAATCAAACAGCCATCTATTTTTGCAGAACTAGTTTGTTTCACGTGTGGAATCCTGGTTTGCTTCCTTGCCTTGCCCCCGATGTTTTTCAGGGAATAACTTGGTATGATATGATGCTTTTCACAAAATATTTTGTGCAATTGGGCTGGTTTTCACTCATGATTGGTTGTCAAAGCCGACTGAAATAAATTCACTTTCCAGAAAAGCATTGCTGGGAAATGCGAGTCAACTCAGTGTTTTTTAGCAACTCTTTCCTTTATTGATCAGAAACAAAATAATGGACGATGACATGACAATATGGGTGAACTCTTTTAATTCTTCATAAAGTTGTCAAAATTTGCATTGCTCTATTTTATGCTGACCAGCACATGAGCAGATGTAGCTGTGTATTGACGAATATGTGGAATGCCGTGCTCAACTTTTCAATGACATTCCATTATGGCCGAAGCACCATTACCTCACCTACTATCCATGGTTAGGCGTGCAACCAGCGGGGGGAGATTTTCTCCCCCTGAAAATTTTTAAATAGTGCATAGCAATTTTGACATTTGCAGAAATTTTGAAGAATAAAGATGAAATTATATATTCTCATCATGAAAACTTTATATTCAAATTTTGAAAATTTTCAGAAATGCAGTGTGTCTATGTTTTGATTTTGTTTCCTGCCTATCTTGAGGAAGAGTTTGCACAGACTCTTGAAACGGCAACAATAAATACTATATTGTTATCACACCACTGGAGCAACGTTTGTAGCCAGGAGACGTGACAGAAACAGCATACTGTGTTTACATTGTTGTGTTAGTTTACATTTGCCTAGTGTTACTGTAGGCTACTATTTAGGAGTTTTTGCATTTTGTGTTCAGTGCTTAACCATTGCTGGGGTTTCACAGCCACGCTCCAATGTTGCAAGAGAATTTGAAATTTCAAAGGGCGTTAGAGTTATTAGGTGTTGTTTAGGTAGTCCAGGCAAAAATGGCGAGGCCTATCCACATTTGGTGGCGAGCTTTGCCCAACCATTTGTAATAAAGTTCAAGTTGCATTTGTGCCTGCTTTCCTTTCAAGAGTGTTTCATTTGGCAGAGGAAATCTCCTATCTACACTTGAAACAATGACATCAGTGATTAAATATATCCCAACATTCATACCAGTATCTTCTACTTGACAATGTCACCACTCGCAATATCATCTGCAGAAGTTATCTAACAGCAAATACAGGATGACTCGAAAAAAAAGAACCCACAAATCTTTGAATAAAATTCTTAATTATTCCTCTTTTCTTTTCCAGGTTGCAGTAGTAGACTTCGTGCATGAAATATTAGAACAATCATTTTCCCACCATGTCTTGGTCAACCAAAGTCTTTTCAAGTGAATCTTGACAGCAAATACATTTCAGATGGTTTGAGGTCCTTGACAGACCAGTTGGAAAAAGCCTTTGCCTCCTAACACTCAGGACAATGCAACTCGCTGCCATGACATAAAAGTGACGGGACGCCCCGTTTGGTTTAGGGTGGTTGAAATAACCATCGTATTGAACAACAAATGGCACCGTTTCATCAAGGGACTTGAGAGCAACATGTTCAAGCTCTGTTTTCAGTATTCGATTGCAGCCAACGAATCACTCGCTAACAGATACTAATCGACCTTAGCAGCTCCATTTACTCAAGAAGAAATACTCCCATTACGGAGTAGAGAACAAGCTCCAAAGAACTGATGGATTCGCTAGAACAAATGAGATCCTCCTCGACTGCTAAGAGGAGAGCAGCAAGTCTGCCGTTGACAGGAGATGCGTCATACTTTGTTAGCGAAGACAGACCTTCCTTGTCAGCAGAAGAAGCAGCAAGTAGATTGTCCCCAGGACAAGCTTTTGGCTGGCACATAACATCGTCCTCAGTGAGAGTGTTCTGTTTGGTTGATATTACCATAAAAGACATGACTTACGCATCGACCAGACTTAACGTTCTCGAAACTCTATGCTCTGACATTATTCTAGGTCTTGATTTCCTAAGCCAACATCAACGATTAATTTTTTAATTCTGCGGAATCTCACCTGATTTAGTAGTTTCGAATGAGCGAACGTGCATGGTCACCCTGGCTGCTGTTGAAGAAGTACGTTTATTTGTAAACTTGTCTCCCCATGTCAAGCCTATTGCTACCAAGTCTTGGCGATTTAGCTATGAAAATCAAGTATTCATACAGGAAGCTGTCGTAAAGCTGCCGAATGGTGGTGATATCTGACCCAGTGCATCTACGTGGCGAGTTTAGGTTGTTGTTGTTGAAGACGAAGAGAATCGCAATAAAAAACGCTTGTGCATAGATTATTCACAAACCATTAATATCTATATGGAACTGGACGCATACTGCTCCTTCGCTTTGACGACATGGCTAAGAACTTAGCAAAATATAGTGTGTTTTCTACTTTCGACTAAAGAACAGCTTATCACCAAATCAAGATAACCGATTCTGAATGTAAATACACTGCCTTCGAAGCTAATGGCGAGTTATATGAATTCACATGCATCCCGTTTGGTGTTAGGAATGATGTTGCTGCCTTTTGAAGAACCATAGCGCAATTTATAGAAGAAAACTTTATTAATGTCTATGAGTTCTGATTGTAGTTCAGTTCAGTGTGGATGAAGAAATAAAGTGTCAGGAAAATAGCCATCAAGCCAAAAATCACTTGTGTGACTACTATAAAAGAATTGTGGATTGAGGAAATCTCTTACGAATACTGCAAAAGCTTGTGGACAATACGCCTCAACGAACTGAAGCACTGATGAGGAGGAATGCAAGTCACACAAGGCACTAATCTTCTTGCAAAACTGGTTCATCTATTTCTTCATGTTTTATTGTTACATGTTTTAAGCAAGTATTATTGCCTAATTTAAACAAATTGAGTAAAATATGAGCGAAATTGTAAAAATGCATAATTCACACAAGTTATCATAAACTTTAGCACAGCACTGTATGAACTGCACTTCATCATTTGGTGAATTCTGACAGGAACTGACATAGCGTAACTATTTTTAATGTCTTGCAGATATCTTGCTACTGGAGCGTCATAATTTCATTTATCTTTTTCATATCGAGTTGGACACACTACTGTTGGCCTTGATTAAACGATGCTGTGCTGCAATACAGGAATGCCTTGCCCCTTTGTTTTAGAAACCTCCAACAAGTGATAGATGACTGCAAATTGCAGGTGATTTCAGAGATAGGTGGAACAGTCGAAATGGCATTGGAGCCATGCTAATAATATCCAAATAAAAGCTCCTGCAAACAGTGGTACTGAGGTCTTCAATTATAAGGACTTTTTCTGTAGTTGCCTACTATTAGCAGCGTATACTGCACATTGTTGTTTCATTCTGGTTGATATTGGAGCTTTCTGGATGACACAATATGGAGGAATTTTAGCAATTCCCAAATAGGTAAAAGGCAAGAGCAGCTATGTCCAAACGAAATGCATTGTTGGGCCAAAATTTAAGTCACTCTCTTGATGAGGGCCACACAAAACAAACTGAAATCTAGCTCAAGCTACTGAAAGCATTCCAATCCTACCAGCAATCATACGACTTTTTGGTACCTCTAATCATCCCATAACTGTTGTGTCATAGGAACCACATAACAGAACTCAGTTGCAAATGGAACAAAAGGGGTAGAAATCAGAAAATTAGAAATGAGATTTGCACCTTGTAGGCACGTGGAAATCTGCCTGTGCACAATCCAGACATGACAGAGTGGCATCGAGATACACTGCATCAGAAACGTCAAATTTCAGATTATCAAAATAAGGTCATGTTGTCATAACATTGTACACACACAACAACGAAACCTTCAACTGGGCCACATAAACCTTCAATGCGACCCACGGGCTGTGAGTTGGACACAACTGGGCTAGAGAATAATTCACTAAACATTCCTGAATCTGATTTTCCTCCAGGGAGTGATATACTGGTGCCACATTAGTTGGCTGCTGACAATCCTTACCATTGAAGATTGGTATCACGAAGCTCTATCCTGGTCAAATTATATCTAATGGCAAGCGAATATTTCATTACCATTTTACTTGTGGCAAAAGACTTGTTGAAAATGCATTTGACCTTCCTGCTGCAAGATGGCAAGAGTTTTAGAAAATGCTAAACTGTGATCTGCACATGGCAGAGATGGTAGTTCAAGCTGTTGTAGTGCTTCGCCATCACCTACAAAGTCCATACAATTCCACTGCAACACAATTATTTAGAGATGACATGGAAAGTAATGGAAGTGTAATCAATGGCAACTTGAGGCAAAACATTTCATTTGCAATTCACATGGTCCCAGTTCAGAACCCAGGTTTGAATTTCCATGGTGCAAATGCTGGATATCATGGTGATGAGCTCAAAATGTACTTCTTTATGCAAGGTGCTGTTTCTTGGCAGTGGCATCAATGCCATTAAAATATCACCATCTGTCATCACCTTTCAAGCAGTGTGAAGATCCTGTTTCTTATACTATTTCACTGTTACTGTGAATCACTTCTCATTTGTTCACTTGGTTATGATGTGACTCTTTCTTTGTGTTGGCAGGTCACTGCCATAATTCACAAATGCGAGATTTACTAATACATCCAAGAAAAAGATGACTCAAGTTATGTTAAAAACTCTTCAGCTGTTGCAATCAATCATTTGTGATGTTTAGTGTTGTTCCATAAATTGCTCATCAAGTTCTTGGACTAAATGTGATATTTCAGGGAACTGTTGCTTTAGTGAAAACATTATATGCTTTTTGCCTTAAAAAATCCCCTATATTTGCTTTGCAGCAGGAAATGATTTACAATATGTGAAGTGTTGTTATTATCAGTGGATGCTTGTATTCCACACTTAAACAATGGTGGTAGAGGAAGAGGCACAGGATCAGAGCAGGCTTATATGCATATGTGGTAAGAATTTGGTTTGTTTTAACTGTTTTCGCAGACTTTTGGAAGGGCTTTAGCTGATAACAGCTTTAGCTTTCAAAAACCGGTTTTAGCTGATATAGATTTGGTTGATACAAGTTTTGGCTTATAGTTACATATCTTACACAGGTCTGAGCTTACTATTACACAGGTTTTGCATTACTTTGAACTAGAGACTTGCATTTAAATGTTGAAAATTTTTTGTAAATATGGGGAGTCTTGCTTTATTGGCTTAAAAACTAACACAGTTTGCCATAAACTTGAACATACAAGGAAGGATGGCTTTAAAGATTTCAGCCAGTTGACGGACACAGAAGTGAAACCAATCACACTAAGAGCTAATGTAACTGACGAAGCTGACACTAATGATCAGAAAATATGCCTGCATTGTCACTATGCTCATCTTGTAACTTGGTACAACTCTGTATCCAAAAACATGCAGTGATGTCTTTGGTTTACATATTCACCAACCAAGAAAAGCAACCAAAATTGTAACATTAAAATAAGCTGAAGTTCTTCAGAGGAAGTATGCATCAGTGATTCCAGGACAAAAAGTTTGAGTCAAATGTTTTATATTGTCAAATCAGCAGACACAGAGCCTGATAGCACAAATTCATCAACAAAAGCTGAAATGGAGTGGGTTGAACAAAATCATGGATGCAGATCAATCAAGGAACCGCACTGTCAATGAAGCATCTCGCAAAGGTGACAACGAACCTACCTTGAAGGATATGCATGCTCTGTTGCAATCTGTGGTAATGCACTTAGAAAATGATATGAAAATGCGTTTATCAGCTACAGAAGAAAGTTTAGAGAATGTTCATAGATTTTTGAATCTGGAACAGCAAGTTTCTAGCTTGAAAACTCAACTTGATGCACTAGTCACGACTAACCAGCAGCAAAAGGTTATTGAAGAATATCGGTCTAAAGAATACAATATTCTGATTTATTGATGACACCAAGTAGGCAATAAGGAGAGGCCAGAAGAAACTGAAAATATAGTGTGCTAGTTTTTGACAAAACAACAACAGGTCCCACCAAATCAAGTCAATTCTTTGGCATTATGCAACGTACACCATCTTCCTTGACAAATTACAGAGCTCTGTCAACTCAGAAGATTCAACTGCAGGTAGTCCAGAGTTTTTACATCAATCAAGGTATAGTCCAAATAAATTATTTTGTATCATGAAAGGGTAGATGTTGTTTTCCAGACATGCTCTGGCTATGCATGACATGCTACACTTAGTAATAAATAACATTACCTAGCTTGGACTGTCCTTATGAAATGCACTATTCAATCTGGTCCTGCTTTTTTTTTCTCTGTTATTCATCAGGGCATCTGACTAGAAAACTGTATGGTTGTTTCGGATGTCCTGGGAACAAAATAAATGCTGTTCTAACGTGGTTTGTTTTCTGTGGCATGATCTGATGTTTGTTTATACTAGTTCCCAAATAAACTGATAGTGTTGTAAAGTTGCTAAATATGAAAGACAAGTATGTGGTTTTGAAACTACTTGCACCTGATGCCAGAAACTTAAATTCAATATCACGAGACACCTCCTCATCTCTATGCAAGATCAAAGAAGAGTGCTTTGAAAACATGCTTGAAGACTCTACAAATCTGGAAAAAACTTCAATGGAAAGTTGTTGGTAGTGACTATTGCGTATTTGCTGATGGTGAGCAATTCAAGCTGTAATTTGAATTTCCTCATGTCCGCCCATTAAGAATTAATTAACTTTTAGCTCCCTGGCAACTTATTTGCGTACTTATGTTTGATTTAGATAAAGAATTAAGCATTAGCAATGCTCTGCCTTCTAACATAAAAAAAGTAAGTTATATGGCTGCCATCAACTTCACAGCGTGTTGCAAAACAGAAGTGGTTGGTGTTTTATTCATTGCAACACCGGAAGTTTGGTAAAGGCTTTGCCAAAACCTACTGATATGTTGGGACTTTTCTCAAAAAAACCTGATGTCATTGGCGTTAGTGAAACTGAACTAAAAGAAAACCAACATGAATTAAATAATATTAGTGCATATAACTTTCTTTTCAATAACTCAAACGGATCGGCCAGTCTAGTAGATTGCACTCGAAAAAAATTTTTTGTTTGGGGGTGCGGGCTTTTTGTGAGTGACGTCATAAGTGGAGGACTTTTAGGCCACCTTGGCCCGCTTTTTCTGGCCCTGGGCACCAACTGTTAGGTGGTAGTATTTCGCTGAAGTTTTTACTGGAAACTAGGCTACAATCTGAGTCTTTTGATACTTTGGATGACCTGCTGGGGTTTCAGGTTCAAAAGTTGTGATGCAAGTTAGTAAAAATATTTGACTAATTAGCTAATTAGTTAATTAATTAATTTGTTTATTTTAGATCATAACTTTTGAACCAGAAACGTTAGAAAGTCGATCAAAGGCTCAAAAGACTCG
>Ga0210059_1008646_pt1 | contig 16020 bp, 13 predicted proteins | sample Ectturendosymbi2_FD_188042 | JGI IMG/M metagenome (GOLD analysis project Ga0210059, IMG submission 188042) | Ecteinascidia turbinata endosymbiont from Florida, USA - Sample 2 (SPAdes) (version 2) | ecosystem: Host-associated > Tunicates > Ascidians > Unclassified | place: Key West, Florida...
TGTACTGACGGCTGTCTTGACAAAATTCGTTCGGGCAGTTTTTGCAAAATTCTGCACTGATAGGTTTCAGTATGAATTCAAGGAATGCATTAATGCGTGAGGTGCTGATGTTCCCAGCAGATTGCAGCAGGGCGCACCGGTATTTCCTTGATATCAATGTTCAACAAATTCTCCGGAGTTAGCTTGTGTGTCTTGAAAAGCGGGTAGTTATATTGCTCATTGTCTATTTGTCTGAATCTTTTTTGGTTTAGGAGGTAGTGCGTGTTTCGCTTATGACAAGACAGTCATAAATCAACGCAGGGTTGAAAAGTCAGCTTTTGAGGATCAGTCAGAGGAAAATTTCAGTGAATAATAAAATGAACGACTTTGTTGGGAATATTCTGCAAAATAAGTTTTACGCCTACCGTTACATCTTGCTATCAGGTACACTCCGATGCACGCCTGTTTGCGGCGTTGCTATGCTACTTAGGTGCAACTGGTACCGAAACCTCGCTGCTGTTGACTGCACACTGCATTGAATAGTCCTCACCCTATCCACGCTGCACACTGGTAATAGCAGTTGCATAACATTGTTATGGTTACACAACAATCACAAAATGTCCATAAGCTACCACAAAAACGAATTAGTCAGTAGTCACCAAACCGTTGGAAGATGGTTTAGTTTTATGTGCTTTGTAGTAAGAATATTTTGATAAAACTAGTTGCGCTAGTTCATATTTAATGATATTCACAAGCCTATGTTGGATTTGATAGGGCTAATTATAACAACTTAATCTTCAAAACAATGAAAAATGACCATGCAAGATAGACATTTATGTTGCCCCTCCTACTTTTTCCTTGGCCCTGCAGTGCCCCCCCCCACTTTTTTCATTCCAGAATCGCCACTGGTCGGCTGAGGCGGAGCGGCCGAGGAGATCGTTTTTTTCTTAATTTTCTTTGCACAGTTAAAACTCATGATTGCTTCAATTTTTCTTGCAAAGTTTTATGGAGGATTCGCTTTGCTGACACAGCATTTAGCTTTTCTATGGTCAAAAGTTTGTTTTTGCATCTCGTGTTGCTCAATGTATGCAAAATCTTTTTGGTCATTCAAACTGAAGCACCTAGAACTATAGAACTAAGCCTACTCGTCTGGTTGCCTTGCAATCTTTTAGTAATACAGTACTCATACTGGACATGTGGTTTTGCAATCTGTTAAGCGTTTCAGTGAAGCAGTCTGTAGGCTACATCTGAACAAAACCGTTACGCCTATTCGTGGTTAACTTGCCATCGTACCCAAACCCAGGTTGCGTTGTTTGCTCGTGGTTTTTGTGTGATTGATGGCTATTGCCAACATTTTTTTATTTTCATGTAGCCTTGGCTACCTACTACGTTTTACTTGAGTTAATGCAGTACCAAAACAAGGAAGTTTTTGGCAGCCATCGATTGTGTCTCACAATTGTATCATTGGCTAAAGCGGGGTCTCCAAACTTTTTTGTCAGAGGGCCACATACACTAAGCTATTACACAACAGTTCGAGGGCCTGATATCTTACGTAATGTGATTGTTTCGTGATATGTTACATTGTACCAAATCAAATAATTTTCGTGGGTGTAAGCCTATTACTTTTTCATTGTTGACAAAATGGCTGTGCTGGCCCGATGTAATGGTTTTGCGGGCCGGATTTGCTCCGCGGGTTGTAGTTTGGAGACCCCTGGGCTAAAGCATTGTTGTGTAACAGTGTAGAGTTATGTAATGTTCATCCAATGTTGAAGTATCAAGTATGAAGCCAGTGGAGTGGTAGTTCAATATGCAGCGCAATTATTTTTTGAAGTCATAGTATTTCAGATATATTTTTTACAGTATGTTGTTAGCATTACGGTGCCTAACTGTCAGTGATTGAACTGATGAAAAATCAGTTTTATGATACTGTCAACTGCAGTACACTTGAAATTGTTTGTTTCATGCAGATAAAGAGTTGCCTTTTGACAGAAAAACCTTATGCGATATACAGTATATATGGTACTAATAGTGCCTGTTTTGCCTCATGAGGTGAAAGCGGGCTGGGGTTATTTTACCTTTAGTCGAACACAATTACCTGTACTTTGTGTTTATGTGGAAGGTACAATATGCCGAGACAACGATTTAGAGCGTAGTGGAAGGGCTCATGATCTGTGGTTAGGATTTGGACTACAGTTCACGCAATGCAGAAAAGAAGCTGCCAAAAGCTTGCCATGCCAGTACTGAAACCATGACAAAATTCATTCATGCATCTCGAACTGAGCCATTGGAGATGCCACGGTCAACTAAGTAGGTCAGCGTTCGGAACTTGTCATGTAACCACTTCAACCAATCATGTTCATCCAAAGTCAAAATTTTGCCAAAATTTTGCCACCCAAGCACTATATTGCCTCATGAGAAAAAACAGGCATTACCTTGCATTAAGCAGAACCTTCAAGCAACATACCTGCATGTTACTGTAGAATTTGCAATTTATCGGAGTCAAGGCGGAGTCGGAGTTGAATATTTCTATGATTTGCGGAGGAGGAGCGGATGCGGAGCAAAAAGTTTCGGAGGAGGAGCGAACGCGAGTCAAAAAAATGAGACCCCGTCCATCTCTGAGAGCAACACACGTTTAATCGAAGCCGAGAAGCGACTTTGCTCCAAAACACTGACTTCCTCTCCGAAGTAGACCTTCTGCAAAATTTGCGCGCATATAAGACTTGGATCTTGAATAGGGTTGCCAGATGGCCGGTATTTCACCGGCCTGGCCGTTTTTTTACTGCTAATTTAGCAGAGGCCGGTAAAAAGCCGGTATTTTGAAAATCAGTGTCCGAAGCCGGTATTTTGAAAAGAAATAATTTGCCGTAACTTTAAAAAGAACTAACGCAGAATTTCTCAAATTATGATGACTCTTGTAGTAAATCTTGTCAGGACAGTTTCTTCAGCGAAGTTTATTTGCTGCTGTTGACACATTCCTTGGTGCGATTGTCACGTCACACACCGAAATTTAAGGAGTCAGCCAAAATTCGGGCAAATTATTAATTGCGGCTTAACAATACTGATTCTCTCTGTTTTCCTGTGCCGCTTACGAATTACGACACGACTTAGATCTGGCGCTGTTGACAAAATGGCCGGTATTTTTACAAAACGCATTTGGCAACCCTACATATGTCAACCAAACGAACTTAAACGGGAAATTAATTAAAAGCTGGGAAGGCCAAACGGGGGTCAAGCAAAAATCTGGGGACTATGGCCCACCCAGGCCCCCTCTTAGAATCGCCACTGGTGCTTCCAGTCAAAGGTTCCTTTTCTAGTAAGGAAATGCACACATTTACTCGTATCCACCGGTAAGCGCCCTGCAGAGCAGCGCTTACATTGAGAGCGCAAGGAGAAGCGCATACCCGGCCAAAGCATAACATCCTCGATAGTGAAATCACTATCGGAAGCTTCCTTTGGCCTAATGGGTTGAGGCGAAGTAAAATAAAACGCCCACATCAGTCTACAAGTGAAACATTTACCACAAGTTTGTGAAGGAGAAGAACAAAGTCAGCTTCTGTCAACTACTTCGCCATTGTGGTTCTGGCGACGAATAAGACTTGCGGTACGTTTCCGCGACAAGTTTCTGTCTTTTCTGTGTTGTGGAACATCATGTTTCACAAACGACTTTTTATCACAATGTCAAAAAGGACCTGTTTCATATTTCAACCAATATTCCCGCATTTTCCCGGTATAATGGCTGGCCAGAGGGCCCGAAGACCGATATCGTTGCCTCCAGTGAAAGCGTAAGCCAACTCATCTATCGTGTTTTTCGATGATATATCTTGACGTTCTTCTGCTACTGCACTGCTGGTTAAACTAGGTCTAGTTTCATCGTTACGGAGATCTTCGTCTGTCACAACATGTTTTCGATTTTCTGTCCTCATACAGGTTCCGCGGAAATGTCTCCGCTGGACTTCGCTGCCACTTTAAAATAGTCACTTGAATATTTCTTAACTTGTTTGCAACTTCTTTCTCGCTCATTTCTGCCTCTTTTGCTTTTTCACGTCTTTTAGAAACACTTGGAAAAGCTCTACACTTGTCAAGATTACGATCCCCCTTCTGTCCATGTTTATTTATTAATAAGCTCAACAAAGCTGCCACATTTTCATCGCAAACAGGGAGGACAACTTACGACTGTCACTTACTTGAGTGTATTATCTACACTTAACAAGTCAAATTGCAATTAGGCTTATTGATGCATTGAAGTAAGACGTCCAGTGTAGACAATGTTTCAGTCAAAACATGCAAAACAAAATCCTTATGTACTTGTTCTATTTAGCTCATGAATATTTTGCAGTTACCTTAAATTTCTTTAAAATGCAAAATCGCCTTTAACAATATTATGAAACTTACTGCATGAAAGATGTTCAAAATTGCACACCAGCTTTAATAGGGTAGAGGTGGTTCAATTAGAAAGATTTCTCTTTCTATTAGGTGTGTGGCTGCATCAAGAAAAAAATAGTTCCACATTGGCGTAATGAGCCATAACGCTGAAGTAAAACTGAGCAATTTTTATCAGTTCGCTGAAGCATTCAATGGTATTGCAAGTTGCAAAAGGTTTTGACCATCTTTCATGTTCCATCATTTTACAATAAATTGCATTTGGTTGATGCTTTTTTGCACGAAATCAAACAAGTTTTGTTATTGGTCAAACAGTTTGGCTTCATCAATAGAAACGTTTTTATCAAGCAGATATTACTCACATCGTTCAATACTTTTCCATTCAGTTGTTTGCAAACTGAGAATCTAGTCAAAGGATTTAAATTCAGCAAATAAAGCGGTCCATTTAGCCAGATGTGCAACACAAGACTTGTGCAATACAGATACATCTGACATGAATAATGCACAGTCACGATCCTTGCCTTCCCTCAATCTCTGAGTTTTCTTAGTGTTGATTTAACTTGGCTTGATATCATGGGCGCAATTTGGTGGGGGACACGGGGGACGTGCCCCCCCCCACTTTTTCAGACGTGGGGGACATAATATCCCATGTCACCCCACTTTTTTTTCTTTAGGTTTTGTATTTGGAGAGGTTTCAAAAAATTAAAGTGATGTTTGTCACGTTTTCTGTGAAGAGCTTTTCATGTTAGATGGCAGGCCATACAAAGCCAAGTTGATGTTGAAACAGAGTTTGGTATGGTATCACTGATTCTGCTAGTTTATAAATTTAAGCTTCGATAAAATAATTTTTAGCATTTTTCAAGTTTATAGAGACCGTGAAAGATGTTTAACTGCTTCTGTCCGACATTGTACCCTGTGTGGTATACTTTTAGAAAGGTTATTTTCTTGATACAGTGAGAGTATTACAGCAGCACATGTGAGAGACCACAGTACAACTATGATTTGTTCCGTACAGAAATGTAACTGGCTTTGCTGTAACGTTGGTTATAACGTATTCAGAAACAGGCAACGTATAATTTAATGATGCTAGTGTATATAATCAGTGGCATAACTGACCGGGGGGCAAGGGAGCGAGCCGCCCCCCTTGGCAAGCTAAATGTAAAAACTGGGGCCCCTTTAGCTGACATTTTGGTATTTAGTATTCTTTTGAGTTTCATTAGGTTGTTTTTTTTCGTTTTTTAGAGTATTTACGTTTTTTTTAGCTGGTATAGACATCCACGACATTCGGATTCACTATCATTTCTTAACTTTATTTTGAGAGTTGGCTCTTGGGTCCCCCCAACGATGGCCAGTGGGCCCCCTTCAACTAAGTTTTGCACCTCCTGGCTCAAACCTCTAATTGCGCCACTGTATATAATGTTAGAAAGTTAGATTTTCAGACAAATCTCTGCTTGCTTTTGCCGAAGACAAAAAGCAGCACTATTGTGGAGACTTAGTTTTGGGATGGGGAGTTTAGCAAGACAGTTTTCAACCTTTAGTGAACAGGATTTCAATCAAAACCTTGGAGAAGTAGCCTACAGTATTTACCTAGCTGTATATTGACCTATAGCTCAAAACGTAGGGACTTGACTCGGAAATAAGGGTACAATATACATTTATCCTAACTTCTTGTAATGCCGCAACAATTGTGACCAACAAATCCAAAAGATATTTTTTCCTTGACTCTTACACATGGCGTGTCAAGCCACAACGCTTTCGCATTTTACCTAGACTAGACCAAGTTAGGAATTAGCGCCCTACTCCGCAGTAGTGCTGTAACAAGTGCTACGTGTTAGCTAACAATAATGTTAAGAATGTGTCTGTAACCCCATGGTTCTGTCTTAAATGCAGTTGCAAAAAGTGTCTGTAACCCTGTGATTCCGCCGGATTCAATGTCTTGTACTACGTTCTGTTTTGTCTGTTTTTATCAACCTGCGTTCTGCAGAGTGTGTGTATTCATACTATGGACTTCGTGTCTGCTTCAAGCCGCTTAACGTTACAAAGACGATACATATTTTACTTGCACATTTCCGTTTTTTGAAAAACTACAAATCTTTTTGATGCTACTGGGCATCATGCATGCAGCCCACCCCTACCAAAATCTCCATTGATATCCTCTTACCAGCAACAAAAATATTTGGCCTAAAATTAGCGTAGCCTACTTCACAAAATGATTTCAATCTATTTTTACTGTTGGTGGGTTCTCAATCTCCCCTTGTTGGCCCCTGCCTACGTACTCACACAGAGTTGTAGAAGAGCCTCATTTTGAAACCTGAACCCGGCCCGAGCCCGAAATCACAAGCCCGAACCCGGCGCGAGCCCGACATTCATTTTTGAAGCCCGATTTAGGCCTGAAAGCAAGCCACATTTACCGAGGTAGTTAAGGTATGCGCAACTGCGGAGTAACAAAAAAGTTGTGTGCAGGTGTAGTTGCAGGTACACGGTTTATCACACCGAAAATAACAACCATCTTAACCAAAACATCTGCATAATCTGGCACAAACATAGCATGTTAGTCAACGATAATACTGCGGAGTGTGGAATATAATCTTTTTCAAGAAAAAAACTGACGAAACTATCTACGATGGGGTTATAGGCACAAAAGAAACTTTCTAGGATAGCTCTGCAGATATGAGAAGCCGGCTTGTAGGCTTCTTAAAACAAGCCAAGAATCGCGTGAGTGATTGATCTTTTCGACGCACGGTAATTTCCTCACGGCTATCGCCTTCTCAAAAACAGTGTGGGACTAATCCCAGCAGAGAATAAAAGAACGCAGCTGTGTTTGCAAACAGAATTATCTGTAGAAAAATCACAATCACTTCACCCACAGAAGTTACTGCGGTGAGCACAACAAATCTACGTCACGAAAGCAAAAATTCGTTGCTCTTAATGTTATAAAAAAGTTTTTGTCAGGCCCGAAATATTTAGAAAAACTTAAGCCCGGCCGGCCCGAAAAGCCCGGCCAGACTTATAACTCTGCACCATGTCAAAGTTTCATTCTAAGGGTTATACTTGTAAAACGACACAAAAATATATTTGAGATTAAATCAAAATGCACAACGGTGAATCGGCAAAAAAAGTACCAAGTTTGCCAAATGGCAAAATGGTGCCAAGTTTCAACTTTAACACGAAAAGAATGCCCAATAAAACTATAGGTGTGATGTATCTGTAAAGCAAATGTTTCGCACTTGGATGAAAGCATTGCTACATTGTGGGTTTGGTTAAACTGAAGTAAATCAGATGTCTGACGAACCAATGCATTCAGCACAAGCACAAGCACAAATTTTAATTTAATTTATTTGTTTATGAGCAGACACGAAGTCCATAGTATGAACACACACACTCTGCAGAACGCAGGTTGATAAAAACAGACAAAACAGAACGTGTCATGAACAGCATCAGCAGACAAAACTGCTTTGGTCACCTTTTCCACAAAATCGGTGTCACTGCTCTTTAAAAACGTTCGCGAAGTGTGAGGGATTAGCTGTTCAGATCTGCTGCCTAACGCTCTTTGGTGTTTGGACGTTTTTCGATGACTATCAACAAGAAAGCGTTTGCTGCAAGAAACCGTACAGTTGCACAAATTGCAATATAATTCACTGTTGGGACTTTTCATAAATTCTTCAGGGAATTCTTCAAGTATGGACTGAATTTTATATGCAATGATGGCTTTAACTTTTGGCATCATTTAAAAATCTACAGCCAAATTTAAATATAGTAATCAGTACTACCGTAAAAAAATTGGCAGACATTGCTAAACAAATTTAATAATGTGTAAGCTTTATCAGCATACCAAAATTATCACTTTTTCTCACCAACACTAAAAAGAAATTGTGACTAATAACTGATAATTATAAAAAATTGACTTTATTGCCCTATAAAAAGAATATTGACCTAATGGTAAAAAATTTACTTTCTATTGACCTATCAAATTAAGAATATGAAACGTACTCTTTCTATCCAGAGTTCTTGCAAAAATCACGTCATTCAAGCTTACTACCAAAAATTGTCTTTATTGAAAAAACTTGCCCTAGACATCAGATGAAAATTTTAACACTTTCAGACTAATGTAGATGTCGGACTCATTACTTGACAAAACTTTTACTCGCCGGCAAGGTAATGTAAAATAATTGTAGAAAACGTTTTGACTCCATGTAATTGTGATTTTAACCGTCATAATAGGCACATGTTTAATCATCACAAATAAATATCTAGAATGAATAGTATTGTTGCCAAACAGTGTCTATGGCCTAATTGCATAATAAAAAATATTTTGAAACTGGATTGCATTGTAGCTAAAGTTTGAACTTCAAGGCATGCAAAACGTGTATCACCGCCATAGTAACGCATTGAGTTTCAAAACTGTGGAAAAACATAAATCTACGATGTTCTATTACAGCTGCAGCCAGGGCCGGCCTGAAGCCGATGCAACCGATGCGACTGCATTGGGCCCTGTGCCTCAGGGGGCCCCGCGCCATGGTGGTTGGGCAGGTTGTTTATTTTTGCCAGATACTCCTTGCGCACGAGAATCGTAGAAAGGCTTATGAATTTCATTGTCAGCAAATAATTATCGTTTGAATGAACAATGAATTTCCTTTAATTATTATCGTACGCTATCAAACATGCTCAATTCTCATGCTGAGCGTTATATCTGCGCTCCACCACGCCCACTCTTTATGGATAGAATTTGGCTGTTACTAGTGCCAGTTGAGACTGAAGTAGATCCACATACTGCAAATAAGGTGTGTAGTGATTCAACGCGCAATGAACAGGTCAACACGAGTGTCTGTCTTATTAAGTTCGATGGCAGTTCTGCTAACGTAACGTTGTTCAGTTGTCGAGAGATTCATCTGTTTTTGGAATGATTTTGGAAAAAATTGCGAATGTCATCCAGCACACCCGTTCCTGTTTGTCAATATATTGGGCAGCTATATGCTTCTGTTTCATCAATCAACCATGCGCATTATATATTGCGTTTGATAAATGTTTCTACAACTGTGACGTGGTAGTTGAAACATCTTTGTACATTACATTTCTAATTCATGAAAAGAGTTTACATTCCAAGGTCATGAATAATGAAGCATAATGAGTAAGCTCTGCAACAGAGGTTCCCAACCTGGGATACATGTACCCCTAGGGGTATCCTTGGCTGTCTGAAGGCGTACATTTGTTGTACATTTGCAACAAATTAACTTTGAGACATAAAAACGGTGTCTACCTTTATAGTTCCGAAATTCAAAATTCTATGAAAAAGTCAGTAAGGGGTACATGGTCAGAGAAAGGTTGGGAATCCCTGTTCTATAAACTTGGGCTTTTGGGGAACTTTGGGCGGATGCATGGGTTGCTCTCTTGTGAAGTCGGCTTTTTTCGCGTATTACGTCATAACGCGGATGGCTGATCATGCGCCCAGACTTTACCTTTACGCGCGTCTGCGATTGTGGTTACCGAAAACGACATAAGCAAAAAGTTCATTGTTAAGTTTTCTCCAAGTCAGTTGTTCTTCGAACGAAAGTGTCGTTCAACAAGAGCGACGTAATTGCATTGTAAGTTCAATTTGCTTGTTGGTTCTGTTTGACGGTTCAATTTGCTTGTCGGTTCAATTTGCTTGTCGGTTTGCTTGTTTGTCGGTTCAATTTGCTTTTCAATTTGCTTAACTTTGCACCTGCGCTTGCCGCTCCATTGCAGAGCTTCCGTTACAACTTTCGGCTTGAATACGATTGGTGGCACTACAATGTCTAATGTCCACCACAGCAGCATGCTATTAGCCATACATATGACCGTAGCTGGGAGACACATAAGCTATGCCCACTCCCCATAAAAGTAACAGCTGTGTAGGGTTAATGCCAGCCAGAATGAAAGCAAATAGAAATTTGCTTTGATGAAAGCAAACTCACGAGAAATTCTCACTTATTGTAACGTAACTTTCGTCACAGAGCAGGGTTAATGCCAGCCAGAATGAAAGCAAATAGAAATTTCAGTGACGCTAGCCTCGAACGGCTTTATTCAGTCAGAATAAATCGTATGAGCCCGAGTGACGCTGTTTACCTGGGTCGCCCCTGTGGGTAACAGCCTATTTGAATTTCAGGTGTTTCACCGATATGTGTTCACAGTGGTGTGATTTTGTCTAAAATGGTGTAATTTAAACCTTCATATGATGTGTAGGTAATGACGTCATATTTCAATGCTTGTAACGTCACAATTGCCAATTCAAACCACAAAAACTTTCTATAGAATTTTTGCCGTGCACTTGTGCCCCCCACTTTGAAATAGGTTCCGCCACCCATGGCCAGGCCCCCCCAGAAATAAAAGTGGGGGGCCTAGACCCATGCGCCTCCCCCCGGTTCCGCCACCTATGATCGCCATTATTTGGTGCAATTCTTGTTAACTGACTTAAAACAGAATAAACGCAATAATAAACAGAAAAGTCGGCAGATATTAGCGAGTTACTAGAAACGTTAACTGATAACAAGAATTAAACCGTATCAAGCACGTCTTAGTTCTGTTTACATTTCGTTCAAGTAACTGTAAAGCTTGCTCACGCTAAGCTCAATGACTCATTTGATTTTCGACTTTAGTATGTCGTAAGATGTGCTTTTAGTTAAGAATTTTTGTTGAGTGCCATTTTATATTCTAAGTGCAGTAGAAAAATAAAAACAATTCAGTAGTGCTATGTCTTACGAATGAACGTAAAACCATACGTAATAAGTGAAAGTGAGTTTCACAACAGTTATTGACAAGTGAGTGCATGCTCTTGTTCTTACTAAATAGTCTTACTGATTTGTTCTTGATTGTGAACAATGAAATGAAATACTGAATTGCAATGAGTACAATTACCATTTTCACCATATCAATTTAGAACATATCGAACTGGGCTATTATGGTAGGTAAGGTTAGGTTAAATTTTGGTTAAGTTAGTTTTAAGCTTAGGTTAGTGTTACTTTGGTCGGGAATATAGTATGGAAGGCTGATTTTTCTGAAAATAATTTTTAACGTAAATGTTATCTACCTTAAAAATGTCATTTAGATATATATATATCAACGCCGGATTTAAGGGGGGCAAGAGGTCCGGGCCCAGGGCCCCCCACCATGTTTACGTGTTTAGGCACATGCGCGACATATGCGTGCCTCTTAGTCATTTTTAGCGAGAAAAGTTTGTTTGTAGACGCTATTAAGTTGTCGGTCGGCCAAACAGCAGTATTTTACTTGAAGAATATTTTATAGTGTGACGAAACAACTATTACACTTATTGGTTTCCTGAAAGTCGGTCAGGTACCTGAATCTATTGAGTGCAAGGCCAAGCCACGTAGAACACGTTGGCTTACGTCTCTACTCGTTCCTGGTAGATTTTGCGTCTGCTTTACTTAGATTTGCACAGGTTGTATATGAGTAGCATTGCTAGATATGGCTACTATACGCCCTCTTTTTGAAGTACATGTCCACTTTTTTCATAAGAAGTGAAATATTCTCTGAGGACATTCGAAAATGTCCTCCTTTTTGCATTCTTATTTTACATAGCTATAATCAGTGGCAGAACTAGAGCTTTGATTGTGCGTGGAAAACTTAGCTAAAAGGGGCCCATTGGCCACTGTACAGGGTCTACTAGCCAACACTCGGAAAAAACTTGAGAAATGATGGTGAATCCGGATGTGGATAGCCATGCTAAAACCCTAAATCATAGGAAAATAATCCGAAAAATGCAAAAAAACAACCTACTGAAAACCAAACGGATATTGCAACCGAAATATCACTTAAGGAAGTGGTGCGGTTTTCACGTGTAGATTTGCAGGGGGAGCGGGCATTTCGCACATCTGCCTCCCGTCAGTTACGTCACTGGCTATGATATATTGTTTCTGCATACAGTAAGCTGTCCCTACGCAACTGCAATAAGATAAGAGCTGGTGGCGAAGCTTAGTTTATGGGAGGGCCTAAGATAGAGAAACCTTTCTGATTGAACCAGTTTCTAGTATAAAGCTGGTGTGTAATTTAAAACAGTTTTCATGCAAGCAGTTTCATAAATTTGTAAAAGACGATTCTACATTTTTAGGAAATGAAATCTGCAAATTACTCATGGGAAAAAATAGATTAAGTAAAAAAGGATTTTGTTTTGTGTATTTTGAATGAAAAATTGTCTACACTGGACGTTTTACTTCAATGCTTAAAACTAATCAATAGGCCTATTTGTTATTTGACTTGTTAAGTGTAGATAATAAACTCAAGTAAGTGACAGTCGCAAATTGTCCTCCCTTTTTGGGCTGAAAATATGGCAGCCCTATTGAGCTTATTAATAAATGAATATGGACAGAAAAAAGGGCGTCGTCCGCTTTACAAGTGTAGAATTTATCCAAGTAGTTCTAGAAGACATTGAAAAGCAAGAGGCAAAAATGAGAGAGGAAGAAGTTGCAGCTAAGTCAAGAAACATTCAAGTTACTATTTTACAGTGGCAGTGAAGTGCAGCGAAGATACTTCTGAGGAACCTGTAAGAGGACAGAAAATCGAAGTTGATACACACTTAGATGTACGTAACGATGACAATAAAGTTGACAGAAAATGAAAGAAATGCTGTGATTTAATGTTTTACCCGTAATTACCTAACTTCAAAGAAAAAGTTTTTTTGCCTTAACTGTAAATTTGTGGATTGTTCCTTCAAAAAACTGCTTAAATGAAATGTGTCACATCCACTAATCTAAGAAATATCTAAGGTCAGTGACGCTCCGAGCGAAGTTCCAGATTAGCAATTGTGTGACCTGAATTTCGACAATCATGTATAGGGAAATGCTCACTTTTCTAGGCCAAGCACATATAGTAGCAACTGAAACGTTCACAGTATACTCAACGTTGTTACACAGCTGCAATTGGAATTTTGCAGTATTCAGCATTTAAGTGAATCTTCCGCAAACAAAAATCATCATAAATTCCTTTAAAACCACACCAAATCCATTTCAACATGAATTTTGTCACATCATAAAAACTCAAAAATTTTCCTAAACATCATATCTGTAGTCGTAACAACCAGGGGCATGCAGATAGGTCTGGTGATTCCAGGGGCAACTGCTTGATTGATGCCCCCCACCAAATTCTAGTATTGAGGAATGTGAAAAATACAAGCATTTAAAACAAGTAAAACTTAGTTTTGACAAATAAACAAGTTTTGAAAAATTGAATTAAAATGATATTTTTTTGTCTTGTGTCAGGTTTTTAACAATTTGTTTTATTCTGTGGGCTTGAGACATCTGTTTGCAAGCAAATTTCTTCCACTCATGGGTAAGCTGTGCATTGAGGAATTAGATATTTCATTTGTTCATGCAAGTACGTATCAGATAGGCCCACCAAAGGAAGATAGCACTTATGGCATGTTGGGAGATAGAGTTGTCTATTTTTTCTCTAAGAAATAGTATCTGAAAAAAGTATTGTACAACCATGCAATTTGATGCATTGCTGCCCTCTATATTTTTCTGAACTATAAACAAATTGGTAAGGATGTCTTGTTCAGTAAAAACATATGAAGGTAACGATGGCAGTGCTTCATCTCTCTCTCAGGTTACTTAACATACATTTGCATGCTCCCTGAGTCAAGTTCCCATCAGATCCACGCAGCACGTTTTAGTAGCCAATAAGAAGCGTCGAGTTCAGGGGTGAAAATATGCGGTTGCGCACTCGCGCCGCGCGACCGAAAACGTTGACTGCGCGAACGTTTTTTTTTACATTTTATACTTTATGCATATGAATGCTGTATGGTCAAGCTTATACGTGCATTTCTGCGCGCTACTAACATTCACAGAAAATTTTGCACCCCTGGTCTAGTTACAAGATCTTGATAAATGAACTTTTTGTTATTTCACTCTTTGGATGACCCACTGCGTTGAATGACCGGGGCCGTCGCCTCGTTCATGCCCCCTCTGCACATCCCTGGTAACAACGTTGTACAAGTTTTATCGCTGCTCTAAAAGCATGCGCAGCATAGCATTCTACGTGCACTGCGAACGCTTGGTTCCCGACCCATTGTGACACAACTATAAAATGATAGAGAAGTCGGACAGTTTGCAACTCTGGCTTTCTGAAAGCATTGTGACGCAGCCGTGAGTCAAACCACAAGCGGGCGCTTATCGGCCGGAGACAGAGACACCGCCTTGAAACGTCACTAAGGTTCACAATTGCTCGTTTTGCGAACCTTAGTGATTTTGATGAGATTTCGCAATAACTTTCGACATTTTGTTAATTGTAATTATTAGCATCCGCTGACATTTGACATTTCGTAATTGGCACGTAACATTCCGACCTCAATTTGGCGTGCTGCGCCCGGGGGGTGATGCCCCCCTTGCCCCCCTCGTTACGCCACTGGACTGATGTTCCCGGATACGACTAAATGTGTGCATTTCCTTATTGGAGAAGGAATCCACGACTGGAAGCACGCTGAGGAGCCACCATCAATCAATGGAACATAAAGATGCCACGATTACGTTTAGTCGCAGATGTAATTAATCACTATGAAGAATTGATACGGAACTAGCCAGTCAGGTCAATCAATGCGAACAATATCAGAAATCGCCTCTGCCTGCAACGTTTGGTTTCTGTCGTAAAATTTATTGCTGAGCGAGGACTGACGTTCAGAGATGATGAAATCGTTGGATGGCCCAGAAACTTTTTTTAAGCAAAATTTCAAAAAAAGGAAACACGATGCTTCTGGTGACCGGTTTTGCAACAGTTTCACAAATCGCTAATCATTGTCAATTATCATGTTGCATCATAAAGTTTTGTAAATGTGACGTCACAAGATTACGTCATAAATATTAATGATCAGGGGAAATACTAGTGACTTCATCGACCATCCCCTACCTAAAGATTCAATATCCGAACCGCACATGGGGCCTCCCACCACGCCTGAGCCCCGGATGCCTCGCCATTAATTTCTTTGTATTGCTAAAAATATTCTAACCACACCAAATTCCTTCACTTAAATTCGATCAACTCATCTGTATGCATAGACATGCGCTTTCACCTGTACATTTTCTTCACTATGTTCTGCGTTCATTCGTTTTCTGTTTTTTCATTATGCTTATTTGATCTCCAACTATTGTTTCTCAACACTTGTCAAAAATAGATAAACGGGGTTGGTTGGCCAGATGACGGCCACGGTCTTTCGCCAATCCTATATGACACAGCCCCCCTCTTTGTTTACACTGATCAGCTATTGTGCCATTGTGTTTTCATATGCTCTAATGTTCACTAATGGTTGGTTCACTTGCGATGGCTTTTATGGTGCTTCTGCTTGTTGGCTGAGTCATATGAAACAATAAACAATTTCCGCACATGGCTTACTATTTTTCTCTACCCCGTTGTTAGTCATTTCACCAAGAGTTAGTTTTTAGTTGGAGAAATTTTTCAGCCATTAGCATCAACTAGTTAGATGTTACAGTCATTTATTTATTTGAGTAAACGTTTTTTTAATTTTTGAGTAAACACTTATTTTATGAGTCACAGTTTTTTTTGTCGCCACTTGTATTCTTGACGTCAGTCAGTTTGTTAAGATGTTATGATTTATGAGCTTGTGTTACGAAATTTTGATTGTAGTCTTGAGTTTGTTTTTTCTCTGCTGTTACTTCAGCCTTTCAACTTTTCACCCGT
>Ga0210059_1008647_pt1 | contig 16019 bp, 11 predicted proteins | sample Ectturendosymbi2_FD_188042 | JGI IMG/M metagenome (GOLD analysis project Ga0210059, IMG submission 188042) | Ecteinascidia turbinata endosymbiont from Florida, USA - Sample 2 (SPAdes) (version 2) | ecosystem: Host-associated > Tunicates > Ascidians > Unclassified | place: Key West, Florida...
ATTTTGGCGCAAGTTTGCAACGCTGTAACTCGCCATCCGATTGAGCTAGAGAGCTATCCAAACCATCCTCGGATTCAGCAAGTCTTCTGCTTGAAATCGAAAAAAAAACGATTTTCGTTTTCAGTTTGGGGTTCGCTGGGGGGACCGCTGCAAGTGGGGGTGGTTTTGCTATTTTTTGGTCGCCTTTAACTGACCCTGGACCACAACCCATTGGACCATTATTTTGGCTCAAGATGTTTTTGGGAAACTAGGACCAAACCCGCGTCTTTAGAGCCCTTGAAAGACTTTCTAGCATATCGGGAGCGAAAATTATGGCTCATAAACCAAAAACTGACCAAAATCTTGCTCCTTCAAAAAACTACTCTGGGGGGAATTTTGCCCCAGGCACTAACTCGCCGTCAGATTGAGCTAGAGAGCAGTTCAAACCCTCTGAAGACTCGTGAAGATATGTAGTAAGCAATAAAAAAAAGTTTCAATTTAGGATGTCTGTTTTTTTTAATGCTTATATAATGATAGGATGTTCATGCTGTTTTTTGCTGACGTCAGCATTTTTGCCCGACCTCCCTTTAAGACCCGCAGGAGCCATTTAAATGACATAATTTTTTTTTGAGTTTAGCTGTTTTTTGGTTACATTTCGGAACTTTTAAGGGTCCGAATGGGTTTTTAGCATTCCTGGTCCCAAGATTAAGGAAAAAATTAATAAAATTAGTTGGGGAAATCCACTAAAAGTATTGCGAAAAGCCCCTTAGCAATTAGCTGTTTTTTGGCCTAAGTTTTGAACCAGAAATGCTAGAAACTCAATCAAGGGCTCTGAAAACGCGTATTATGGACTAGAATCCAAAAATACTTTGAGCCAAAATATTGGCGCGTGGGATCGGATGATGACATCAGATAAGTAACCTAAAAACATGCCCCTGTCATGATCCCATTGGCCCAAAACTCCCCAACCAAATTAAAAACTTTTTTTTTATTCTAAACTACACAACGCCACTAGTCATTACAGGGTTTGAATAGCTCTCTAGCTCAATCTGCTGCCGAGTTATGGCTGGCCAAAGTTTGCCTGAAAGGGCAAATTGTGCCTTTTCTGAAAAGTTTTGAATTAGGCCAAAAATGTGGTTTTTGACCCATAATTTTGGCTACAGATATGCTAGCAAGTCAATCAAGGGCTCTATAGACGCGGATATTGACCTAGTTTTCAACAAAACTTTGAGCCCAAAGAATGGGTCAATGGGTTAGGCACCAGGGCCGGCCAAAGGTGGCCAAAATTTCCAAAACATGCCTTCTATATGACGTCACCTCCAGAAATCCCCCTCCGAAAACGAAAAGCGTGTTTTTCGATGTCAGCTACAAGACTTGGTGAATCTGTGGATGGTTTGGATAGCTCTCTAGCTCAATCGCCTCGCAAGTTATAGGATTCCAAAGTTCTGAAAAAAGGGGGTAAACCAGGGACCCAAAAGGTTAAACATGTGTCCTGGTGTCCCGTCCCAGTTAGCAAAATGTCCCGGAATTTCACTTCAGTGAAATTATCAAAATGAACTGCAGCTTGATGATGCATTGTTGTGAAACAATTCCGCTCAATGCCCATTTGTATATTTGGGGGTTATTGTTGCGTCATTGTTCCATTGTCTTCAATGTGTAGCAGTCACGCTAGTGTGACCGCTACATGTGAGCAAATTCGGCCAAAGCAAGAAGGGAAAGACCAAGCAAGCAACACTTATAAGTGACTTCCGTGCACATGAAAGTAAGAGCTGTCTTTGGCCGAATCGTCTGGCGCGGAAGTAACATCGATGACGTCACAATCCATCCTTGCCGAGGTTCGAGGATCCCACACTGAAGGTGTGCGGACACAACCGGGTCGCACACGCTTCACATGGAACTACAGCAACGGTTGCAGATAGAAGCCATTTTGTATGCTTTGAGAAGGCAGGGTAATTTTCAAATTTTTCCTTTTAATCTAAGTACAATACTTTGTATGTGTTCTCAGACAATCTTGAAACAAATAAATAAGATATAAAATTTGCCCAGCTCAGGCCTTCGGCCGCTTGTCTGGTTATTTCATTAATGGTTTTGAATTTGTCCCGGTTTAAGCCTAAGAATTTATGGTAGGTCTATCTATAGCTTATTGAAGATACATTTTGGGATATTTTTGGGATACATATAGTATGATTTCAAGCAAAACAGGATTCGGTTCGGATACGGATATCATTTTTCAAAAGCAGGATAGGATCCAAAGTGAAAAAACACTTTCCGTTCATATCTGCAGCGTGATGTGATTTTATAAATTATTGCGAAACACTTCATCTTGTTCTTCTTATTTCTTTCCGGATTTCCCCTGTTTTGCATTCAGTCAGATTTCAGAGCTGTTTTGGGAAGTATGTGGCGTGTTGGCAATTCTTGGAGTGCCTAAGGCTAGGCCTATTTTTAAATAAAGTATGTTGGGCACTGAAAAAAATCTGTTTGTCACTGCAATCAAAGTTGGGACTTCTGATAAAAGCTGCCACTCTGTGTTTTACTTTCTCTGTTTTCATGCGCTTTAGCGACAAACACGATAGTCCATCATGATGATGGACTGTATCTTTCAGAAATCTAAAAAAATGTGGAAGGGTAGAAGGTGCATGATTAGAAGTTACCAAGCTGGTAGAAGATAGCTGCAAGAGCAAACACATGAAAATCTGGAGCACTAAAGAGCAAATTCGACCAGTGTAGTGGTGCTTGTGTGGGCAAACAAGAATTTTGTTTTTTTGGGTGAAACATTCCATCGTCTGTGAACACGTAGTTGGTCCAAGAATATTGCATGTTAATCACCCAGATATTGTTCTGTTGAACATGTTTGAAATTTTGTAGAAGCATTGAAGGAAGACTAAGAAATACAATTATTTTAAAAGCTTTTTTTCAAATAGGAATTTCCATAAAGCCATTCTGCAAATTAGCAGTCTGACCCTAGATCAGGACAACCAGAACACAAGACAATAGACATCACACGTGTATGTATTGAGTTTAACAATTTCTTTGTGCATGTTAGGCAAATATGATAGCTATATACTACTTTTATCACACTGTAGTTTCTCCCAGTCCATGTCTGAAATTAACCATCTTGGATCTTTTTTTTGTGGTCTGTAAAGACAAAATCACAAGATGTAGCTTCGATAATAATCGCAAAGGCTCAGGTCCAGACAGTATTCTATCTCTTGTATTGAAACTTTATAGATGCATCCCCACCTTGGTTACCGACACTGATAGATGAAGAATGTTGTGAAATTAAGTTTTTCTAGTATTCTCAAGAACATTTTGGCACGTATTATTCCGTTTGTTTAAGTCTGAGGATAGGACCTGGTGTAGCAATTATCTCATCTGTATTGTCGCAAATCACAAAAGTCTTTGAAAGATTAGTACATGGCACGCTTTCTTCTTTTCTGTAAAGATATTCGTACTTAGCACATGGTTAGCAAAGATTTTGACCAGCTCATTCCACTCAGCATGCAAATCTATGTATATGAAAAATTTGTCCAGACATCAAATAACAAAGTCATGTAGTGCCGGTTTTTTTTGACTTTAGCCAAGTTTTGGATACAGTCAACAGAGTGTTAAAATGTATCAAGGTTTAGTCATTTTTTTGTCTGGAAAATTTTTTTTCGTTCTGTTACATTGCAAAAAGGAAATAATTTTCCAGACTTGATCTTTTGACATGCATTGTGATGATATTGTATTGTGTTGTTTTTGAGGCTGATAATTTTACTTTCATCATGTTAACTATTCTAGTGCCTGTTTTCAAATTAGACAATGTCATTCGGAAAAGTAAAGTCTGGAAAAAGTCCAGAAAAACTTTGGATAAGGTCTGGAAATGTATCTTCAAAATTGCATAGGAACCCTGAGTCAATCACAACATCATACTACATTAATTGTCAAAGTATGGAGTCTGTGGAATTGCTAAAGATTTTTTCCAAAGCTGTCTTTCCAATTGGTATCAAGTTGCAACACTGGAAGGAACAGACTTGCAGTGCAGCACGCAGATCTATTCTGGGCACACAACTTTGGGTACTCTATGTAAATGATTTACCTTAACTGTTTTTCCAAACATACTTCTTCATTTGAGCCAGTCCAAACTGTACAATTCACAAATGACACTGCTTTTTTCTCAAATGTAATTTCATTTCAAGCTGCTATCAGTGACAAAATGAAACAAGTTGACAAGTAGTTAATTCTTGATAGATTCATTTTCATGCTGTATTACAATAAAACCATATTCATGGTCCTTGCAAAGGTTAGAAAATATGACCAATTTATGATTAAAGAGCTGAACCAAGTTACATATATACCTTGGAATCTTGCTGACAAGCCAATCATAATGTCATCAGCAAATCGAGCATGTGTGTAAAAAACTTGCAAATGCATCTCATGCTCTAAATAAGTTGCAGAACTAATCCGTCTCAACTCTTAGAAACTATCACTTGTGGTTTGGTTCATCTACATCTTTCAAATGTACTGGAATATTGTCGCACAAACTTTACTGGAACAGATCACAACTTTGCAGAACTGATTATATACAGTTATCAGCAAACTCCAGCATCATACTTATAGGTCATTTCAAATATTACCAATGGATAACATGCCAAAATTAGCTTTAGTTATAATCTTTTATTCTTTTCATCACAAAACCTTACCTAACATTTGACAACTTACGTATGTATTTTCGTCTGACAGTGTTTTGTTTTTGATTTATTCAGGCTGGTGTAAATGGCTCCACAGTTCCACACTTTCATATTGTTGTGATCGGAATTCCCGAGCGGCATGTGCACAAACCTTTGCACCGTGGCAGCAAGCAACAACAGATCATGCTCGCATCTCTCTTATTATTGCTTGCTCGCGCTACATATATTGTGGTGTTAGTCTTGCTGCACATCCCGTTCGTGGTTAATCACACAATCAACGCAACACCACCGGAGAGGTTGCAACAACATCCCCTCCTTTTTATAATGAACCTCACCGATCGCATGTTCTTTGTGTGAAGGCTAAACTCCGCACGACCTCCATATCCTGGTCACAGCACCATTTGTGTTGACGTGTCTCTCACTCTGTAACACACATGCACGAACTGTGAATCTGATTACGCTATCCTATGTGATAATGAAGGCGTTACTCAAGCTCGCGGCTGTTTGAGACACGAAACAGACAGGAGAGTTGAGAGGTGACACTGTACGATTTATTGCCTCCAGTTCTGCCCTGGTTTTAATGACACAAAACGGCAACATCTATTAACACAAACAGCGACTTGTCTTTTACCACGATATAGAAGCAAACATATCGCAGAAAACAGTTAATGGATCAGTCAAACGACAACTTCCTCACGGCACTACTGACGAAAAGAGATCAAGTAGAGTTCTGCGAGCTCGTAAATACATGCACAGCAAGGCGAGCAGAAAAACGCATTCAACGAATGGCGTGAATATTGAGTCACGTGTTACGTACAACGCTGTGTGAACATGTGAACGTTTTGTGCCAAGCCGGATGGCTCAATGAGCAGTCTATTACAAAGCACTGGTTCCAGTCTGTACGTACTTGTCCATATAGTTGGGCCACTGGCCGCAGCAATATCAGTCCTTGTAGGTTTTCATGTTTCTACCGCCCAAGTTTCTTGTCATATTTTGTGCATTTCCTATGCTGTGATTTAAATGATGTTCCTCGGAAGACTGATGAATATGATTTTTTAGGATGGAAAGCAGACTTTATATAGTTTTGCACTAAAAATTCTCATCAAGCATGATCTTTCATATGCTATCATTTTTTTATTCCAAGGACAGGCATTCTACGTTTTTACATCTATATGCAGTAAGTGTTTCTTTTGTCTCTACCTCTCATATTGCCCCACAGAACAAGGGCTGTCTTTGGTCAATTATTGTCATGTATTATATCACATTCATGACCTTAGCAGCATTGGCACATGTACTTAATTGATTTCTTGTGACCTAGTCTTCAACTTATTCTTTTGATAAGAATCAGTAATCGAAAGTCCCATCACTGATATCAACTATTATTCACAAAGTCATTGGTGACAAGCACCAAACCTCCCTTCCTGCTCTTTATCCTGGTGGCTTGTGACATCAGCCATTTTACTTCAAAGTCATGCATCAGCCAAACATAGAAACATGCACTTATACTAAGTTTTATTAAGCTACCAATAAACCTTTCATGCTACTGTACAATTGAAGGTGTTGGTGGCAAATAAACCACATACAGACTCAAAAATTGAGATGGTTTATAAAAATCTTGTTTTGTTTTTTGATAATTAAGATTCATTTAAACAGCCAGGAGTAAAAGAAGCTCACATGTAATCTTACCTCATGCTCTCATTGAGTAGACGTGACAATAAGTGTGATTCAAAAATACTTTGAAGATGTAGTCCCAACTTTTCCTATGCATCACCTCTGTCACATTGCTGAAAACTTGTGGAACTTTTTGATGACAAAGCTTAAGTGTCTAATACTGTTGAAGAGTATTAAGCAATTTAAATAACTCATTAAATATTGAGCAAATTATAGATAAGTTTTTTACTGGAACTTGCAAGTTCACGGTACTGTGATAGTATTTGTTTAAATCAATTTTCCATGAGAAAAAATGTGTAAAAATATGTCTATTCTGCGGTATACCCTATGAGTAAATAAGAATCCATGAAGGCGTTTGGGGAGATAGGTTGTCCACTGCTAATCTACAGCATATATCTTTTACCAAAGGCATTGGCCTTGGAGTTTCTCAGTTTGTATTCAGCAATTGATTGATTTTTTCATTAAAAGCCTTGCTTTGGCACTTCAATTGTTAATTTAATTTAGCAATGTTGGTTCTTTTTAAAAATGTGATTACTTCTATACCATTCTACACTATGTACGTGCCTAAAAGACAGTTTCAACAGACCTTAGCTGCAAGTTTTTAACTGCATGTCAAATAGTACCATTTAAGAAGTCTGTCACTGCAAAAAATTATCATGGCACTAGTTTACGTTTTAGTATTTAATATTGAAGCATTTGTTGATAAAAAATTATTCTGTCAAGTATGCTGCACCATAATGATTTGCTGAACTTTTTTATTTTCATTTAAAATAGGCTTATGACCATGAATTGAATGTCTTTCTGTTTATGGAATTTGTTTTGATGCTAAGTCATGTCTTTACCTAGCCAACCCACGCAAGAACACTATGTAAGTGATTTGGTACATTCATCTTAAAGTGTTGCATTGATTTTAAGACTTCTTAAACCTTGTTTTGAATAAGTGTGATGCTTTTAGAATCAATTTCAGTTTTGAAACATTTCTCGAAATCAAATGCAGTCACGTAGGAAGTAATAATACAACCATCAATCATTTTAATAAAACCATGCTCAACCATTTTTTACATTATTTTTTCTTATGTGACTTCACAACACTTCTGAGTTTTAGTTTGTACCATAGCTGTAGTCTTGTTTTTCATCACAACGATGTAAGTTTGAGGTTTTATCTAAAAACGGCTTTGTATGATGTTGTTAATTTGCTTGACACTTGTGAACAAAATTCTTCTAAAATCAACATGCAAATTTCAGTCAAATCATTAACTTTAATGAATCGACTCGTTTAGAACCAATGTCAAATCTGTTTTCAATTTGAAATCTATAGAGCAGGAACTCTATTTTGGTTGTTTCATCAGAAAGGTTCAGCAAAAATATAAAGAAGCCACTGTGCAATTTTTCACGAAGTTGTGCAGAATGGCACGCATACCAAATGATGGATTAGGACAGGGGTCTGCAAACAGTAGGTTGTGACCCAAATTTGGGTTGTAAGACCTTCCACTTTGGGTTGTGAAATAATTTAAATTACACTTTAAATTTACCATTATTCTCATTATACAGAATAAATGCAATCATTTACTGTTTTATCTGCTAAGTTTCATATAATTTTGTGCAAGAAAATTGGGTGCTACTATGGCGTGAGGTCTACTGCCACATGTCGCCTACCGAGGTGCAGCCTGAGGTCTACCGCGTCAGTTCCCATAGTGCGAGGTGTGAGGTTTCTATAGCGTGAGGTGTAAGGTCTGGCACGTTTCCATAGCATGAGGTGTGAGGTCTACTGCCATGCGCATAGAAAAGGAAGCAAATGGAGCTCCTAAAATGGTTAACATTGATTGAGGGTACTACAAAATGTTGCTGAAGGAGTTTTATAGAAGAGTCATTCTGACAGAAGAAGCAGCACTCGCCTTTAGAGAGCACAATCTTTTGTATGCAGTTCAAGAAGCAGATCCATGCCATAAATGTGGTTCTGTTATGCAGGAAAAAAGAAAGCGTAACGGAGGAGATTCCAAGCCTGTGTTACGTTGCCCTCGAAAGGGGTGTCAAATTACACGGTCTGTTCTGTTCGTACAGGAAATCAATTTTTTCATTATACGTACATGAACAACAAATTGCACTGCAACCTGAGCCTGTGTGAAATATTGGAATTAATATTTCTCTTTGTACTGGATATACCAATGTCCACAGTAATGGCTCCAACAGGAAAATCTGCTAATACAGTAACTGACTGGTTCAACATGTGCTGAGAGGTGTGTACATCCACAGTTTCTCACCAACGACGAGAAAAAATGGTCGGAACAACAGAAAACCCCATCCATATTGATAGTGAACCACCAGCAACATTATGTGGATCCAGTGACTGGAGCACACACACAAGCAGTTGAGCAATCATGGTTGGACGCTAAAATGATAATACTGAAGAGAATGCGAGGTGTTGGTCGTTAGCTGTTCCAGTCTCATCTTGACTATTTTTGCTGAAAGGAGATGAGAAAAAATTCCAATGATCTATTTGTGTCACTCTTAGAAGATGTACGAAATGTGTATCGCTGGAATAAATGTATCAAAATATTATTTTTTACTTTTCTTCCTATAATGCGGAGGTAGACTTCATGCTATAGTGCCAACAGGAGGTAGATCTCACACTATAGTGTGGTAGACCTCACACTATAGTAGCACTGGAAATTGCTACTGTAGATACTAGTCTTGAAATTGATATTCAATTGTGAAGTATTTTCCACAAAATTATATGCTCATGATATGTTTTGGTCGCAAGAATTTAGAACTGTTTTTTAGGGCCACACCAAAAAGTATATTGTGGGCCCCTGAATTAGGAAAGTTTTGCTCATAAGTGTCAGTATATGGAAGAATTTTGTTCACAAGTGTCAGTGTATGCACGACTAAGTTTTGGTTTGACCAACAACAAAATTGTTGTTTAGTTGAAAAGTATTTACATCACCTGCTTTTTGCATTTTGACCTATTCATAAAATAGTTTTAGTTTGTGTGCTGTTTTTTAAATGCATTTTGTTGTTGGTAATAGTGAGTTTGACAAATCTTTTTTGTGTTCTCCACATCTTAAGGTGTGATGAAAAACACCTGGGTTCAATGCCCATTGATAATTTCCTTGAAAAAGTCAAATAAATATGTTATGAAAGATCTTCAAGTTGTGATCATGTCCTTTGCTGACCTAAAGTCAATGATAGTTCAATGATCATGCATCAGAATATGAGCCAACATAATGATTGATAATGCACAAAAAATAATGGATCAACATTCATTTTGTTGCAAAATATACTCCACTTTCTTAAGACAGAGCTTGTTGCAATCGGAAGCCCAAGTAGCAAGTAGCAACTAGCAAATGCTCAAAACTTCACACTGTGGCAGCAGGCAACAAGATCATGTGTTGCGATTACTCTCAGCTTCCACTCGTTACCAATATTCATTCAACCATTCACCATTACCATTAGCAGAAATTACATGTCATGATCACCCTATTATTGCTTGTTTGCGCCACATTACACATGGGTGGTATTTTTTGTGCACATCCTTTTTGTGGTGAATTGCACATCCAATACCCCACCCACTGGAAGGTTATCACAAGCTCAAACGTATTGTTTGGGTGCAATGTAAAATTTCTTTCTAGAATGGATGTTATACTTGTAAAATCCAGAAGTTTGTATCTTAGTTGTGTGCACAAATATTTATGTGAGTACTACTGAAGCATTCATGGAAACACGCGTAGCTTAGATGATCCAAAATTTAAAGATTGTTTGACTGCATTGAATGTGATAACATGATAAACATATTTGACTGGTTTATGTAGGAAAAAACAGTATAATGTGGGTGAATTTCATAGTACTTATCATTATTTCGTAAATAAAATAAAAATTTTGTTGATTTGATATTGATGTTGGAGTATTTGTTTATGGTTTTTGTAGTCAAAATTTGTGTATTTAGTCTTATTGCTTGAAATATAAAGTTTGTAAATAAAGGTGCGCTGGTATATTCTGGAACACATTTTTTCAAATAAAAATTGAACCACATGTAGCTTGACAACAATGCAACATAATGTCTTTTTTATTTTTTCATTACATTTAGTGAAATTAAAGCTGGTATTATTTTGAAATGCGCAATTACTCCAAACAAATGAGTTGATGGAAGTTGGAAAAGTTCCTGTTACACAACAATGTTAGATGATATTTTGTTGATCAAGCATATTTATAAGATATGTGCAATGTTCAAATGTATGTTAAAAATTGTGGCACTAAAACTGCAAAACTATTAGCTTTGATACATGTTGAGCATAATTCAGTACCTGTACCATTTTCAAGTTGATTCTTTTGTTAAATAAAAAATGCAGGTGGCTTTATTGGTGCTGCAAACCATATTTATTGGTGCTGCAAACCAGGCATGAAAATGAGTTGAAATGAAAGGACATGAACAAAATGTTTAATGAAACCCAAACACTATCACTGAATGATCCACATTGATACTTGTTAAGTGGTTTTTGATACTTTGCTTTAATCAGGTGGGTGAAGAGACATACCACCACACTTATGCTGGCACGCCAACCCCACAGCAGTTTCATCCTTTGCAGCTGCATTCATTACCAGCATATCCACCAGGGCAACACCGCCTCATTCAGGAGCAGCCAAATTTTTCATATTATCAGGTTTGTTGTTTCTTTGTATTGTAGTCATTAAATCATCTTCGGCTGGTTACTTTTTGTGTCTTTGTAGGTGGTTTGAAATTTTAAATTGTGTACTAGTATAGATTCAAATAGTTTTATGCTTGGGTGAACGACACAAAGTTTTGTCTTCATTCTGTATCAACAACATTTTCGAGAAACTGTCCTAATTGCCTCCTGGGAGAGTAAAGTGGTCAGGATCTCAAGAAAACCTCTAAATATCTAACTGTTCTGAACAAGTCTTAAGGTGGTCTTCATGGGATCATGCAGTGATACCATATAAGTGATCTAATTTGCTATCGTGTCATTGGTCAGTATTTATGGATATATGCAAACTGTGCAACCAGCAGACATACTTTGCCAATTTGCTTTGGAATGCTGTTGTTGGCTGTTGCACCTAACTTGCTCATTGCTGCATTTGTCTTTCCAATTAATGTGTCATTTTGTTTAGTATGTGATACATCACTTCTGTCAATAATCCCCATGTAGTGCAACTTATAGTTGACAAGTAGAGAATAGAAAAGAGGCCAACAATGTAAGTTAAAATATTAAAATTAGAAATAAGAACTCCAAATTTGAATGTTGTGAAATAACCTAGATTGCCTATAGATATGTTCACGTAGATTTATTGCAAATTTCAGTTTTTAGCAAAAGTATTACAAGGTTGGAAAATAAAGTCATAATCCCGTAAGTAGGACTTAAGACTGTCTGAAGCAACTCTAGGTACTAACTTGACTTTATTAGCGATGACCAGGTGATGATGTGCCAGTGATGATAGCAGATACAATTACGGAACAGACAAAGGTTTCCCATAATAGGAGTGTTAAAAAGTGTCAAGAAAAAGGAAATCCTACTTTCTTTGCATCGTATTAGTCATTTTTTGAACAAAACAATGCAAACGTCCAAAACTAAAGCAAAATGATCTATAAAAGTACTAATGAGGTCCAAGTTTTAGATTCTAGAAATTTGGGTACAGCAGTGCTTGCTCAACTTCACCTGCTTTAGCCACTTGAGATACAGAACATCGTAGTTTTAATGAGGTAATCTTTTTTGACAGTCATATGGTATTTTCAGTTAGTTGAGCACATGCTACTTAGGGTGACAGGCTGGGTTCCATTCCTGGTCAGATCATACCGAAAACTTGAAAATCGGCAGACTTGTGGTCGGTATTGATGGGTGGGTGCAAGGTGTAACTCCCACACCAAAGGCAGTGCAAAGCAAGTTTGATAAAACTGAATTGATGGTATTTTCAGAGTGACTTTTTATATGCCTGAAGTGACTTTTTATATGCCTGAAGTATTGAAACTTTGAACATGGTTCCAATCCAAAACATCGCGACTGGTGCATTTTTGCTTGGCTATTTTTGTGTGACCAGATTATTATCCCAGCTAAGAATTTGTACGTGAATTTCACTTGTGTGAGTTGAAATAACAAAACAAAATTTATTTCCTTCTACTTTGTTCTAATCTTTGCTTCTTGTTGCACATAGATACATGTTAAGAAGAAACGGTAGTTAACTACAACCCAGACCGAAAAGTGAACGTCACAATGCAGTGATTAGGAGATCTTTGTTCGGAGAATCGGTGCTCTGCACTGTTTCGTGATATTGCACAAAGTAGATGAATATTTTACCAAGTTGTTTTCTTGCATTCAATTTTCAGCAACCTCTGTTGAGAGTCATTGAGCAGCCAAAAAAAAGCCAGCAAATAACCTCTGAAGGTTCTATCATGCTACGCGTACGCATTGAGCCAGTCGTGCCAGACCTGCAGCTTTCCTACCAGTGGTATCATAACGACAAGCCTCTGGTTAATCAGACAAGCTCAATATTGATGATTCCAAACCCGACAATAGCGAACGAAGGATTTTATCATTGTTTCGTTTCAACAAATTCAATCCCACATCACCAACCATCGGGTGTTCGTTCAGACAAAGCGTTCATTCAGATGAGTGAGTTCTTGTTTGTAAATTGTGGTCGGGATATGTTGGTGGGTTGGTTCTTGTAGATCCTTGCTCTGTTCATTCAAGCATCCTGCATTAACTCCAGCTGTTGGGCCTCAACCCCATTGGTCGGAATTCACCGCCACCGACAAAATCGCCCTTCTCATTGGGAACGACCATTACCATGACAACAGAGACCTGCCTGCTGTGTCCAGGGACATCAAAGTTCTTACAGAGATTTTCAGAGTAAGTCATCTTTGCTGCGCGGTTTTTATTTTCTCATATTAAACGAATATTCTACTGTTAAGTAGATCTTTTTTATGAAAGTTTTAAAGTTTTGTTTTTGGAAATCAAAGAGCTGCTGAAAGAGCTCCATGATCACAGGAGCACAAAGTTTTGTTTCTTCATCCAATCAGAGATTTCCTTGAACACTTAACGTCGATTGTGACACACGTTGTTATAATGATGATTTCATCAATATTCATGAGCAGACGAATTTGACTTAATTTTTTCCCAACAAAACAGACTTTTTTACTTCTAGCAAAGATTTCGAATAAAATTTTGTTGATCTGCAGAAGCATACTTTTGAAAAGAAAATGAGGACAACTGCGTAGATGTTTCAAACGTACAAGTTTTATGCAATGTTTCTCCGCTGCATAATGGGATGTGCGGATTGACCGGATATCCGCACGGCCAGCTCTGCAGCTTGTGTCCGATATCTTAAAAAATACAATTGAAACGAAACAATAAAATGACATAAACAAAAAAAACAGCTCATAAGGAAAACCTAGAAGCTTTTACTTAACAGCAGTGAACTCATGCAAATACAAGAATGCGTATGGCCAGAGAAAAGTTTCTTGAGGTTTCGTCATCAGTGGGTGAAAGATTAACTGGGTGTTTCATCGTGTCAAGCAGAAAACATTTGGATAGAGAACAAAGGCACCTGCATTTTCAAAAGAACTTCGTTTTTCAGAACCACCTCCATTTCAAAACGCTCACGTTCGTCAACCTGGACTTGGTTGAGACTCACCGTGCACTCAATCTTCTGTTGGAGATGTGCACAAAGGGCTGTTATTGTAAGTGTGGCTGGTGATTTGACAAACACATACTTCCTTTTTTCAGTTGATTGATACGCGATTGCTTTTGTGAGTGAAGTTATTCAGCAAAGCTTCATGTTGAGTAACAAAAGCTACTTCTGATTTTTGACGCGTTGCTCAGAGATTTCCTTTTTGACCAAAGTGAACGACAAATCCGAATTTTTGAAGTTTTGACTGTTGCGTAATCACCATTAATTTGCTAATTAGTAGTTTATCGCCACCGTGTAATTTTCAGTTCCCAAAATCTGCTGCAGACTTGGAGCTTTCCGCTACTATTGCGTTGTTTTGGTTTTTACATGAAATATTCTTTTCTGCCAGAATTAAATTTCGTGTAACAACCAGTCAAAAATATTCTGAATCGTAAGCCCAGGAATCTTCTACAGTGTTCATCGGAACAAAGATATTGAAAACGACCAAAACTTTCTTGATTATATTAAAGTGCATTGCTTGACATTTCGAGATCATGGGCACAGTTATTTGTTTTGTTTCCGGGGTAAGGGTTTTTTATAAGTTCAGTTTTGAACCTTTTTTCATTGCACTCCCCATGTATGGAACTATGGGGTTAGTTCGGATATCAATAATTTTTACCATCCGGATAACGGATTTATCCAGATATTTGTATTTTACCTAACCGGTCAATAACCGCCAATTGTTAGATAATTGACTTCGCGACATTTTCTTTATAAATTGAATGCAACCTCATGACGCAGTTTTATTGTAAATACACAAACGTAGACAGAGCCGGCTTTAGCAAGTGTGGGGCCCGATTGGAAGTAATAGCAGGCCCCACTGAGTGGTGTGTGCTGAAATTTTTTATGGGGGCATCAATTCATAAAGATACAAGTCACTGATGGAAAAAACTAGGCTCGAAAGATTGACGCCGAGACATGGATGACGTAACGTTTCACCATTTGGCAGTAATCTTGCGGTGAAACTAAAACCATCCTATCACTCTCGTTTCTGGCGAAAAATATGTTGTGATTGTGGACGGTCCTATTTGGATGAAATAGCCCCTAACATTCCTATTCATGACACCTGGTCAAGTGGCAGGATCGGTTGTCCATCGAATGCTTCCTGCAAATTTTGAATGTTCGTGCTCGTAAGACTCATCAGATGCAGCAGCCGACTAACTTCCTTCTTTGTCAGACTCAACACTTTCCAAACGGCTTACCTCGCTTCCTGTACATAAGCTTCCTCTTTGGCTATCTGGCATAATGTCATCAGTCTGGCTGCTTACGTTGTGGCAATTTTCACTGTGGTGTGGCTCTTCTAAAGCTTTTCCTTCATATTCTGAGGTAGCTCTGTTAAGATACTTGTCCAACTCACTGTCCTCTTTCTCGGCTTCCCCCTTTTTTGCCTTAGTTTTCAATAGCCCTCTTTTGACTGCCACTACTTAATGTTTTTGACCTAAGTCGCTTGGTCTTTGACTCATGGTACAGTATTTAGCTTATTTCCAGAAAAATAACATACCGTATTTTTCGGACCATAAGGTGCACTTAAAATCCTTTAATTTTCTCAAAAATCGAAAGTGCGCCTTATAATGCGGGTGCGTAATGTATCAATCTGGTTATGCTTTCTCATCTAGAACCAATTTTATGTGGTAAATCAGGGGTCTCAAACACGCGGGCCGCATGTGGCCCGCGAGGGCCTTCTGTGCGGCCCGCGATGCTTTTTGGGACTTTTCAAATAATGAACATTTACATTGACAAGTGCCTTGAAAAAAGATGCCGCAAAGTAATTGAACCAAACCTGAATGATGCCCAGTGCGGTTTTCGTCTCGGCCCTAGCAATATTGACCAAATTTCACTTTCCAGCAAATTTTTGAGAAATCTTGAGAGTATGCCAAATACGTCTACACATGCATTGTCGAACTCGAGAAAGCATACGACCGGGTTCCTCTTGAAAAGGTTTGTGGAGCGTTGCGGGAGTATGGTGTTGACGGCCGGCCGTCAAGTAACTGTATTCATGATTAGAAGGTTGTGTCCGTGTCA
>Ga0210059_1008648_pt1 | contig 16018 bp, 9 predicted proteins | sample Ectturendosymbi2_FD_188042 | JGI IMG/M metagenome (GOLD analysis project Ga0210059, IMG submission 188042) | Ecteinascidia turbinata endosymbiont from Florida, USA - Sample 2 (SPAdes) (version 2) | ecosystem: Host-associated > Tunicates > Ascidians > Unclassified | place: Key West, Florida...
CATTGATCAAGCGGACATGCAAAGTTCGATCACTCATTTACAGTAAAATTATGGTGCTCGCTTTGTCACTGTTAAATTAATGTACAATGCTTACAGCGGTTTGCACTGCATGGAGTCCAGCAGGTAGGCCAACACAAATTTAGGCTATTTGAATAACAAATTTAGGCATTCTATTTGAATAAGAGAAAAGTTGAAAAAGAATTATAAGTTCTAGGAAAAGCTTTTTTTAGTTTTTTTTCTTGATTGCCGAAAAAGCCTTTGTCCTAAACACTGGTCTACCCACTATGGACCCATCAACACCAGTTGTGGATTATCCCTCCTTTGGAAGTATACTCATGTATTAAGCACTATCCCCAAATGGATTCATTTGTTGAGGACCAATATGAATAGCTGGCTCAATTCTCTGCAATGCCTGGGACTAGTAGAACATGCAGCCAATGTCAGGGACCCAAAGTAAAAGCAAAAATCGAATGCAGCTCCTGTAAGCGTTGGTTCTCATATTGCTGCGCTTGTGTATCAGCAGGTGACGAGGTTGTAGTGTCAGTAACTACCCCTTTCTACTGTAGCCAATGCTCGTCCACTGGCAGGCAACAGTCAAGATCACCAACGACAATTCGATGTCACCATTGCCATAGCCAAACAGACTCAAGGAGGAAGTTATCTGTAATGGCTTCAATCCAATGGGTGTGTTGTCAGGGTTTCAGTGCTGACAAGCTGTTAGTGCTTTCTTGCCTGCGTGAGCTGTAGGCTAAACCTGAATCCTTAATCCTAAACCCTAGCAATTTTCTTTTTATGTATCGTCCTTGTCACACAACCACTTCAAATAATCGTGTCTGACTAACGGAAAAATAGCCACAGCCAAACTTTTGCCTCATGAGCCAAAATAGACACTACCAAATAAATTGGCTAATGTGTAACTGAGTGACCGATTTCGGATTCGGATTGGATATCGGAGTCCATAATTTTTAATTTTTGAATATGGATTGGATATGGACTTCATGAAAAAGTTTCGGATTGGATCAGGATTGCAAAATTTCCTTATCCGTACACGATGGCTGTGTGGTCATTTCTTAAGTAAAGCATGGGTAAATTATGATTGGATTTATGATTGTATCCGGGGTCTGAACAGGAGTAGAATTCTCAAATTTAAAAAATTGCCGAGCCCGGATTAAAAATTTTTGGAACAGGAGCAGAGTCGGAGTCTGAAAAAGTGACTCCGGTGTCAAGCGAAATTTCTGACCTGTTTTTGTTTTTCAGTATTTTGCCTCTCAAAATAAAGAAGTAAAGTCTGGCAATTAAAAAGATTTTGGTTAGATATCAGGTTCCCACAACAAGCTATAGTACGGGAATCACTTTAACCATTGAAAATTTTCGGACTTTGTCATTGGCCACAATTATTTTTCTTTTCTCACCCTAGCATAAACCCTAACCCGACACACATACCTAAACACGAATTCCCAAGTCCTAATAATCAGTTTTATTAGTATATTTCGTGTGCAGAATATTCCTCTGTGCATGCGTACGTGATGTGAAGTCAGAAATTTCGCAAGTCAGAAATTTCGCTTGACACCGGTCACCTCCGCTGGTAGCGCAATGAAACTCTTGATCTTGAGCACCTGAGCAGAAGCCATGCAATGGTGTAACTCCTACTTAGTCCTAGTGTTTTTCCACTAGATCTAGTGTTTTTGATTTAATCTAGTGTTTTTCATTTAATCTAGTGTTTTTTATGCCTATGCTAGTGTTTTTTCATGTGTCAGCTGAATATCATTAAATGCACAATTTTGTGTAATTGTAGCAATAATTGGGACCGTTTGACTTAGTGCAATTGTAATTAGCTAAAAATTCTACCCAATTAAATCTTGAATTATGCAAGACAATATATAATATGTTTTGAGCTGCGACGGCTTGGAAGTAACTTGGTCATCTGTTGAAAGTTTTAGTGACCTCAACAAACAAACATAGGCGTTGCTGCTATCTCCCATTTTCTTTGCTTCTGGTTTACAAATGACTTGCACAACAATGTCTATGGTTGGCATTGCAACACATTTTCTGGGCATTTTCACTATGTGTAAGTTTGATTTTATAATCTAGTAATTTTTTGAGAATCTAGTTTTTTTTTATCATGAAGTCTAGTACTTTTCTGTAACATTCAACAGAGTGGCAACACTGGAGCCATGAAATAGATCGCAGAGGCAAACCTTCCAGGAGGCAGTAATTGACATCACTACAAAATCAAATGAAAACATATTCCTGTGATGCAATACTACTGCAGGCCATTGGCTGTGTCACTGTGCCAGCCAGAGCAGACAGGGTTGCCAGATGCTTAACAAAGAATATATTGCAAGTGTTTGTCCATTTTGACAATGGCAATGTTGGGAATCAATTTCCATTTAAATAATTAATTTTTTTGCAATTCATGTTTTTTTCATTGCAATTTTTAATTTTGGCAATTAAAATGAAGTTTTCCAGTGATTACTGTGAAGATGGTTTTGCCATAATCACTGTTTTTCGTGTAACGCATTGCCACTCTGCTTATGTTATTGTCCTTGTCATTTGACCACTTCAGCTAATCTTGTTCGACTATAAGTGAAATAGTCACAGCGTACAATAGCTTTTGCCTCATGAAACAAAACAGACACTACCATATATACATGATGCTCAACAGTTTTGCATAATGATAATGTAATTTCAACCTGCATAACTTTTTTCTTTCAAAAGAGAACTCTGTGCCTACTTGTTGAAATTTAAACAACTTCAAGTAGACTATCATAAAAGTGATTCTTCATAGTTGGTGTAATTTCACTTCTGTCATTGACACTGGGCACCTCAATGCTAACAGTTTACTTCAAGAAATAAATCTGAAATACTGTGACAGGGGTGGGAAAGCTTGTTCAATAGAAGAGACATTTGCAGAAAATCAAAAATACCAGCGAGCTGCAAAATAAGTTTGTAGTGTTAATACAAATACAGTTCCGTAAAAAATGCAAGTTTTAAATAAAAAAAGGAAGTGACTGCGGATACGCCTGTCCTGACGCAATTCTAAAAAAGGTCAGTTTGTCATTCAAACTGCGTGGATCTCGTGATCTAATGGTTACACGTTATGGCTGCTATTAGTATTACAATGGTTTTCAGTTCGACTCTCACCTTGCCGGCTTTCCTTTTGTTTTTTTCTTTACTTTTTTTCAGGCTTAGGTCAGGTGTTACGTTTAAGGGTTAGTGTTAGGTTAGGGCTATGGTTAGGGTTAAGGTTAGGTTTAGGGTATATCTTTTATGTTTAGTTCGCTTCTACCAAGCCTACTGCACTCTGGTCATGTGTTACTGTTATGTCACAGGTGGCGTATGAATATGTTTTCAAATTTCAAGATCCACAGGTGTATCTAATCTATGGCCACTGCCTTAAGTAAAATGACCTGCATCAAATCGTGTTGACTCCTTGGCATATAATCTTATGAATTCGTGTAAACACATTGATAAATGAAACAAACGTTAAATATGAGGTGCAGGTTTTTTGAGGTGTTTTAGGGACGCAATTCACACATTGATAAATGAAACAAACGTTAAATATGAGGTGCAGGTTTTTTGAGGTGTTTTAGGGACGCAATTCGGATCCCTAGAATTGAAAATCAGGTGGCTAGAATCAGAAAAAATTCTCATCGGGTCTCTAGAATCAGAGAAAATCAAGTCCATACCAGGTACCTAACATTTTCATTTAAAAAACCCTGAGGCGACAACCTGCTATCGATTTGAGATAATGTTACTCAGCTAGAAGAGCCACACAAAACATGTCAACAAGTCACATGTGGCTCGCGAACCATAGTTTGCCTACCATTGTACCATGACTTCAAATATTATGAATTGCAGTGCATATCTATCCACCATTCACCTCATACTTCAATATTGGATAAACATCTAATCTACTGATACGCAAAAATTCACCCTTGCGACAATGCTCAAGCCAATGATAGATTTCTAAGTGACACACAATGGCTGGCTGAACTAAGATAAAAATACAGTAGAAAATATTTTGTCAGTATAACCTTCCCCTAAACACGCAATATCTATTGAGTTGCAGTGTTTCAAAATTTCCTATTTTGTCAACTGTTGAAGCATAGTTTTTGTTCCACCTGATGATATTACCCAGAATGGAACAGCCTTGGTGTGAGAGTGAATTGTGTTGGGCTAAAGCAAAATAGTACCAGCAGTGCTTTTGCCTCATGAGTGAAAATGGACACTGCCTAGTTGTTTAATTGTGATTAGGTGCACCACCTTATGTGTGGACCATGAACGAAAATTGTAAATATAGTAAACTTTGCCCATCATTGCTTTTTAGATTGTTTACCATTGAAGCTTTCTTCGAAATGTTGTGATGGGAATTTGTGATATTTTTAACAGGTTGTACTAATGCACTTACTCTCAGCATGAGTAACTGCAACTTAGATGAAATTTGTGAAAATGTTAAAATCGGTCGCCAGTATGTGTTGTTAGGAAATTATGACACTGCCATGGTTTATTACCAGGGTGTTCTTCAGCAAATTCAAAAGCATTTGAATGCACTGAATGACCAAGAACTTAGAAGTTCATGGCAAAGTGTACGACAGGAACTGGCTCAAGAATATGAACATGTTAAAGATATTACTTCAACGCTGGCAAGCTTTAAATTAGAGGGAAGCTATTCTGCACCTTCCCAGCGTGGAAATAGAGCTGTGTTTGAAGAGCCAACACGTGATCCTGATGTTTGGCCTCCTCCCACACCAGTTGATCAAGTTCAACACAGACCTTCACCAAATTATGGTCGTCGAAATCCTCCACGTGTTTCTGATCGTCGTGGTCGAGTTGGCAACTCTGCTCAAGCCAACCCCAGGCCAGATGAAAGAGTGGTGAAACGACAACCAGATAGGGTCAAGAAAGTGGAAAGAGGTCGGGCTTCTTCTCCACGGAGGCAAGGTGGCAACGACCCAAACAAGGAAGAAAAGAAGTTTGACCCCACAGGATATGACAAAGATTTAGTTGAGGCAATTGAACGTGATATTGTTCAACGTAATCCAAGTGTGCATTGGAGTGACATTGCTGGATTATCGGAAGCCAAGAAACTGCTTGAAGAGGCAGTTATTCTTCCTTTGCTAATGCCAGATTTCTTCAAGGGAATTCGTAGGCCATGGAAAGGTGTTTTGATGGTTGGACCTCCTGGCACTGGTAAAACTTTGTTGGCAAAAGCAGTAGCTACTGAGTGCAAAACTACATTTTTTAATGTGTCTTCATCAACATTAAGTTCTAAATATAGAGGGGAATCAGAAAAGTTGGTTAGACTACTGTTTGATATGGCACGTTTTTATTCCCCTAGTACAATTTTCATTGATGAGATTGATTCTATTGGGAGCAAGAGAGGTACAGGAGATGAACATGAAACCAGCAGAAGAGTGAAAGCTGAACTTCTTGTCCAAATGGATGGGGTAGAAGGTGCTACTGGTGGAGATGATGCCTCAAAGATGGTCATGGTTCTTGCTGCAACCAATTTTCCATGGGACATTGATGAGGCCCTTAAACGACGTTTGGAGAAAAGAATATACATTCCTCTTCCTGATGCAGAGGGGCGAGAAGCACTTCTTAAAATTAATTTGAAAGAAGTGGAACTTGCAGATGATGTGAATTTGAAACTCATTGCAGAAAAACTTGATGGCTACTCTGGTGCTGACATAACTAATGTGTGTCGTGATGCTTCTTTGATGTCCATGAGAAGACGAATTGCTGGCTTGAAACCAGATGAGATTCGAAATCTGTCCAAAGAAGAACTTCACCTTCCTACAACTGGTCAAGACTTTGTTGAAGCTACCAGCAAAGTTTCCAAGTCTGTTTCATCTACAGATTTAGAGAAATATGAAAAGTGGATGAAAGAGTTTGGTGCAGCATAGTATGCAGTGAATAAAAAAATCTGCCATGGGGCTGTTGGTGTTACAGGTTTTGTTTCATTATTGTCAAGCAATTAATTTTGTATTAAGACTACTGTACTGTGCTGGTTGATCTTCAAAGTTTTCAGTTCAGGTGCTCATCAGCAAATCTTTCAAAGATATGCTATTATGAAGAACTATACCAAAAGGCACATTAAAATGATGTTTACATTTTGGATGGTTCTATGTTTAGCATCAAGTTTGTTTTGAGCCATCACATACCTGCTTCAAAATGAAGATAGTTGGTTGAGTCAGTTTTGGCTATCATTTGATTTGTGATTGTATTTTTTAAAATTGTTTTATTTCTAATTGAGAAGGTCATGTAACAACATTGATTTGTAGATGCTGTTGTGTTTTTTTGTTTTGTAACTGTTGTTTTAATATATGTTGGACAACTCATGAATTCTGAAAAGAAAACAAAGGACACTTGTCAAGCACAAGTCACCAGGAGTTGGCATTGCATGCCGCAGTCATTTCTTATTTGGTGCTAATGCAGGTTGAATTCTTATCGAATTTAATACATACATAGTCACTTGAAGTCACTGGCGTGCAAGATGAGTATTATTTTTCATCTAAGTTAGTTGGCTATGGAAACAAAATTTATATACATGTGATATTTAGTTTTGTTTAAGGAGTGCAGATACAGTTGCGTTTTTAATTGGATAATATGTTAAAACAATGCTTGTTCAATTACATTCTTGATGCTTTGTGTTTGGACAATATTTTACAGAACCTAATCCTATTAGTTTTGTTATGCCACTGCCTGTGCATGCAATGTTTATACACCTCATGTACAACTTGATTTCTCTTAAGGCAGTTTTGCCTTTTTTCACTAATACCCAAATGACATAGTTGCCACTGATTTTAGGTGTCAGCTCAATATTGAAGTAATTCTTTCAATAATTTTCAAAGTATTTGCTTCATATTTTTCAGATTGTGGGTTAATTCTTGCCTATATTGTTGCTTAAATATATGATGTTACCCAAAGTTTTTGTACAAAAAAATATTGGTTGAAAACTAACCATGCCCCTGCACCAATATTTTTCTAGAACTTATATACAAAGTTCAGGAAAAATATTGGTGCATGGGGCATGCTTAGTTTTCAACCAATGTTTTTTGTACAAAAATTGCGAATTAGATGAAAAAGACAGCTGCTTTTGTATCCAGGCATGGTTTAAAACCTAAACTTTATGTTATAGCTTCAACAATTTCCTTGTTTTGTTGGATTATAAAACGCTGTGCTCTTTTCATTTGTGCTTGTGTGAAATAAGTGTTATTCTTTGATTTTGGCCTGGTACTGTCAGTTGAGTTGGTTGACTGCAATATGTATTTGCGATACTCAAATAAAAGGTATTGTATTGATATTACCATGAACACAATTATGACAAATCTGAATAAGAACACAGTTCATGGGTTCATGCAATATTCATGGTCAAATAACTTTGCAAGGGAATATTTATGATGAACTCGTCTTTACTTTTTACATCCTATAATGTAGTGTTCAGAACAGTTAACAATCCTGTTACCTTCTGCGCACCTGGTTTTTACTTCTCACAATCATTCACTTTGCACTCACTGAACTTTAGAACATTCATTAGTGCATTTTGATGTTTTGAGATGGCAGGTCATACAAGCTATGAAAAAGTGGGTGTGGTGTAGTTGAGTGCCTGGGCATTGGCTTTTATCATATGCCACATACACAAACTAACTGTAATGGTGAAAGCACTGTAAAATTTAAATCTAACCCTGTTGCTATCTCACAAGAGAAGATCATATAAAAAAGTGTTGTAACCAGAAAACAACTTAATGTTCCAAACAAAGAAGCTAATATATTTGACACTGTTGTCTTACTGAATAATTGTTTTGTATATATTCTTGTATTTGTTGGTTTATTTTTGTCTATAAATTATCATTACAGTACCATACCTTTGCTAATGTGCTATTCATTAGTGAGAATATCAGACAGTTTGTTCTGACTACATATGTGCTATGGTTATGTTGATTTTCAAGCTTCACTGTGCTTGTGAGCTTATTTTGTCATTTGTAGCATAGGTCATGCACTCAATTAAAATCTTTTATAAACCTGTCAATACAGCAGTTGCAAATATAATTGCCAGCACTGTGAGAAAAGTTCATTCTTGTAACATGAATTTAAAGCAAGTTGTTGATATTTTGGAAATGCTAGCACCAGTCAAACATGCTGAAAACTGGGACAATGTTGGTTTGCTGGTGGAGCCATCTAGGCCACATCAAGTAAATATAATAATGTTAACTAATGATCTGACTGAAGTTGTAATGGAAGAGTGTATCAACAAAAAAGTAGATCTACTGATTTCATACCATCCACCAATCTTTACCCCTATCAAAACTTTGATAGGGGCAGTGTGGAAACAGAGAATATTAGTTAAAGCTATTGAAAACCGAATCGCAATATATTCACCACATACTGCTTGGGATGCTGTTCCTGGTGGTGTAAATGACTGGCTTGTGTCTGGCCTTGGTGAAGTGTTATTTTCAAAACCTGTTATAAATGATCAGTATTCTACAGAAAGTGCTGCAGACCTATTAGATGAAAGCAAACAATCTGAAAGCAAAAGCATTGGGCCTGGACGTATTTGTAAGCTGTTATTTTCAACACCTTTGGAAAACCTTGTTAAGAAAATCAAAACTCACTTGAGTATTTCTAATGTGCGAGTGGCATTTGGAAAAGGCTGTTGTCTCCAATCACCTGTGCAAACAATTGCGTTATGTGCTGGTTCTGGTTCTTCTGTATTGCAAGGTGTTGCTGCTGATGTGTATATTACTGGGGAAATGTCTCATCATCAAGTCCTCGATGCCGTATCTTGTGGAACTACTGTAGTTTTATGTGAGCATAGCAACACTGAAAGAGGGTATTTGCCCATTTTTAAAGATAAGCTACAGTCTAATTTGAATTGCAAAAATGTACAAATTGTGGTGTCACAAAAGGACTCGGAACCTCTGGTGGTGCATTAAGCTGAAATGAGACTGTGCTTTGTTCTGATAAAATTCTGTGTATGTAGTCTGCATTGTCATTAATAATGTTTGCTTGCAAGTTTTGATATATTGTATTGAGGATTTTTTATAAGGAAAATGTTAGGTACCCAGTGCCATGGACCTGAAAAATTTCCAACCAAAGTTCATAGATATTTCCCTTGATAATTTTCTCTGTAAAACACCTTAAAAAACCCTGATTGTATGTAAATATCTATCATGCTTCAAAACTTACTACATTTTTGTACTGAATAAATGTCAGCAAAGAAAATTAAAGTTAGAACTTGTGGAAGTTTTTGGTGTGTTGGAAAGAGTGAACCTCCACAATAAAGTGTGTTCATTATATTTTAGTAATCAAAATCAACCTAGCATTTAAATAATTTTCTTTTTTTAAAGAAACATGATCAAAAGAGGCTTATTGCTACTTTGGCTGCCAAAGTGTTGTGAGGCATTCAATAATAAAAATTTATGAGAAAACGTAACCACTAAGATTTAACATTTTTGCTACCAGGTGGTTTCCCTGCGGCAATATCCACTGTTACCTGGTGGTTTTGGCAGGAAATTCGAATGCTGTCTGCTGCTGCAGAAGGCAGATACTGCTAGGCGTTTCCAGCTTTAGCCTAAAATGGTAAACCTGGCAAATCTTTTGTTGCTTTTACACTAACCAACTTACCAAATCATTTCCAAAACACTTTAGACTGCATGCCACTACAACAAGCCTGGGACTACCAGAGTCATATTTTTTGCAAAAGTTTCACTTTATTTGATGTATTTTTTGAAACAATAAAAGCAGCTAACGCTGGTTTCAAGCAACAAAACTTTATATCAACATGCCTGATATACTTGCATAAATGTTTGCAAAACATTTTTTAGTGTTTGGCAGCATGTCAAAGCACTTCCATCACACAAAATTGCAGTCCAAGTCCAGTGTATGTGGTCCCAACTAGGCGGACAAATTCTCAAAAAACATACTTTCAAGCAGCCTCTGGACCACTGAGTTTGGATTCTCAGGCCCGAGGTCTAAAAGTATTTTAAGTCAGTCTAGGACAACATTTTTAGACCACCTCTACGCAAAAAACATCACAACCAGTCCCTTCAAACACAATTTTTGTTTCATATATATATATATATGTCAGCCAGTGGCAGGTTAACAAATTTGAACAACGTATAATGTATATATATGTCAGCCAGTAACGAAAGTGTTAAAAAGTAACAGTTTAAATGTGTGTTGTTGCTTCAAAAGCAGATGCTTTAATGTCACATTCATTGACTGTCAGCAGTTGAGGTCAATACCTGAAAGATAAAGAAGCTAATCCCCTGCGTGACACTGCCTTAATTCTATTCTGACTTTTCCAAAAACTGCTCTTATGTTGTTCAAAAAGAAGACCAGAGATATCACTGGAACTGGGAACAGTGCACTCTTCATCCCATTGCAATGTGTGTTAGAAACCACTCTTGCTGTTCTTTTTGCTTTGCGTCAGATAAATCATGCCCTTGCAAATACTATACTTGGTGTCAGGTCATTTTGCCACTGATTATGTCAGCATTTTAAACTTCCAGTGAGTTTCCGATAAAACTAGTTTTAGTGGTATTCACAGCTTTTCCAATGCTATTCCTGTAGAGTACATTTCTGATGTGGCAGTCATATCATATATATATATATATGTATATATATCCTCCATATATGATGTATGCAAATTGCCTAAGAAGTCTTAGGACTGCTTCATGGCTTTTTAGTAAATTGCATTTTTAGGAATTTTGATTTTGTAGTATTCAGCAAATCTTTCAATTAGTAAAAAATGGTGTGTTGAAGAAAAATATACTATTACGTTTTCTGCAATCAGTTTTTAAATTGCATTTCACTTTGTTTTGTTGTAACATAAAATATGCCAAAATCCCAAAATTGCTTGCACTGAATATGCAAGTAGTTCGAAAAATACCCAAAACAATGCAAAAGGTCTGTTCAATAAAACTAATAAATGCTTTCTGCAATCTGTTTGAATTGAATAATTCTAATTTGTTTCATTAGGTGGTTTGAAAACATGTGAAAATTGCTTGGGATCAATATCTTTTTAAGTGAAAAAATCTTGCAGTGAAGCTGGTGATAAAAAAATTGCTTTGTGTTGCAAAAGCACATCTAAAGCATATGTATAAAATGGGCATTGGGCATCCTGCTGGAATTGCATCTTCCTGCCATGCAAAATACAATTAACACCTTTGACTCCAGGCTGTTTTACCTTTAAAACCCATGTGAGCCACTTAAAAACCATCACTTTGAAACACCATAACTCACCTGCTGATTGTGCTAGAGAGCTCTTCAAATGCTCAAAAGATGTGACAAGTCTTCCAGATTGCACTAAAAGAATTGGAAAGTTTTGGATTTTGATTTTTTTGTGGGTGACGTCATAAGTGGGATAGGTTTTAGGCCATTTTGGGTCAGGTTACCTGGCTCTGGGACCCAACCGCTAGACGGAATCTTTGACTCAAGTTTGTTTTGGAAATAACAGAGTCTTAAGACTGATTGGTTTTCTAGCGTTTTTGAATCAGAATTTATGACCTAAAAGCAACAAGGTAATTACTTAATCTCTAAGAGAATTAATTAATTACTGATTTTTTTGTTGCTTTGCTAATGTCTGATGATAAACTTGTTTTAAGTTGCCTTGTTAAAAGCACATGTGTTGGTAACAAGATAGCAAGCACCAGTTAAGTAATCATAACCTAACCCATGCACTTGTTTATTGGAAGTTAGTGTATGATTCTTACACTGTAAGAAAACAACATCAATTGGAGCAGTTCTGTACATTTGGTGATGTAGGGTTACCCATCTCATTTCCATATCCTGACTACATTCTTCTTACATACTGTCATGTGCAACTTCGCAACAAAGTAGCTGGTTGGTTACTGTGTATGGGTTGCAAAGTTGCTCTGTACAAAATTTTGATTCTCATCAATTTCATTGGTTTTGTCAATGATAATTTTTGTAGCCTGTTTTGTGTCAGTTATGTTAGATATTCCAAGACAAGTTTTACTGTTAGGTTTACTCTTTAATCAAATTGTTTGAGCTAAGTGTGACCAGTTCTTAAATTATTTTATTAGTTTCATCCTGTTTATATGTTATAGTTTTGTGCTCACTGAACTTTTTTGTTTTTGGCCAAAATAAGAAAATTTTATCAGTTGTGTTTGTAAGCTGTTGATGTGACAGGTTCTTCTGTTGAAAAGGTGCACAAGATTGTATTCATGAGTATTTGAGTCACATGGAAGGTTGGACCAGGTAGAAAAAGGTATAAATTACAGATGGGTTGATGCTTATTAATTCCCAAGGTAAGTTGGCATTCTTCTCTTTGAGCATGTTGCATTGGTTTATGATGAGTGTACTTGCTTTTATAATTAGTGTGAAGTAGGGTTGATTAATAATCAGTGATTTAAATCAAGCAATAAAAATCCAACAAATCATATCGTTTCAAAGGTTTGTGTGATGTCTATGACACATTTAAGTAGCATTTTAATAGGTTTCCACATATACAGGGTGTCCCAGAAGTCACGCACCATATAATAATTTGTTTTTTATATTTCAAGTTGCGCACCATCCAATAATTTGTTTTTTATGTTGCAGATTAAATTAGATATGGGTGAAAAACTAGCAGTACAAGAAAGACTAAATTGGTTTTTGTTATTTATATGTATTTTCATAAAAATCTGCGTGGTGCACGACTTCTGGGACACCCTGTATGTAGTCAATACAGTATTAGTGCAAAAGGCAAAGATTTCCTATGACCACACAAGTTCAAACCACTTGATGTTTTATCAATCATAACAACTGAAGTCACAGGTTCTGTCTTTTAACTGCAAAAATGACATGTGGATTCAGAAGTCATAACTGTTAGAATGCCACAAGTTTAAAAGTGTAAACTAGCATAAAGTCAAAGTTGCATTTAAATTACATCAAATATGAAGGCTGTTGAATGTAAGCATAGTTATAGAACATATTTTTGATTCCTGAAACAGGTATACCATTATCAGATTTTTAACATTTTATGCATGTATGCCATAAGTGTCAATGAAATTACTAAACCAGTAGTTTCAATATTGGCATTTCAACCAATATTACATTTCATACACTGGTAATAGTGTTATGAACTTTGCATGAAGGGATATTGCGTAAACGCAAAAATGTTTGAATGAAAGTTCATCTATTTCTAGTCAGGATTGATTGATTTAAATCATTTCATTTAAATCAGTGATAAAATCAAAAAAAGCAAGTAAAAAATCATAGGCAGTTTTGAAACTTTGTGTGATTTGTATGACACATCTAATTGGTATTCTAATCGGTTTCACTTATTATTAAAGAAGACAGACTTGTGTGACAACACAAGTTATGAAAGCAATTAAAGTTTTATCAATGATAGCAACTGTGAGCTGAGTGTGACCAGTTCTCGGCACAAATGGGTGTTTCGATTTGAGACACCGTGAATTTCCACTTAGTGGAGCAGGTGATAGTCCTATCCTCGGGAAAAAAAAACTCAAAAGTTGATAAAAATGTTGTAAACCTTTTATCAGTTTATCAGCCCTTTGCATTAAGCATCTGAGAAAAATCCTGCCGAAGGACATATCACATTTGCAAAAAATCTATAGAAAAAAGCTGTCTGTCATTTGCAAAAAAGTTGGTACCAAAATTTTACTTTCTTCCTTCAAAATTAAAATTAGCCCACAAAGACTGATTTAACAGCTATAGCTCCCATGAAACACATGCTGGCAACAAAGCAATCTCATATACACAACCAAAACCAAAGGAGCACACGTTCACTAGGTGGCAAAAAATAGCCTATGGTCAATAAGCCCACCTGGTCAAAGATCCAGCATCTCCCTAACCTTCATATTTGGTTCTAATGGCAATTGCCCGCCTTTGATTTGACAAAGGGAAAACAAAATAATTTTTGGAACTTACTGTTTAAATACTTTGTAAGACAATACTTTTTAAGGAGTGGCCCAACTTACTTTGAGCAAATTCAACAGAAAGCAGTGCGACAGTATGGGAAGCTATCAAATCTATCCCTCATTTTACGGGCATTGTTATTCGGCTTTCACATGCAAAGGAACAATCCAAGAGGTTAAGTTACTCAATCAGAAGCACAAGGTTTCAGAAACGCAAGTAGCTCATGAGCCATGGTTCGCCCGCCCCCGCTTTTTAGTTGATGTGGCTCGTATATACTGATCATTGTGCTGTGTCCGCGATAAACGACAAAGGAAAGCAAAGCTGTTGTGTATCGGACCAAGCGTCGGTGTTTGTGTGTGACTACAAACGAGCTTGACTTGATTAAAAATTGCATTCGCATCACGAGAACGAAAACACCTGCGTGAATAATTCCGACTGGGGAAATTTATTGTGTGGAGATTCTAGCAATGATTTGTAGCAAAGTGCTGTTACCTCCTTAGATTTTGCATCCACTTACCACCGTGATGTATCACAATTGTGGACGTAAATTTCATTTCGTTTTTGACAGTTCAAGGTTTGCACGCAGTATACACCGATTTGCAAATGCAGTTGTGTCGCAAGGTTCAAAACAAACTTAAACGCGTATGTTTTAAGCTCTCTAAGCGTGCTGTGCAGTCGCCATTTTCGTTACCAGGGAATATGAATGCGTGCATCATAACGCCCCTGGGAAATAGTGAGGTTGTAAAATTCACCCCTCAGTGTTGACGTTCCTGATCGAAATCAGTTCAACGACGAAAGCACACTTTGATAAGAGTGATTGATTTTGGTGTATCGCTATAACTATTTTAATTTCCAATTATAAATCACCTGCTTGTGATAGAAATACATAAATAGAAAGTTGTGCACTACCCTGTAATGATTGTAATGGACACCTGACTGAATTTCCGTGAAGGTGGTGATGTAAGGTGCATTGCATCAGAAAACAACGCAAATTAGATGCGAAAATTCCAAACTGATTTTCGTGCTGTCTGCAGACATATCCTGCACAATATGTGATTCACAGGGTTGCAGAATGAAACGGCAAACTTCAAGTCTTGGGAAGCATTCTATCTGGTAAGGAAGTTTGGCGAGATAAAAGTCTTAAGATAAAGTTACTTATAGTTTACATCCACGTAAAATTTGAAGTACTTACTTGATGAATCGTTAAGTTGGCGTATATGTGATGCATTGCACACACTCTTGATGAAACACGAAGTTTTGCAAATTAAGTAGCCGAGAGATAGCAAGGTGCTGATCAGTATAATCGCTTATAAGGAGATTTATAACCAGTGTCTTTAAAAACCTGCTTCGACTTGGTGACATGAAGAAAATCAGTGGTGCTGACTGTGGACTGGAAAAATACAGAGACACTGTACCTTATTGATGTCGGCTTTATTCTGCAGTAACGAGGTACCCAACGCAAAGCAGGATATAAAAAAGCAAAAACGAGAGACAGTCTGTCCCATACGTTATATCAAGGAAGGTCTTGACGTTTCCTACACCAACTTGTTTGAACAAACAGAAGCGGACTATTTCCTGAAAAAACTTGAAACAGGAGTGAAATACTACTCCGGAACTCTTTCCCGAGTTAAGGTGGATAATTTATTTCTCTTTTATTTTAAAGAAAATTTCCCATTTCCAAATCGCAACCGTATTGCTTGTGAAACTGAAGCTTAAAGCGCCATGATTCTTAAACCAGAATTCAGCTGTGTTTAGGTGAGGTAAGGTTTATTAATGCATTTTTGTGACCCAAACCACGAAATAGCAGAAATGCAATAAAAAGAAGAAAGCGCCGAAAGGTAGAAATCAGTTGAATGCTAATGAAATGGGAAAACAAACGAGAACCTAGTTAAGCAGATAAACTGATCTTCTCGCGATTGTTTTATATTTTGCCGACGTTTCCTAGTTACTCTACAAACTGGTGTGAACAACATATTTGATGCAAAGGTTGAACGAAGGACCTCATGGGTTAACCACTTAGCCAGCCCTATTGTTGATATAAATCAATACAAAATTGAAAAGACACTTCCCACAAAGGAAGCGGTAAAATGAAGTGACATATTGCAATAATTTGAACATAAGGAAGAAG
>Ga0210059_1008649_pt1 | contig 16018 bp, 8 predicted proteins | sample Ectturendosymbi2_FD_188042 | JGI IMG/M metagenome (GOLD analysis project Ga0210059, IMG submission 188042) | Ecteinascidia turbinata endosymbiont from Florida, USA - Sample 2 (SPAdes) (version 2) | ecosystem: Host-associated > Tunicates > Ascidians > Unclassified | place: Key West, Florida...
CCGATAAAGCACGGCCAGTCGATGAACAACTAGTCACAGATTTAAGGAAAACAAGGTTTTAGAAAAATGTCTGTACCAGGACCAAGAAGTTACGAATTCGATCAGAAACAACGGAATGCTACAAGCCAAAAGAACTTCGACTGCACGACAACGCGCTTTTAAAGCCAAGACCACGTGGCGAGCTGCTATCAACAGTTTTCTTCGCTCGCAGGCGAATCAACTCGTGAGGAAAGCGCGAAACTCGACCAGAGGAATTGCTTGGACGGAACAGACGCTATTAAATGATGGGTCGTCCAGAGGGCAGGATTCCACTATTTCATATTATGTCGAAACAACTATTACACTGATTGTTTTCCTGAAAGTCGGTCAGGTATCTGAATCTAGTGAATGAAAGGCCAAGCCACGTAGAACCCATTAGCTTCGTCTCTGCTCGTTACTGGTAGATTTTGCGTCTGCCTTACTCAGATTTGTACAGGTGGCATATGAGTAGCATTATTAAGTAGGGCTACCGTATGTCCCCTTTTTGGAGTACGTGTCCAATTTTTTCATGAGAAATAATCTTCGAGGGCATTCAAAAATGTCAAAATTTCCTCCTTTTTAACTTTCATATTTTACATACCTATAATCAGGGGCGTAACCAAAGGTTTAAGCCAGGGTGGTAAACTTAGATAAAATGGGCCCACTGTGGCCGCTGTACGGGGTCCACTAGCCAACACTCATAAAAAACTTCAGAATTGATGGTGAATCCGGATGCGGTTGGCTAAACTAAAACCCTAAATTACCGGAAAATAATCCGAAAAACACAAAACAACAACCTATTGAAAACGAAAAGAATGCTAAAACCGAAATATAAGCTAAGTGGGAGACCGGTTTTTACATTTAGCTTGCCGGGGGCCAACTCACCCTTCTGTAACCCGTCAGTTACGCCACTGGCTATGATATATTGTATTTACTTGCAGTAAGCTGTCCCTACTCAACTGCAACAAGATACGAGCTGGTGGCGTAGCTTAGTTTATGGGAGGGCCTGCAAGTTGTCTAATTAAATTTTGGTTGAGTTAATTCTCGGCTGGAAATGCGGGAATGCTTTCAAAATAATCGTCACATAACAGTGGTAAATCTTTTTTCAATATCTCAAATGACTTTGGCATTAGAGCGCGGATTTCTGACTCCATTATACTGTACTAGCTTTGCTGATGAATCGTGATACGATGGTCAGTGTATTGTACATAGCTTAGCGTGGCAGTTTCTAGTAATTACAGCTAATCTAATCAGTAATGCTAAAAGAATGAAGAAATTCGACAAATGTATCCCTTTTTCTGAAACAGACTAAATGATTTTGAAGGTGAGTGAATTACGTGTGGTTGCATTTACAAAGCTCACAAAAGAGTGGAAAGACTATTGTGACTTTGAGGATATCGAGTACGAAAAACTTATTTCTCACAGCCTAATCAGGTGGCTATCCCTTTATCCTAGCTTGGCAAGGATGCTTCAAATGTATCCAGCTTCACATTCATACTCAGGCGCCTAAATAGGGGGCGCAGGAGCTAAGTCTCCTGAAAATTTTCTCCCCCCCTGTAAAATGTGTTGGTCATAGCTTAAAAAACTATTTGGACCACTCTCAGAAAACTCTTTGCGCCGCCTAGTGTCCCAAGCTGGCAAATAGAACATCAACCAAATGCAATTTATTGTAGAATGATGAAACATGAAAAATGGGCAAAATATTTTGCAATTTGCAATACCATTGAATGCTTCAGCAAACTGATAAAGATTGCACAGGTTTACTTGAGCGTTATGGCTCATCACGCTCATGTGGAACGATTTTTTCTTTGATGCAGTCACAAACCTAAAAGAAAGAGAAGTCTTTCTAATTGAACCAGTTTCTACTCTATTAATACTGGTGTGCTATTTAAAACATCTTTCATGCAATTAGTTTCATAGTATTGTTAAAGGCGATTTTACATTTTAAAGAAGTTTAAGGAAACTGCAAAATATTCATGAGCTAAATAGAACAAGTAAATAAGGATTTTGTTTTGTGTGTTTTGACTGAAACATCGTCCACACTGGACGTCTCACTTCAAATGCTCAAAACTTATCAATAGGTCTAATTATTATTTGACTTGTTAAGTGTAGGTAATACAATGAAGTAAGTGACAGTCGTAAGTTGTCCTCCCTTCTTGCGATGAAAATGTGGCAGCCTTAATGAGCTTATCAATAAATAAACATGGACAGAAGGGGATTGTCATCTTAACATGTATAGAGCTTATCGAAGTGGTTCTAACAGACGTAAAAAACCTAACGAGGCAAAAATGAGAGAGGAAGAAGTTGCAGCCAAGTCAAGAAACATTCAAGTGACAATTTTACAGTGGCAGTGAAGTCCAGCGGGGATACTTCTGCGGAACCTGTAAGAGGACAGAAAATCGAAGAACAGGTTGAGACAGACTGAGATTTACGTAACGATGAAAATAGATCTCGTTTAACCAGCAGTGCAGTAGCAGAAGAACGTCAAGAACTATCATCGAAAGGCGCGATGGATGAGATGACTGACGCTATAACTGGAGGCACGATATCGGTCTCTGGGCCCGCCAATATACCGGAAAAATGCGGGAATATTGGTTGAAATATGAAACAGGTTCTTTTTTAAATTGTGATGAAAAGACATTTTTACAGTAAAACATGATGCTCCACAACACAAAAGGCAGAAACTTGTCATGGATATGCACCACAAGTCTTATTCGTCGCCTGAACCACAATAGCGAAGTAGTTGACAGAAGCTGGCTTTGTTTCTGTCCTTCACAAACATGTGTCTCACTTGTAGACTGATGTGCGCGGATACGACTAAATGAGCACATTTACTTAGTAGCAGGCCCGTAACCAGGAGGGCGAAGCCCCCCCTAGAAAAATTTTCGCCCCCGCTGGAAAAATGTTTTGGACATAGTTTGAAAGTGTTGGACATAGTTTAAAAAATTTGGGCACCTCTCACTAAACTCTTTGCCATCCCCCCCCTGGTGTCCCAAGCTGATTACGGGCCTGCTTAGTAGAAAAGGAATCTTCGACTGGAAGCACGCTGTTGAGCGCCTGAGGAGCCACGAACATTCAATGGAACATATTGATGCCACGAATACATTTAGTCGCAGATGTAATTAATCACTGTGAAGAATTGATACAGAACCAGCCAGTCAGGTCAATCAATGCGAACAAAATTGGAAATTGCCTCTGCCTGCAACGTTTGGTTTCTGTCGTAAAATTTATTGCTGAACGAGGACTGGCGTTTGGAGATGATGAAAACGTTGAATAGCCAGAAAGATTTTCCAAAAAATTTTCAAAACTTTTTGAAGCAAATATTGAAAAAACGAAGATGCGATGCTTCCAGCAACTGGTTTTGCAACAGTTTAACAAATCTCTAATCATTGTCAAATACCATGTTGCATCATAAAGTTTTGTTACAATTGGGTTAACAAATGTGATGTCACAAGATTACGTCATAAATATTAATGATATGTGGAAATACCAGTGACTTCATCGATCATCCCCTACCTAAACATTTTGCATCCACGCATGGGGCCTCCCACCACGCCTGGGCTCCAGGTCCCCCACCATCTAAACCCGGCGCTGTCTGATTGTATAAATTTCGATGTTTCCCTACGCATACAAATGAAAAAAACGAATTTCAGTTAGATTGGGGTTATATTTTCTGTGGCATTTTAGATCCCGCTGCAGTTCAAGGTTGCACAATATTTCCTAGTTTAATAACAGATGTACCACAGTTAGTGAGAGATATCATTAACATCAATGGAGCATGTTACCAGCGTTATGAAAAACATCTTGAGCAGTAAAAACGTTGTGCAAATGTTGATATTTGCACTGCAGATGAACATCTGGAAGAGGAACTATAAATATTATCAGTATTCGACTATCATTTTAATTCAAATAAGTACGCTCAAATTTTTTTTTGTAACACAAGCTTTCTGTTTTTTTAATGTACGAATATGTTTTTTTGGTGCGAAATCTGGGTTTATTCGAAATCACTGAATGGGAGCGCTGCATGTGACTTTAAACACAGACATCTTGGCAGGTAATGCAGCGAGACAGTGACACTACTGGTAGCGGTAAACCACGTATAGTTTTATACTGTGTGAAAAGAAGCACGAGTAAACCTGTAGCAGTGCTTCCATATGTTTTAAAAATCCATTGTTATTGTGAGACTGTGACCAACGTGTTAATCAAACGACTCTTTTGCAGGCTTATTTTCACACAGTATAAAAATACGCGGCTTGTTAAAATACGTCTATGTAAACTTGTGGGATACACGTTCTTATCGTTATGGTTTAGTTCTGACTTTTTAGTGAGCACTAAGTGCAAAACTGTATTTGCTGTTGCGAGTTTTCGTAATCCATCCGTTCAATTTTTTTAAAGACTGCGTATTGTTCTAACTTTAGTAAGCTGTCCGATTGTCTTGTCAGCATATAGTTCTACTTCTCATTGCTTAAGACAGTTTTGCGGGAGTGTCTAACTTTCTTATTTTTTCACCGCTCATGTTGTTCTGGCCTTTGATTATTCTCAAATTATGACTTAGTCTTAGGCTATTTGTAGGAAGTGCTTGAAAAAATGGATATTAAGCAGTTTATGAAAAGAAAAAACGTTACTGATAGCCGAAGTGTAGAAAACATTTTAGACAAAAGATTGAGAATTGAGATTCAACCAGCACTGACTAATTGAGTAGAAAGGGTAAAGCGTTTTGTGAACCTCCATTTGCATGGCATCGTCAGCAACCAGAAAAGGATAAGCTCAATAAATTTCAACGTTGCCACCCCCTGGAAAAATTTCTGCGGATGTCCATGTTCCATGTCTAATGCTTATATGACTGAAGTATCAACTTTACGTAGCTTGTTGTTCAGATAGCAATGTGGAGTTAGTTGTGTAACGCAATTGGTTGAGTTTATTCAGCAAGTAATTGCAAAGCTAATCCCGACAGAGTATTCCCTGTAGTGAATTGCAGATGCCATGTTCCGTCCACGACCACGTCGACCATATTCTAGGTTTGTGGATATTTATACTGTAGTTTATACGTGAAGGTGAGATACAAAATTTATGATAGGTTGGTAATCTAAACGTTTGCCTGGCAGGAGAAGATTAAATTGTGGTCTAATTAATACCAGAGTCTTACAGCATGCGTGTTTCGGCCAAAAACAAGCCTTGTGTGTGCGCGATTTAAGTAAAGTTAACCCAGTTGATAGTATGCTAAAATTTATGACCTTGTGCTAATGAAAGATCGCGAAGCACTGGTTTGATCGGCCTCATTTTTGTTTCTTCTGCTACAGTGTTGTCACAACTGCACCGAAGGTTCGATTCTGGTTTCTTGCGATTGAATTAGTTGTTTACAGTTCATCACGACACCTCTAACTAATCACCGGCAATTAAATAAGCATGTTTAAAACCCAAATCCTTGCAATAAGCTTGTTACAAGTAAGAGTATTGTTTTTTGCGACGAAATGGTGGTTCACACGCTCAATAGGTCATACAGCGTTGCGTAGAATATGGGCTAGTGCAGAAGCCATAGCATCACTTAAGAGCAAAGTTCTATACAAGCAATGAAAATTTATTGGTTCATATTATTTGTCATAAGCAATCGGTGAAAGACCATGAGGTCATCTAGTCTACCAACCCTGCAATACAACTTTCAGCACTATCAACAGTCATGTAAAAAGAAAAGGCAAGGTGATGAAAAACAAAGACACAAATGATATTTACAAATGAGTGCATGCCTATGTACACATAGTGATAATTTCACAGGTGTACATAAGGTCTTTGCACAAATTTACTTGCTAACTACGAGCTTGTTACGCGTATTTGTGGAAGATTATTTCGGACCACAGACAGAAAAGAATATGCTTCATCATCGCAAACACAGCCCAATTCAGCCTGCTCTTGAGAAAGACGTTAATGTTAATAAATTTAATAACGATTGGAAGTGTCGTTTTCAGAAGGCGTTGCAAACATAGAATACGAACCCCCCGTTGAATGTCGTCTTGAGCTTGTGATCATAGGGGGAAGTAATGTGGCGTGGTGATTCGCCAAATGTGACGTTGAATTTGTAACACTCAGAATTAAGTTGAGTAGCCTACAATTTTACTTATGCCAATATGATGTCGTATGAAAAATAAAGCGGTATCAACGTTTTGTGGCTCGTCACCGGTCATATATCGGCTGGAAAATGAAGCAGAATTCACAGGGGTAGGCAAGGAGGCCCAGAGGGCCATGCCACCCAAAAATTTTAGCATATCTGGTCATTTTGTACTTTGAGAGCCGATATCCCAAACAAAATACTGTTGATCGCCACAAATTTAAAATTTTGACCCCCAATTGTTTACCCCTCCACAAATTTTGGCCTGGCTATGCCACATGAGCGTTCTTTCGTTAAAAAAATTTGCCGACCCTTGGGCTAGGGAATATACGAAAAATACACCTACCAAAAATTGCTGCTCAAAACAATTCACATTGTTATGCCATTAGTTCGACTGTGACGCATTAACAAGTTACTGCAGCTCTCGAAACCTACACTCAAAACGGATTTGACCTGGCTGTAAAATCGAGGTTAGGTTGCAGGTTTGATTGTTGTGCAGTACAAAACGCAGCAGAACTATGTTGACAAGTTAGTTGAAAAAAGTCACGGCAATGAAAACAGAGTTTCATAACTGTTGGAAAGAAAGGGAAATGTTAGTAGATAATGGTTAATTCGTGACTTTTTTGGCTGGTTTCTGAAGAGACCGTGACCAGCAGGTGGTTATGCCAAAATGTCGACAAGTGTCCAACGACACAGCTGTCAGGCGTCTTGCATCTACGTCAACGAGCAGACGGTTGTTTGTGGGAATATATATTATCGTTTCGTTAGTTCCTAGACACGACTGGTTACCTTTCTGACAAATTCAGATCCAGCCAATGCAGGTAGCTTTGCTGTGATGTCTTTTCCACCTTCAGTTTTAACCGCAGAAATCAGTCTCATTCTGCAAGAGTCAAGTCAGTTAAAGAAAAGGCACAAAGAAACGTGGTCACGTGCAATTGCGTTTTACTTTCGTGACGGCTACGGGCCAGCACCAGCAATACGTAGGGTTGCAGATGGCAATCTTGTGTTAGTGCCTCAAGTGTAGTGTTGTGGTGTTTTGCCAAGGTGGTCAAGCTTGCTGCACCTATGCAAAATGTTGTTCCAGATTTATTCAAATAAATCTGATCAATTTTTACATTTTTGTGGCCGCTTTTCCTCTGGGGAGAGTCCTAGGAGCAGCAGCCCTAGGAGGAATCGCAATACCTCACGGTCAACAGTAATCTCAGATAGTTCTGCTGGCTCCACATCAAGAGACCTGTTAAATCCAAGCACATTTTCTTAGTTGTTATAAATACGTAGACTTTCTTGACTTGTTGCGTTAAAATTTAAAATTTGTGGAAGGTTACCTCGCGCTTGGTTGGTCCACAACACCAAACATTTTCTGGGAATGACGTGCGGCGCGTAACTCGAGATTGCGTGGATATGCACCGGTCCCACAGTCATACTAGGAGCGAGGATAGGGAAGACAATCGCACTCTCACAATCTAAAAATTTTGATAAAATATGGGAAAACTGGAAAAAAATCAGGAAAATGGTTTCATATACTTCGTAAATTTCTAACAAATACCCTTACTCCAGGCTAGGTTGTGATCCAGGTTGAGCGCAAGCTGTAATTTAGAAGCTTGTGATTTGTATTGGGTATGTTGGCTGGAAAAATTTGGGCTTGGGTGCAAACGCGTTGATTGAGGAAATTTGTGCAACTTTATTTTGCTTGTTTTCAATCAACATAGTTCTGATGTTAGAAAAACTAGACAGTTGGGAGAATTTTTGCCGTTAATGTTGTGATCTCTCCAGTGATTTGGCTTCAGTGCAAAGCGCATCGCCAGATTTTCGTTCTTCTTCTTTCGTTTGAGCGAGTTCTTTTATCCACTGCTAGTGCCTAGATATCGGGGCAGGTGTTGAGCAGCCATTCGGTTGTCTCATCGTCCAGAACCGTCAGGCCGTGTAGCCCGTGGGGGGTCGATGGATTGGACAGTAGAGGACGACACGGTCGACGGTTTGTTCTGCGCCACACTCACAGGCCGTAGAGGAGGTCATACTCCATTTGTACAAGCAGGAGCGGAAACGTCCGACACCGGTGCGGGGGTGGTTGAGCCGGACCCAGGCTCTTCTTGGGAGGGTCATTCCGGGTGTGTGTGGACCGGTGTCTGGAATTGAAGTGCGGAGTCTTGTGGGGTTGTCCACCCACTCCGCGTTCCATTAATGATCCACCCACTGCGCCGCACGTATGGGAGCCAACAGCAACAGGGTCCAATATCAACGAAAGACCAAAAAGATCATCATCCTTTCCAACAAGAGGCATCAATTCCAATGGAAGGATCTGGCACCACGGGCTCACTGGCCAAGATCCTGCCCGTACGGCTAAATTTCTTTGCTTTTTCCGGTAATTGGGTTTTCGTACAAGCTTCTCTTCAACAATTTTACATGTTAGTGTATCTCCACTGATTGTTTTCTAATTCCGTTGGGCCGTTATTGACATTGACCCAAAGTTTCGCTACTGTGCTTGCTATTTTTTTCATAATTTATGTTGTAGATTACTTAGTAACCTTAGTTACTTGAATCGTACGCGGAAGGGATAACTCTTGCTCTCTGGGAATCTGCACTTCTGTTACTGTTACTGACATTAAATTCTGTCATGACAACAGTCCTAGAATACGTGGCTAGATTATAGAAATCTCCCGGGTAGGTTCAAGTGCTCGATACCTACTAACGAAGCTTTTGCAATGCTACACATAACTAAAATCACTGGATGAGATTGTAGGTGCGACCATGGTTTCACGCAGTTGACACGCTCATCAGGCACTAAAGTCTCAAACTTGTTATTCAAGTAGAAATCCACTATGTCTACAAGATATTAATGCTATGTTTACAAGACATTCTATATTAGTACTTGAATAATAGCAAAACGATGGTGCCTAAATGCATATTATGGAGTGCAAAACAATCTGTTTGAATAAGACGTTAATTTTAGTGCCTGATGAGCAAGTTGTTGAGCGAAATCATGGACGTATACCTACAAGCCAGTAACCTGGTTACGCCGACTATGTGTTATTTCTAAAGTAAACTTTTTTGGATTGGCATAGTTTTTTTTGCAGAATTCAGCGGTTGCCATCAGTACATTCAACCAACAGATGTCCTTTAAAATTTGCATTTAATTAGCTGAGGTGTTAATCGTGTGTATATAGATTTGGTTCGAATTGACTGTGGTGGTCTGGAGGCAACCATCTGCTCTTTTCATGCGACTACAGGCAATGCTGCAAAGATGGTGTACGTGCCCTTCCACTCGCCCAAACCTTTTTATTTATAACATAACCTATTTAAGTTACAGAAAATCCTTCATTTCAGCTTATATCAAGTTCGAGTTTTTCGCTACCTACAGTATTAGTTTTCAGTTTATCCAGTTTTTTTAAGGAAAATGTTTGGTACCCGGCATGGACCTGTAGTGACCCGATTTTCTCTGATTCTAGGGACCTGATTTTCAATTCTAGGGACCCGAATCGGGTCGCTAAAATACCTCAAAAACCCTGGTTTATCATTTTGTGTTTCTGATTGAATAGGCCGTTACCTTCTACTTGCTCTGCGTCACCTTTGAACAGTTGACATGATAATCAGCTATCAAATCTCTGCCTATTCCGTTCGGAGAGAATATTCCTGGCTAGATTTTAATCTCTGGTCTCTAGTGTGAATTGTTAATTTTTGCGTACATGTGCCGATGTAAGCTAACAAATTGGCGGTGGGCAGCTCAAAACGTCTTTACTGCCGTATCCATTAGCTACAAAGACGATGATTATTGCAAAAGATGTTTGAACTTCATAGTATTATTTTGCAGACATTCATGCAAAAACTCCTCGTCTTAGTTTTCTGTCGTGATTATTGTAATGTTTACTGTAAGCATATCTGGTAATGATAGACCTGCTGGCCGCCCTTCTTTTGAAACTGTGTGGAAAACATTGCTCCTTTCAAGACAGTCAATTTATGAAAACACATCTTTTGCACATTTTTCCGCGAATTGCTCTTCTGCGATTCCATTTCCTGCTTATGACTGGTATGTTGTCAATTTCCTTTTTCTTTGAGTTTGTAATAAAATATATTCTTTATTTCATACATTATGGAAAGATGTCTGTATTAAGAAAATATGAATGGGTACCCAAGCGAAAATGACAATCAAAAGGCAGTTATGCAGAATACATTTGACCGCTGCGTGGGCGCTTTTCACTGAGTTCATCTCAATGGTGTGTTGGGAGGTGTGACACTGAGTTCTCAATGGTGACACTGAGTTCATCTCAATGGAGGAGAGAGAGGAAGAGGTTTGAGTTTCCAAGTACAGTGAAGATGCTGACATATCCTTTCCAATTTTCTTGGAATATGAAAAGTGTCGTAAAGGAAAATATAGCCTACACACATTTCAAAAACCAAATATAAGATTAAAACTGACTGAAGCCCCAAAATTTATCCAAAATCTCTGGCTAGTTTGGTTTAATAACACCGTTGCCTACAAGCAAGCCACGATGCTTGGCAAGTATAGCGTATGTCGAGGCTTGATTTTAGTTCATGATTGCCATCGTTCTCTTGGATATTTCATCAGGTGAAAACTGTAAAACTACTGTAAGTCTTTTCAATTATGCGATAAATAACCCTGCATTTACTGAAATGGTTGAAACATAATGAGGTTACTGCAAGTTAATGGATACCATCGTAGGTGTAGGAGCAAGCAAATTTTTGGGGGTGCAAGGATTTTTGCCCAAATTTTCCCAAACTTGCCCAAAATGTTGTCGTGCAACTTTTGCCGACCGTTTTTGTGGTGTGAGCTCCACACCAATGGTCTTCACTTGTTTTTCTGCAAACCTTGGGCGCCATTTTTCGAAGTCAAACAAAGTTGGGCGCCATGTTGCCCAGATTTTCAGGGATTTTGCTTAGATATTTAAAGATTTTGTTCGGATTTTCAGGGATTTTGCCCAAATTTTAGAGATTTTGCTCAAATTTTCAGGGGTTTTGCCCAGATTTTCAACAGATCAAAACTTTTGGGGTTGCGCTTGCACCCTCGCCTCCTACCCCACCGGACATCATGTAATCGATGAAACGTTTTCTGAAATTGCGATCCCTTCCATCAGCACCGAAGTAGTACTGTGCATCTTTTAGTTTTACTGTAATGTTAATGCCATTGTTTTTGCGGAAAATTTACACCGATGCCATTTAGTGCTATATCATATTCAGAACTCTCCTGCTGCAATTTATGAAGTCCTTCATCGAGTAGCTGGTAAACTGTCTTTTAAAGTCTTTGATTCACTGTGTGCTGTGTGAATAGGACGCTTGGTTATCGTATGCTACACAACCAGCAACCTTTGTACAGCCCTACTTTATCGGAATATCCATTGCAAAACAACATGTCATAAACACATCGTGATTAAACTTTGTTGCACTGCGTAATGGCTATTGGTTTGATTTCAAGGGTATCGCACTTTATTAATATTTTCATGTGTTTATGCCAGCCGCACGTCGTTCGGTTTTGGATTTTCTGAAGACTATTATCTGTCAAGCTGCTGGCCTGGAATAAGCAAAGAGACAGGGCAATATGTATGCGGAGGATTTATCCCACAGAGGTAAAAGAACATATATGAACATTTGGTTTCCGATCGGTATGCACTAAATCGTTTAAAGGGTAGGTAACACTGGAAATTTTTTTTTCACTGCAGAAATTCCAACAACCACTGGCAGTTTAGCTTTTGTGACAAATGAAAATGTTTGAATCTGAGAGCACCTCTGATTGATTTTCAAGCTGCTCTTAGGTTGCGTCACAACGTTCAGTTTCATGAACGATTGGAGAAATATTTGAGAGCTTTCATTTCTTTTAAATTTTATCTAAAAATAAAATTAAAAATAGAACAAAATCAAGGCATCCTCTTGGTACGCATGTCTTTGGCATTAACCTGCAAAGAAAAGCAAGGGAAAGAAAATTAAATCTCCTTCAGAAAGTCATATTTTAACTTCTCGAAAAACTTTGTCTGGCCGAAGAAACTTTGGTTTTAAAAGTGAATTAGTCCACATTTTAGAAATGTAATTGGCTGTTTTATTTTTGATTTTTTGGTTGTGTTTTTGAAGTGCTTTCTGCCAACCTGGTCAAGCTTTTAATAAGTTCTGCTGTTTAGTGTTCTGCCGCCATTTCAGGGATATGTCTATAGACTTGCGGGAAGACTTAATACAATGGGAGGTGGAAAATGTTTGACCTCATTTCTTTTTTCCATGATAAGAGTGCGTTCATTCCTCGACATCGCCGTAATTTTCGTATATTTAAAACAAAAGGTTTGTCTGCCAACCGGAACACCCGGTTTTCCCAAAAAGTACCAAAAAAGACCACCGCCTCAACTTTCCTTTCGCCACTACTATTTTTTTATTATGCCGCTGCTTGAATGGTTCATTCCTCAATTACAATTCCCTTAAGTGCCCTATTTTCCACAATCGCCATAATCGTGGAATCATTCCCTTGACCTGAAAGTTTATTTTACCAACACTGTCCTGATTCCCATTATTTTCATAGTCTTCATACCGCAAGGCCAAGGACAATAGTTGCCCCTACGTCCCGTGAGCTTACGGGTGTGTGATCTCGATTTAGGTCTTGGTGCATGCTGTTAGCTATGCCTTGCAGAATAAATTCTCTTTCGTTTCAACCGTTTCTGTTGTGATGACAATTACTTTCCTAAGTTTTGTATTTATGCAGACAGTGCTTGATGAGCGTGTTTCCGCTCGAAATTGTATGTGCACTTAAAATTTAAGACGCAGCTCTGCTAGATATACATATTAAAATATCCTAGTAGTATTTACTGGGGTACACCGCTGTAAATTATGAATGTTCTTGCAAATGTTGTCCTGTGGAATTTTCTATTAAATTTTTATTTCTCGCACTTGTTTAAATTGCAGCGATGGTTGACTGTTAAATCAAGGTTGGTGACAAGCCCGTTAAACTGAATAGATGGATATGAATTGGTAACTGTTCAAATAAAACTTTTTCTTCCCTCTCTTTAATAGCGCAAATCCGGGTGATTTCAGACATAATAAAAATGCAGTTCTAGCTTATACTATACAATTGAAAAGTAATTGACAGCCAAAAATGGCTATTTTGTTGAAAGTAAAATCATGTCCACTGGTGTTAAAAAAATCAGAATTTTTTATTCATTACATGAACTGTTGCTTGTGTAGAATCTTTCTACAAACAATGAATGCAGAAGTTTCAATGTTTGGCAGTTTAGCGCTTTCCATGCATAATCACCGTATTAAAAAGCTTACTGGGTTTACTTGTATTTGTTAATATACATTCTATCGCAAGTTTGCAAACATTCCTACGTGTTTCGAAGTTTCTTCCACTCTCACCAACGTACTTGTTGCTATATTTCTGATAAGAGATAATCATATTCTTATAGCTCCAACTTGTTCAGTGTGCTTTCGTGCATATGCACGGAAAGTAAACTTGCGCAGTTTTTCCCGAAATATAAACATATGTGTGCATGTGTCACCACGATTTTCGCTACTAACCTGTTTCGTATTTTGTGTTTTGCGCACTTGCAAAACGTCTTCCACCATCTCTGGTTCTAAACAAGAAGTTTTGCCCTCTCGATCGATTCCAATATATTCATAAAATTTTCGGAAATTTTGGTGGCTCATGTTGACATTTCGAGATTATGTCCAAGCAAACCTCCTCCCATCCACACCACGTGGCATAGAAACTTAACACTTAAGCAAATTCTACTGGAGGCATGTGCCTTACATCAATAAGCATTGCAGCAGTTTCAAATAAACAATTCAAAAATGCAACACTTCATAAACGTGTTTGCAACAGATGATCACTAACAAAAATCTTCGCTGCGCTGTAGCTGCAATCGCGGTCTGCGGAACAGTGGAAGGGCATAAATGACGTCTGAAACTCTGAGGGCCCCAGTTGTACTGAACAAAATCGCTGATCGAGAGGTTTCTTGTTCCACCTTCCGTCTCTCATGAAAAACCACTCCAACACGCTAGAACTCCTTCACCTGCTGCAGTGCATGGGCTTTTACTTGTAGGGCGTACTGGCTTAAGTTTCTGGAGCGACACAATACCTTGGTCTTTTCAATGCTAATTTTCATTCCGGCATGGTCGCACGCAGCTGAAAATCGATCTAGTGACAATGTTTCCCAATCTTTTTTTGGGTAGCGCCCCCTTTTCTGACAAACAATGCCTAGCACACATATCAACACAATTTTTTTGGGATGTTTGAAAATGATTAAAACAAGAATGAGCGCAAAGATGCATTTCACTATAAAACTTAATTTAGTAAATTAACTCATTTAGCAGTCGGAAACTGTTACAGTTAATGATCTGAAAACTGTTAGAGTTCATGAAGGGCTCGATTTCGTTTGAACTGCATCAAACATGGACAAGAAGGTGAAGATTGCTGATTTAGCTTTAATGAGGTTAACACCATTCCCCTGCAATTGCAAATTAACTTCATTGAACTTCGTGAAGATATCTGTGGACTGTGACAGCCACTAGCGTACGGATGGGGACACTGTGTCCATGCCCGTCGCCAGGATTTAGCAGCAGGGGGGACCAAAAACCAGAAAGAGGGGCCAAAAACCAGAAGGGGGCCACATTTTAAAAATACAGTGTTGGATATATGCAGTTTTTAGATACATATCTAAAACTTACAACATCCAAGCACGCATGTAGGTTTATTTCATGAGCCTCAGACAACAAAAGTTCAGTTTTCTGTCTCACCAGCTAATAAGTCTCGTAAAAGCATTATACTAAAACTTGCTTCCAGAATGCATAAAAATGCGTATTTTTAGGTGTAATTTTGCAAAATTTGCCCGGGGGCATGCGCCCGGACCCCCTAGAATGGTTGTGCCTTCGGCACTTCCCCTAAAGTTGATTTGTGACGTCACACAATTGTGACGAAAGTTTGCCCCCCCTCGGAAATTTTCTGCGTACGCCACCGGTGACAACCAAGATACTGTATCTATGACACCCTTTGGCAGTCACCTTCTGTGTGCAGCAACAGGCGTACAAACTCTCTTCATCATTATCCGAGTGTACCATATTGCCTAAACTTAGCAGGACACTTCTAAACCCGTTGGTGTCCTTTGATCAATCAATCCATTAATACTCTGTCACATTTTTAGTAAGTTTTGAGTTCGGAGCAGTGCAGGATTGAATTTAATCTGGATATTTTGAAAGTTTTTGAACTTAGCCGTGACACTTGCAGTCGTCCACTGGCTCTACCATCTCTTTCTCCCTGGATTTCCTTGGTGCTGCTCAAGTTAAAGTGCGTTCTGAAACACACTTCTGTTTTCCAGAATCTTTTCGATTCCCTTCAGGTAACTTATTCTTGTTGGCACCTAACACTATCTGTAAAAAAATATAAATTGCCTCTCTACTTTCGAAATGAACTCGTACAAGGTTATTATTATATTTGTGATCATTAAACCACTCCATCCAAAATTAGCTCACGCTTTTGGTTACAGGCTGAGTCTAAGCGCAAGCGTTTATTCTCAAACCTGACCGGTGATGGTCTCTGTAACGAAACGGGCATTGTTTTAGATAGCAGTTTACCCGTGCCAAGAAGTACAGCTGACGAAAATTACAATCATACCGTATTTTACGGACCATAAGGCGCACCCGAGTATAAGGCGCACTGTCAATAAATTGCTTTGATTAGTTTTTTGTTCATACATAAGGCGCACCGGGCTATAAGGCGCAACGTATTTTTAAGGATCTTAAAACGATTCAACTTTTCTTAAGTTCATGTATTAGGCTATAACAACAACAACAACAACAATTTTATTCTTTTTTTACCTCAACGCAAGTACACTTAACAATACAGACACAGTAAGGCCGGGAGGCGGCGAAAAGACACTTCGGTCATCCCGTCTGCCACCACCCAAATACATG
>Ga0210059_1008650_pt1 | contig 16017 bp, 12 predicted proteins | sample Ectturendosymbi2_FD_188042 | JGI IMG/M metagenome (GOLD analysis project Ga0210059, IMG submission 188042) | Ecteinascidia turbinata endosymbiont from Florida, USA - Sample 2 (SPAdes) (version 2) | ecosystem: Host-associated > Tunicates > Ascidians > Unclassified | place: Key West, Florida...
CGCCCCTGACCTACGGCATTGTGCGGGTGTGACTACAGCGATGGCTCAATCACATTTTAGTGCCTGATTGCAACAGTGAAGTGAGCGGTTGCTGACAGCTTGCTAGGCTTGAGTGCGATGAAGTGCAATCAGTTTTAACATAAACCTAACTACGATCACTTACGTTCTTTTATCTCTAAGTGGCCACAAGCTACCGGCATTTCGCGTTGGAAAGCGGAAGATGTTGAAAAACAGCCACTCACATCCAGTGTGAAAAGCTAAGAAATACCATCACAGCATCTTATGAAACAGCGATTCTCAACCGATGGATCGCGACCTAAAAGTGGTCCACAGCTATATTTTGGGCGGGCCGCGGACAGTTTGTGAAAAGCAACAGATTTAAAAAAAAATATAAATACAATTAATGCTTTCCATCGAAAGGAATCCTTTCCCAGCAAATATAGTCAGACACCAAGATCTGACAGAGTATACATTTTATCTCTTAAGTAGGCATCATCTGCTCTTAATCAAGTAGAACCTTTCACTGTTCCTGTCGTGCGGCGAAAACAAACACAGATTGACTGCATATAATTAATGCATATCTGATTTTGTATTCATGTTTTCTCTCAAAAAAATAGAAGCAGAGAAAGGCATGCGCAGACGTGCGGAGCATTCTCGTCGCCACGGTAACCACTATTCTTTTGCCTTCGTTTAGCATTCTCCTTACACTCGTGTGCCACAGTGGCCTTTGTACCTTTGGCCAAGCTCAAGTCAAAGCAAAGAACAGGTTGAACACTGAGCATGATCTGATAGTAATTCTGTCACCCCAGACTTGAAACTCTGATTAAAAGTGAACTACATGCCCAGCGGTATCACCAACTACCACAAAAGACAGATTACGTGAAAGCGAAGAGAACTGAAATTTCTAGGTTTGTAGTTTTAACATTCAATTTCATTGTAGCAACCAGGGTTGCAGAGTTAGAGGTAAAATGGCCCAATCCGACCTTTCCAAAATTTCCGACTCCGACTCCGACTCATTAACATAAACGGAATAAACTTTGGCTGTTAACAATTTTGTAGAAATTAGCAAGCAATGGAAATTGCGGTGCAAAGGAAGAAATCTGTTTCACCACAAGTTTCAAAACAAAATGTACCATTTCAACCGGAATTCCCAACTTACGAGTGTGATGTAAAAAATGATCCAATTGGACTTCCGGAGTCGGAGTTGAACAAAAAAATCCGACTCCGGCTCCGCAACCCTGGTAGAAACCTTTATACATGTAGAGTTGTCATGTTCCTCCTCAGTTAAGAAAAAAATTCACTTCGTTTCACTTTGCAATTTGCAATCGTACGTACGTTTTAATTTGTTTTTAAAGCCCGTTTTCCAAATGTAAGTTTATTTGGTTTTTAACTGTTCCCATATGTGAGACAAGCAAGGCGTGTATCTGCAAAATTTTAATAGGAAATCGATTTCACGTAACACTACGCATCGTCAGTGCTTGAATTTTATTCAGATAGATTCTATTTGAATTCGCAGATAGATTCCTTGTTTGTCTCGTATGTGGAGAGTAGTTCATAGGCGTAGCAAGGGAGCCATACCCCCCAAATTTTTAGCATATCTAGCTTTTTTGTGCTTTGAGAAGCGGTATCCGAAATAAATTACTGTTATTCGCCCAAAGTCAAACATTTTACCCGCCCCCAAAATTTCGGCTGGCTTCGCCACTGGATTAGCTGCTTGAATATACATATGTGCAAGTTTTGAGTCATAACAAAAAGATGAAAGCAGAGCCCAGTCGGCTGATTCCTCGAAAGCTTACAGAAAACGTACAGCTTTTAATTGTTTCGTTTGTATTCTATAAAAGTGGCTTGCAACTTAATGACCCTTGAAAAATGTGTTTTGCACATTGGGGCCATTCGAGAAGTCCTGGTCTGCAACGCTTGTATCCAGGGTTTCGCGATATAGACAGGGTTTGCGTTCACGAGAGTCCAAGACAGAAAAAAACGACGACAACCGTGCTATTGGTACATTAGCTGCTGTCAAAAGAAAACGCAATGACACTCACAGAACCTAGCGACCAAAACAGTCGTCGTTTTCACAAAGTTTCGCGCATGGAGAGAAATCATTGGTGCATAACAGCTCAGTTGTGACAGAGGTGTTTCACGCTACACGGACCTTCGTGAGGATGGCGTGATTTGAAACAACCCTGAACAAAAGACCGGAGTGGTTTTAAATGTGCTCGAGGGAGAAAAACCCTTGAAGCGAAACGAACCGCTAGGCAAGTCCCAGACGAGAGCAGTTCGATTGTCCGAAGCAGGGGCTTTACGTCAAACGGCGAAAACAAACACAGATCGATTGCGCAAACAACGCCACAAATGGTTTTCCCGTTTATCAAGACATGTTGGTGAATTTGCGAAGCATGGTGCTCATTTTAGATTTGAGCAGCGCACAACTCAAAGCGAAAAGTTTGCAGGTCCGTACATTCGACCACTTCGTCAACAAGTACTGCAGTTAGTACTGGTTAGCCCTGAGTGCCTCATGAACTTTCGTGACTAGTTTGAAAGTTCTCTTTTCGCCAATTACTGCTTTATTGATGCCTTGTTCGCATATAAAGCCATTTCTTCTTGTTATATTATTTTCAGAAATCTTTCTACGCATGAAGGCCCAAAATCTTTCTGCGTGCGAAGTGCTTTTCATTTCAGCAATCTGCTGAGTCGAAAATTTATTTCTTCTTGATAGGTTTATTTGGACAACTGATGTTAAACTGAGCTCTTTAAAAGAATTTCTATACGCCTCTTCACATCGCATGGTGGAGAAACTAGCGCAAACACTGAGCGAAGAAAAAATAGTTTCGAAAATGCAACAAATTAAACTGGTTGGCTTTCATTCACGCTCTGCGACACCATCCAATAACAACCGGGCAGTTTCAGGCAAAATTTTCGCCACAAAGATGTGTCCACACCACACTTTCAGATGTGGTTTCCTGCCAAGCATGCCAGGAAACCACATTCATGACTGAAGCTCCCGTACATTCGCTGAGTCAGTAATACATCAAAGGGCTGACAGGTGCCAAACGCTTTTAGCCCGTGGGACGGGTTTAAAATGAAACAAAACAACAGTAGATGACCAAGCCACACGGGGACTGTATCAAGAACAACAACATCCGCAGAAGCGGGTTATCCGCTAGTTTAACAACAGAAGTATTTCACATCAGGCCAAAAAGGTATTACCAGATGCGAAAGATATAATTGATAATTTTAAGCTGTGAGCAGCCAGGCAGCTCTTGCACTGTGCCTTGCACCACTCGGCGGAGCATCATGCCAGAGAACGAACCACAAATCTTGCAACTAACACACGATGCAAGCACGTCAGTCTCACGCGTATTGCCTCGCTGGCAACCTCCAGTTGTTTTATTTCAAGCTTCGTAACGAACCTTCTTCCACCAACAGTAAAGGTTTTGAGTCAAACCCATGAACTACCATCTTGCTGGGAGCTGACTGCGGAAGCGGCAGTTCAGTTAAGTCATTTAGTTGTGTTAACTAATCGATGACGCCGCTGCTAATGGTTCGGTTGACCCCTCATGAAAGTCGTAGATGCGGTCAGGTCGGGACACGAACTTAATTTACAAAAAATTGTGAAGAAATCTAGAAGCTAAAAAATAAATTTCCATTTTGCTTTGAGGCATTTTGCACCATCAACCCACCAGGACAACTTATAAACCTGCGCCGGGCATGAAAGCACGATGATGCAGATGAAGCAGGAAAGTGTGACGAGATTTGCAAATATGGTGCTTTTTTGCACTTGACATCAGAAATTTTGCTTGCACTAGTATTTACTTTCTGCATATATTTGTAAAACCTATTGTGAGCCGCATCTGTAGTAAGCTGACATGCGCAGTATGCCCACTACAACATTCACACACAAGACATTGCCACAGCAAGAGTAAACGGAAACGCAGTATGTTGCAGTTACGGCGGCATACGGGGGGCACTTTGTTTGGAGATTCCATGATGCTTAGCTCTTGCGACCACTGTTAAGTCCAACTTGGCTGAGTGGCATATGAAAAAGATCGGCTCATGCAACAATGTTAAGACAACGACAAAATGAGATCAGGACTCGCGACGAACGTGTACATCTTGATTTTTAACTTTCATGACGCAGAACTACCGTGCGTGTTAGCCATCTACTTCTTCCAGAAAGCAGAGCTGACATCTCACTTAAATGATAAAGCCAGTGTTTTTTTTAAGGTGTTTTGAGGGACCAAAACGGTGTCTCAAATTCCTCCAACAGTCTATCAAAATATAGTGACCTGAGATCACATCAATGGAGAACGGTCTCTCAAATTCCTCCAAGTGGTCTCTTAAAATTTCCTTGCGGCCACCAAAGCGAAACCTTAAAAAAAAACCCTGGATAAAGCTATTGTCTAAAGGATCCTCGGCCAAAGTGCGTTTTTGGTCGATATACAGTTTGCGCAGCACGTACGCAAGCAATACCTTACTTTGCACTTATTTTGTATTTTTATGTTAAAAATCCTTCAAAAAACTGTCGCAGATGTTTTTGGAGTGTGGCGTTTTATTAGAAAAGCGCTCACAGATAAACTGTCTATTTGATTTGAGTGAATTGAGACAAACGAAACGTTCTTCTCTTCTTCGAATGGTCTTCAATGTATTTTTCAAATTTTGATTTTGGTGACGGCAAGTGGTGGCAGGCCGAAGCCTGAAACTCGCTTCTTGTCGGGGCGGTTGAGGTGAACGCTGCTTGCAATGTTCCCTACAATTTTTGATAATGCTGCGCGGAAAAACAAGCGGGCGTGCTGAATCACAATTGTACTGAGCATGGCGTATACGCTAACACTCCTGCAGGTAGTAGCGGGTGGTTAGCAAGTAGTGGAGACTGCGCTAAGCATTGTTGCAATTGCGCAGAGGGATCTTAAGCAGCTGCGCGGCTGCGCAGCTTAGAGGGAACATTGGCTCCTTGCACCAGGGAGTCCTACGGCGATCTACTCATTGGTCGTGGATCGAGCACATAACGTTTCGATTGAGAAGTTAATGCTCTACCAGTGAGATATCGCCGCCAGTTTAACCCATTTATCGCCAAAAAACGCAAAATCTTACAATAGCAACAACTTCAGAGATAATGCCGAGTTATAGATAGTCGACTTCATTAATTTATTGCACGCAGTATTTTTCTTCGTTCAGGAACCAGTCATGCCATACTTCAACGTTTCCACTTCCGCTTTACCTTACGCATGATTACAAGAAAATCAGTTTCACTATTGAGTTGTTTTACTTCCATTCTATGCTAATCGATTGGAGAGAAATGCTGGTGCAAAAAAGGACACCGGTGGTTTCAAACGACAAGAGACTAGTGACTGGAAATACGGCATTTGGGAAGTACCTGGGACAAGAAAATACCAAACATTTATTTTTTACTTTAATTAAAGTGTTTACACCTTGATCATAGTGGTCTTAAAAACGCTAGAATACCGCATGGCATGCTCAAGCAAGCTGTTATAATTTGCTAATGAGGCCGGAAGACTCTGCCTGAAATTGCTACACTAATATTTGTAGCAAACGGCAATGTTTACAATGAAATTTTACTTGAGAGAAAAGGCGATTTACGAGCAACGTTTTTAGCGTCTAAGAGTGGTAATGAATCGTAGAAAGGAATGTATGATGAAAACATTGCCAAAGGTATGTTTGCTCGTTGGTGAGAATTGGTTGGTAAATCATACGATTTTCCGAAAAGATATAATAAAAGAACTTTAGCGATTGTTATTAGAGTTAGTCTTTTTTATGACTTGGAAAGTTTAAAACAGCCAAATATTTTGTTTCCTTCGCATAACTAACTATCTGACTCCTTTCTTCGGTTTAAGCACTGAGGAAAAACCTAATTGCTGCAATTTTTCCATTGAGAGAAATGACATTGTTCGATAAAAGGCAACTTTGGGAGAAAATTCGACGAACGATAGGATATTTGCGTATGCTTATCATAGTTCAACCAGTTCAACTCATGCATATGCTGTGCAGGATAGTTTACCCGGTTGGGACCGGAACAGACCGACCGAGTAACATCAGTGAAAAGACATCAAACTCAATCAGAATTAAAATACATGCGAACAATAATGCAAAAAAACTAAATACTCCATAATTTAAGCATGCATGTGTTTCGATATGCTGTCTTAACTAGGGTGAGAGAAAAGCAATAAACCTTCCCAAATATGTTTTCCAAATGCTATCAACAAAACCGTAACAAGGTTCCCATCAACAGTCGACTAAGCTGACGACACACACAGCGTCAAAACAGCTTTGCTGGGGAAGATATGCTGTGACAATGTCGCCACTCCCACATGCTGATTTCCTCAGAGAAAATCACAATGGGTGTAGTTTTTCAATTGGTTTTAGTGAAATGCCAGAACGTCTAAAATTTTTCTTATGAAATGCCTCAAGCTCGAACTTTAAGGCTATTGTGCCCAAATTCTGACATAAAGTTGCTAAAAACTGCAATACTGTGTCACTGCTCACTTGCAGTGAGCAACTAAATAATCTCACAATAAAAAATTTCACATTTAAGGTTTTGAACAGTTTACAAACTTTCAAAAAATGCTAAGCTTTACGGTTGTGGGGCTGTGGCCCATACACTTTCGGGGTCGGGGGAGCTTTTTTGAAAAAGCCGTGGCGCTTCCAAATACTTCTACTAATCAAAAGAGGTTGTTGACTTTCACATCAGGCAAAACATTTCATTGGCAGAAATTTAAACCGAATGTTCTTGGCCGTTTTACTGGCAATCGCACCCAGAGTGACGTGGCCAAGCGATTCGAAGCACGGAAGGTATCCCCTGCTGGTGCAAAACGCGGAATACAGAAATAGCGTATTCAGCAAAATGTGGGAATTGTTTGCGAATCGCTTCCAAATGACGGATACCAATTGCAATTCAAGTTGCGAACGACAGCAGGCGAAAAGATAGGCCGCTTACAAATCAACTGCTACCGGTCACTCCCTGTTTCCTGCGCTTAATCAGGGTCTTTGCGTAGGTGATAAGTAATAAGTACAGGGAGCTCGACTCACTCATCGATCTCTTTCGCCTTCCGCAAGGTTTCCTAAACATGTTGTTTCTAAACACGAGTCGCTTGTTTCTCGACGAGAAATACAATCGCAAGCCAAGTTCCAAATAAATCATTGTGGCTCTTATGTTAGCCCAGAATTGCCAGTCAGCGAGGCAAAGTGTGACGTTAATTTGAATACAAGACAGTGACGATGATTTTCAAATTAGAGAAACGTTGCTAACTTTTATTCTGGTGCGTCAAGTCATCATATAAATGCGTCCCGGGTTTTGGTCATTGGAGGGGGAAAATGAGAAAAGGGCCACATTCAGCGAAAAACTGACAGGTCATCAGCACTATCCACGAATGGGAGGAACCAACTGCAGGCGGGGGTAACGGAAGTGTAGACCCCATCAACGAGGACTGACCTGCCAGAAGCCAACTCAAGCAATTATTCGTTGAACATCCTGTTGCTACAGCTGACTGAAAACGCCCCGAAACCGGTCAAATTTTAGGCACTGCAGCAGGGGGGACAAAACTGATCAGTCGTCACTACCAGCTGCCGCGCGGGCTTTTTCGAAGGTCTATTAATGACTTACGCGCTTACAAGGTTCTAACAGCAAAGTAATCTGAAAAAACATTCATAATTCGCCAAAAACCTGCAGAGATCGAAATACTTCGCGCAAAACGTATTTATCGGGAGGATTAAATATCTGTTTCGCCCAGCTGTCTACATTGCTCTGCTGATGGTACCCAAGCAAGCTTTTCATCTGGTCTTGGGTTGGCGGAATCTTGCCAAAGTCAAGTTAAGATTCCTGGAGGTCTTTTTTAACAGCTATTCCGAGGAAACCAGGTTAATTCACAATATATCTAAAAGCTAAACTGGTGTATCAGATAAAACGTAAAACAGATATAACGTAAAAACGGATACTGCCAACGTTTCGTTGACTGTACAGTCAACTTCATCAGGGCGAAAAAACAAGAGTGACACTCCAACTGCCAACCAAACGTCAAGCGGAGTGATGCCTCTGGTATAAGCACTAGCAGCGCGGTATCATTGGACCTGATGACGCTTCGACAGGAGAACTTTAACGTGTCAAGTTTTTGACTTAGGTCATTCCATGGATTGGCAACAGTCGAAGGTTTCAGAATTTGAATGTGGTTTTCATAAACGCCGTTTTGTAGAATCCTATTACATTAACACTGATCGATCAAATATGAACGATAAATCCTCTGACATGTTCCCAGATATATAACGCTTTTGATAAACAAATGATGACGTTCACTGTTTCATTCGTTTTACAGCCTGCCCACTATTTCAATCGTCCCACTATTGGTTCACCGTTTCGTCTATATTTCTATCTGTTGTGTATTGATTACTTTTTCCGTGATATCTCTTCACGCTAATTTCCTTGTTCCTTTAATTGCTACCCAGCCTAAAATCATCAGATCCAGTGATTCCGCGTTACTGGTGTTTATACCAGACGCATCACTCCGCTCGACACTTGGTTGGCAGTTGGCGTGTCACTTGTTTTTTCGTTCTAGTGAAGTTGACTGCACCGTCAACGACACGTTGGCAGTATCCGTTTTTACGTTCTATCTGATACACCAGTTGAGATTTCAGATATATTGTCGGCCCAGTTATTGAAATCAGCTATATGGAAAAATGCCTATGAACAGCACTTCAAGTGATGAACGCACAGTCGCACATGTGTTTAGAAATAACTGCATGTGACGTGAGTGACAATTAAAAGCTGTAGGTTTGCTGCAAGCTTTCGAGGAATCAGCCGGCTGCGCTCTGTTTGACCAGCGATGATTCAGAAGGGAAAAATTTGCTGATTGACTCTAATTCGTCGCGTTTGTTGAGACTATTACTAGTGACGTGAGTGGTCATAAGCTCCACTGCTATCTCGAAATACGCTTATAATTATTGTCACCTGAACGAACAACTTGTTGAATTGGGCTGTTTGAAGGACAACGACCAATACCGATGCAATTTTCATAGTTGCATTTGACACCTGATCGGTCAATTGCTTCCGATCGCCATATCTGGCTGCCTGGTCGACTCGAAACAAAATGATGTGTAAGATATGTTGTGCTTGGTCAGGGGGGGGTCCCAACCTGATGTACGTGTACCTCTGGGGCAGGGTTTTCTTAAGGTGTTTTAAGGCCCCGATTCGGGTCCCTAGAATCCGCGAAAATTATTATCGGGTCCCTGGAATCAGAGAAATCGGGTCCCTCCAGGTTCATAACATTTTCCTTACAAAAAACACTGCTCTAGGGATACATTTGCCTATCTGAAGGGGTACATTTAAGGTTAGCAATAGGGGGGAAAATATATTTATAAATTATTTTTTTCCAAATATTTCTACATACATCATCATTGAATATTGTTTTCACAAATCATACGCTTATTGTTAAACACATTAATTTTGATACTTAAAAACGGAGTCTACCTTTATAGTTCTAAACATCTCAAAGTTCTATTAAAAATTCAGTGGACTTTTGTTATTTTACTCAGCCTTTTTGTCATAAGAAATTTTAGGGGTACATGGTCAGAGAAAGGTTTAAAACCCCTGTGCAAGATAGTGTTGCGATCGGAAATCCCGAGCGGCATGTGCGCAAAGCTTCGCACCGTGGCAGCAAGCAACAATAGAGATCATGCTCGCAATCTCTCTTCGCGTACGCTCGTCATCATGTTCAATCGTTACCATCGGCAGAGCTTCCACGTCGCAATCTTACTATTGCTTGCTCGCGCTACACATATGATGGTGTTATTCTTCACGCACATCCTGTTCGTGGTGAATCACACAATCAACGCCAACACCACGGAAAGGTTGCAACAATAGAGAAGCAACGCGGCTGATTCAACGAGAACCACACAGCACTAACACTTTTACATATTGGCTTATGTTTAAAACATGTTCCTGATGATGGCTTTTGGCTAAGCTGAAATGCTGAATAAAATAATAATTTTCGATATTTTGTGGCTATATTGTTCGCAATAAGAATCTACAGCAACTTCGTGCATTCTAGTTTTTTTTCAGTGGTAGACCAAAATTTTTTGGAAATGACCGACAAACATTAAGTCAATACGGCCATATTGTTCGAAAATATAGACTAGTTAATACTGTTACGGTGAGTTTTAATACTATTATGGGACAAATGACCGAAATGTCTCTGCTTGGTAAAGTACTTTTGCAAGGTTATACCATTACACCATAATTGCAATTTCGTTGAAAAAATAGCTTTGCAAACGTCGTCGAAATTTGTCTTTTATTCACAGTTCGTTGGTTTCTTTGAACCAGTTTCAGGATTTCGCATGAACTGATCACTGAGTTCAAACTTTTTGCATGGGCTGTAAAACGCTACTTGCACAGCGGCACATTGCGTGGTTTCAAAGCGCGAAAAGAAACTCTGGCGACGTGTGCTGAACATTCTCTTGCATAGTTTTGCAACCCTCCAGTTTTTCGTAGGTTGTAACATCTTAAAAAAATTTCCTGGACCATTGTTCAAAAACGAAAAGCTTTGTCCAGCATGTAACCAATGTGCAACCTGAAAAATTTTGTCTGACATAAGTGCGACAGTACACCATCAAAAACGTTCCAGATCTGTTGCGCAAATAATCTTTTCATCTGTCCTTTTCAAACTCGGCTCAGGTGTTTTCTCAAAGTCAAGCAACATAACCTCAATGCCACATGCACTGCTCTGTGTCTTTGGCTCATTTATCTGCAAGCAGTGCTTAATTGTTGCTGCTGTCACTGGTTCAGTTGTTGCATCAAGGTGTACGATTGTACGTATCAATGTCTCCAACCTCACAGAAAACTACATGAAGCAAAGAGATGAGCGACGAAAACAAAAACAAATTTTCGTTCTGCGTTTTTAGTTATCTCTGGATTTGTAGAAAAGAAACATTCAATGTAAAAAGAATGCAAACAGCATTTCCAGTTTTGCATCAAAACTAAAGCTTGAACAGCTTTGCAAAACTTTACAATATTGCGTGAAACTTTTGGCCGTTTGCACAATTTTGGGTGGCCCGCGAATGCCACACTTGCCTCGCTGCTGAAGGGTTGGTGCAAATGGAACAAGGCTTTGAAAATTCAAGTTTCAATGGTGGATGATGCATTTAACAAGACACTTTTTTGAAAAGTCTCGCTCAGCTAAGACCGTTTTCTGAAGTAGCTGTCAGCCAGCGGTTCTTACAAATTATGGAGTATGGCGCAAATCACTGATGTTTTCAATATTGTTGTGATCGCGTTTCAGGATTGTCGTGATAACGTTTCAGACACGTTTCATATGATAAGTATATATAGCCGGTATTTCAAGTATTGCATGAATTACCAACACTGGTAACATTCTTTGCGTTATTATTGTTACTAATGTGTATAAGCTGCCTAATAATACAGCTACACTAGTCTCAATTCGTTTCGAAAAAGTGCCCATCAAAACCACTGCCCCAAATTCAGTTCTGCCTAATGTTAGAGCTGGTATTGCCGAGCGCAAGCTGAAGTCTCGAGCACACACTGCTTGGTTTTATTAAACCTTGCAAACACGTCATGTCACGAAAGACAAAAGTGGGATTCCTGTGAGTTTCTAAAATCTACAGAGGAGTTTTATAATTTTCTATTACAGCTGCAACCATATATCATCCGCAAGGACAATAAATTGAAGCGGATGAAATAAGTCGTCGCATTAATTTAAAACGCTTGCGGACTGCGGCACTTCTGATGGCACCTTCTTCGATTATACTCTTTCAAAATACCGTTAAGGGGATGCTTCACATTCTAAGCGAACGATGTTCTTTTAATAGCTTCAATATTAATTGACTTGTCATGAGATTTGTTGTGACAGGAGTGAAAGGCCTTTTTTTGTAAATAGTATGATCCTAGAAATCTTTGTATGCTATTATCAAAATTGTTGCTGGCAGATGCTTTCATTGTGTCCACTTTATTGATGCAGTGCGGTGGTGAAAGGAATGACGTGATACTTTATTGTTATAAAATATACTAAAATTTAGACACCACATGCATGACCCTTACTGCTATTCTATCGAGGCAACCTACACACGAGCCAATGAATTGCTATAAAGAAAACTGATTTTGTTACTGCTTTCAGTTAAATCTAAAATTTGTGTTTATTACCTTGGTAGACTATGTTGTGCTTACCCTGCAACACATGCAATAAAGACAGGTTTTCCAATTAGCTCTCTGTTGCTAGCTTCATTTGGGGACACATTGCTTTGCATAACAGTTTCCCTTTATATTTTTAACACTTTAACTGTACATAAAAGAACTTGATCCCTGATAAAAATCTGAAGTGCTGTTTCAGTGCAAGTAGTTGCTCAAGCATGCACAAGTAAATGTGAAATGCTGGAAGAATCACATAACATTAACAAAGATGTACTTGCTACAACACAATTTTGAAAACTTGCAGAGTGATGAGAACTAGCTTGATAATCATTTTGAAAGCAGAGGCACATGCTTTAGTTGAATAATAAAACAGTAACAACAAAACATGACTTGTAGGTTCAAAGCACACTGACCTGGGGCAGAACTTGAAAACATATAAAAATCCACAGCACGAAGATGGTTAATAGTTCCCTTGTCATTCTCAACCATTGCGCATGAACCAAACACAAATAAATATGAATGCTACAGGGTCCCTATAGTTTTTAGTGTTCCTTTCAGAACTCATTGACATTAAAAACAATGTGATTAAACCAACAAAAAGTGGGGTTAAGCTTAGGCTAAGCTGTTGGAAAGAACTGGTTATATATTTGTAGCAAACAATGATTTCAAATGCCACAAAGATTATGTTAGGACAGCATTTTCTCCCAATCACAGGACATATGAAGCACCTACTAATAAACCTTTTAACATGATTTGCATACAAGGTCTTTTGTTAAAGCTTGATTTAAAATGAATATTGAAACTTGCAAAGGAGAATACTGCAAGATACACTGCTAAATAATTTCTGAAAAAGCTCACTGTCTGTGAAAAAACTAGACAAGAATACCAGAAAGCACATGAGTGATTAATAGTAAGTAAATTTGTACGTTAAATCTTTTGTAATCTGTTGCTGTATCTGAAATCTCTGATTGGCTGCTATGATTTCCACCCTTGTCTCTTCAACCTTTTTCAGGTATGCTATGAGCCCTGCGGGATATACATGCAACTGTGGCACCCCATCATGGTCCATTGGTAGCAGTACAATAAGAAAATCCAATACAACAAAATGAAACTAACGATCAAAATGACACTATATAACAAAACAGCACAAGGCAAATAAAACAAGAACAAAACAAAGACAAAAACAGAAATGGATTGGAGGCCAGGGTACACAAGCATTACATTGCTTGGTTGATGAAAATGCAGACAAAGCATACACAACAGATATGGTGAGCAAGCAATGGGTGAAGAGTTAAGGGATATACAGATAAACAGGTGAGGCATGCACATAGGTGAGTGATGTAAGTTGCAATAGAGGTTATGACTGTGGTGAGGCAGAAAGCAATGCAGCAGCCCTTACAATACAGAACAGAGGCATACAGTAGAGGCCCCTAACAACTGTTATCAATACATGTCAACTGTAGCGATTGGAAAGACCAAGCAGCAAGTGCGCAAAGCTTCACACTGTGGCAGCATGCAACAATAGAGATCACATGCCACCGTCACTCTATTATTGCTTTTTGCGCCACATATCTACGGGTGTTATTCTTCGCGCACATCCCATTCATGGTGAATCGCACTTTCAACTCAACACCAACCGAGAGGTTGTAACACAACATTCAACATGAATCATGATTAAGCAATACAACTACCCATGGACTACAATACTTGCATGTACGTCCCACAGAGCACACAGCATCCCCAAATGAGGTTGTAGAGACACGGGTAGAAACAGATCACTAAAAGTTTAACAACAAAAAGTAATCCAATACATACTGAGAACATGAAAAACAAAAATATCCACCAAACCACCTACATCAAAATCGTATCCAACCTAGAACCTGTCAAATTGATGAAGGACAGTAAAAGAGCCAATGGGTAGTCCCTGGGCCCATGGTTTAGAGGTCACAGACTGGTGTGGGTTTGCTCTGTGCCACTGTACGAACAGCGTCCTTCAGACAGACCTTGCAGCAAACGCTGATACTGCAAACACAGAAAATATATGACCTCTTAAATGCCTACACATTTTGTTTTCAACCAGTTGCAATTGAGACCATCAGTGTCTAAGGAAAGTTAACTGGCCGTTTTTTTTATCAATCTTGTAAAAACTTATTGATGCAACTAGTGACCTCAAAGAATAGCTCCATACTCTGATATGAGTGCTTGTAACTTTCTGTGTTTCCACCATTCCATTCTCTTGTTTAACTTGAAGTACTTGACCTGTGCTATTTTTTTATTTGAATGATGGCTTCTGGAGTACTAGTGGAAAAATTTGTATTGTAGCATATGGATTGCTACTGGCTCCTAGTTTTTACTGCAGTTGAGGAGCTCTATTAGGTGCGACACCTTTGACATTACTGTTTTTCCTGAGTTTCCTCTTGGGATTTGCATAAATTTTTTCCTTTTAACAATTTTCCATATAAAGAATTTAGAATTTTTCTGAATTCCTCATGTTTTTCATCTTGCCCCATACTACAGGCGTTTCCTTTTGAGTGAATCCCTGATCCATACAACCAGCTTATGTCTGTATTTCCATGTGTTACCTCTGCAATAGTCTTCACAATATATCTCATATTGTTCATCCATTATTCCGACACATACGTACTGCAGTGGTACCATTCACGTTTTTGGCACACCCATCATACTCTACATCCTTATGATTGTTGGTGCAAATTCCATTTCACACTCCACACTCACTCATACCAAAAACCTCAGCGGCCTTTCATAATTTCGAACCAGAAGTTTTAACAACTACATATTTAAGTTTAATATATCCCTGAAGCTTTCCCAGAGAATAACCCAGTGGTTGCACCTGTTTCTGACAGTGGCCAGAGAGAATGTGGCCAGCATTTTGACCTGCACAGTGAGCCTGATTTGAACAGTCACGCATATGTCAAGCCAAGGTCATCCTCCCCAGTCTGCTAGTCAGTATTATGGCATGCCACTTTCCCACTTTCATTTTGCTCAAAGTAAACTTGGTGTTGCTTTCCGAATGCTCGTAGTCGTTGTTTTGCTAACTTCTCTTGATTGATGAAGTGTTATTTTGATTGACTAACTTCTTGCAAACCAACTGCGCTTTCATTCTGTCTGTTTTTACACTTCGAACAACATCTGCATAGGACCGCTTAACGCAGATACTGCCTGGGATGAAACTACTGCGATCTGGTGCTGATGATATATGTATGTGTTTTAGCTATCAACCACTGAGGCAACTTCAATGACAAAACACCCAAGCCTGTCTTCAAGCACTCAATAGGGAATTTACAGTAGTATATTCTTCAACTCAACAGCACGTACAGTAATTTCCAGGCAGCCTGTTTGTAATTAACAAGCTTGCTTTCATTGTGTCCTGACCAATTCAGAGTTCTCATCGGCGTCCTCCCATGGCCTGAACGTTATTTATGGCCCAGTTCAGCTTGAATGAACCTAACTCACTTTAACGATTTGACGCGCTTTTCATTGTCAACAGAACTTGTTTCGCTCAGCTCTTTACTGCCCACCAGCGGTTTAAAGTATACACTTCACGTTGCAAGATGAGCGGCCACTGACATTTTACGATCTAGATTCAGTAGGTCTCAAACATGCGGCCCGCGAGGGCGTTTTCTGCGGTTCGCGATGCATTTTGGGAATTTCCAAATAATCAGCATTTGCGTTGCCAAGTGTCTTCAAAAAAGATGCCGCGAAATAATTTAATCAAACATGAATGATACTGTTGCGGCCAGCGGCCTTTGTTGCGGCCAGCGGGGGTTGGTTGACTAGATGACCGCCACGGTCTTTCGCCAATCCTATACGACACAGCGCCCCTCTTTGTTTACACTGATCGGCTATTG
>Ga0210059_1008651_pt1 | contig 16017 bp, 10 predicted proteins | sample Ectturendosymbi2_FD_188042 | JGI IMG/M metagenome (GOLD analysis project Ga0210059, IMG submission 188042) | Ecteinascidia turbinata endosymbiont from Florida, USA - Sample 2 (SPAdes) (version 2) | ecosystem: Host-associated > Tunicates > Ascidians > Unclassified | place: Key West, Florida...
CCTGACGACATGAGGAAGCGAGTGATCACGTGCCAGTGGTTTTGCGACAAGATTGACGCTGTGCCAGACTTTCTTGACAATGTCTGGTTTTCGGACGAGGCACATGTTCTGTTGTCAGGTCATGTGAACTCTAAGAACAACATCTGGGTTAGCACATCCCCTGAGCACTGTCTGCAAAGGCCATTACACTCTGTGAAGTGCACTGCCTGGGTTGCCATCTCCAAACATGGCATCATTGGACCGTTCTGGTTCGAGGACGACAATCGAGAACTTTGCCCGCCGGATCCAAATGTGCCTGCAGCGCCGGGGAGCTCATTTGGCGCACATTTTTTGAGCGCCAGTGAAACAAAGAGTTTTTGTAGTACAGAGGCTTGACCTAATGTAGCTGACGTTTTGTGTCAATCTAAATAAAATAATGGAAGTTATTCGATTTTTGGTGATGATCGTTCTTTTTGTGTCACCCTGTACATGTTTCAGCTTTGGTTGTTTATAAAACCTCTGCTAAAAAATCGGCCATATTTACTACAAACCTACAAAACCTCAACGACTGCTCTCCGACTTTAAACTAAATAGTACCTTGGATGCTTCATCTTTTTTCACATAATACAGTTATATACGAATGGGCGGCTAGCATTTTTGATTTGCATTTTGCCAGGTCGAGACAGATTTTTAGAACGAATTGAGGTCGGGAAGCAAAGATACTTATTCCATATGGCAGTTGTTGTTGTTGGATGCAATGTACCACGCAAGTTTCCATTCACCGAACCTTTCGTAAATGAAAAAGTAATGCATGATTTCTTCAAAACGTTGATGCACATTTTATTACTGCACAAAACAAACTGTTCGTTGGCCCCCGCCCAACCCCTGAGACTGACTCACCGAACCCCTTGGGTTCGATCGAACCCAGGTTCAGAACCACTACTCTGTAGAGCGTTTAAAAAAGCGATTCAGCAAATGTCGTCACCAAAAACTAAGCGAGAAAAACTAGAAACGGAAGAACATTTGTCAAAACGTCAGATTTCTATTAATAAAGGAGATAAGAAATTTTTCTCAGCACGAATTCAACAAAACCATCAAGGATAAAATACACATATCAGCGAAAAGAAACAAAGTCACACACAGACAAGGTTTTCAACTGAAACGCTTACTGAAGTTTGTTTCGTGAGGTTTTTTGAAGACGTTGCAGTAGTTCAAATTGCAGCAGGAGTAGCAGGCGTCCCCCCCATCGCACGGACTCGCACGTTGCAGCGCAGCGCAGGACTGCTGGTGCGAACAGCGCTTCGATATGAGCATCCTCCCCTCATGCTGTCTCGTCTCAGTCATGCAAGACCTCTAAGCAGAAGTAAGAGCGAAAGGTATTTTATAAAATTCTGTAGAATGTTCTGCTAGCGGCATAAGTGCAAAAGGCAATTTATAGTGAAGAACAAATATCGGTGTTTGGAAGGAAAGCGGTGATTAATCCCTGCTCCCTGCGACCGCCCTTGGGGATCGAAAGACCCGATAGCTTTTTTTAAATTTAATGTACTTCAAGAACATGTTACAAATATGTTCCTTTATTACTTTTCCTAATTTTCGGAGACAAATCTAATAATGTACGTACTTATTTTAAGTGCCCCTGCAAGCCCATAATAAACGTTTCGGATGTTATAGCACTCCATGGTTGCTTGATGTGTAACTCGGCCGAGGCCCATTTCAACATTTGATTTCCAGGTGTGTTTTCCTGCTGGGGCATCAGTAGATCCCTGGTTACCTGAAGCTTTCCTTGCTTCTAGTGTAGTCAGTGTTTTGCAATATACTGATGTTTTGTGCAGTTTCAGACCCCTGGTTATACTTCAGGCAACGAGAGTCTAAACGCATCCCAGAGGGTCAGGTCAGGGCCGTCGCCAGCGGGGGAGGCAGTGGTGACCAGCCCCCCATTTGAAATCGGTGTCCTCCCATTTCACGTTTGGCCCAACGGTTGCTGCATGCATCCAATAATGTATTTTAAAAATGTGGCCCCCTTTCTGGGTTTTGGCCCCTCCTTCTGGTTTTTGGCCCCCTGCTGCTAAATCCTGGCGACGGGCCTGGGTAAGGTACCAGAATTGTATGTAAACTAAACACCAAATGTCTGTTTCGCTACACGTATATGATTTTGTTATGACGAACGAGTGAGAGCCGTTCCAGGGAAGACAAACACAATTTGACCGGATCTGACGGAAGGTTACTGACATGTCCAAGAAAACGTATCTAATTTCGGTCCCATCACGTCCGAGGTAACCTTACGCGTTACTTGTATTCAAATTCACCTGAGTGGGGTTTTAATCATATTTTCCCCGACGTTAACCGTAAAACAAGTCGCAACTTCGCTTAAGTTCAGTGTTATCTTTAAATGAAAAAAACGTTCAATTTACTTCGTTTGTATATTGCGCTGATAAACTCATGATAAGCTCTTTACCTACCGAATGTGGCATGTTACAGCAAAAACAGAGAAATTGTCGACAATCTGGTTCCGATCAACTTTTCAAAAATTAGTTTTGCAACACACACAGCTGCGTGATTATCAAACAGCCGTAGCAGGTGTCTTCCAGTTCTTTCTACCATTTGCAGTGATACACAATATGACCATAACTAGACGTACCAGCAATTACTCAACTCTAGGAGTTTGGAACAAACTTTTATTTTATACATCGTGCAGATATTTTGAAGCTTTCTGCTTTTCCAGTAACCTTATCAGAAATATTAAAAGTACCGTCTTTCCTGGTTGCATATTCCAAAACAGTACGCCAGATTTATGGTTAAACCAGACATATTGCATCCATCACGCCGGCTACCAAGCAAAAGAAGACGTTTACATTGCTTCTTTTTGTTTTGCAGATACACAATTTAAATTCAACACGTACCCAACACAGCACAGACGCTCGTCACAATGAAAGCGGTTAAACGCCGCTTTGTTCACAAATGTCTCTTTCGTTCCAGCAGTAACAATTTAGTCAAAGCCCAACAGATTGTTGCTAACTTTACCTGATTGGGTTCGCACTCTTGAATGGTTCCCAGTCTGTTACACTCCTCGTTTGACTTCATCTCGTGGCAAACGAAACACCTCAGCAAAGGTAGGCCGCCACCTCGAGGCACAACTTTCGAATATTCCCCACCAGTCGCTCCTCCGTAAATGTCCAACGACCGGAGAGACGGGGGTAAAACGCCTATGATTCAGCAGAGCAGTTTTTCCCACAGTCAAATCTGATTCGATTGCGTCAGCTTTGCAAAGACTAATTACTTGTTAATATATAAATGTGCAAGTTCGAATCATTGCAAAGTCATGAATGCGGAGCCCAGTCGGTTTATTCCTTGAAAACGTGCAACAAAGCTAGAGTTTTCAGTTGCCGATAAGCTAACAATGCTATCTTTACTGATGCAAAATAATTACGTTTTTGATATTTCAAGTGTCTCCAATTTACAAAACGCCTTTACATGAAATGCGCTTTTGACCGTGACAGTTAAAACCATCGCTCTTGTTCAAGAAAGTTAACTGCGAAACCATCATTAGAGGCGGATAATTTACGGTTGATATGTCGCACCTCCACGTCACACGTGTTGAAACGTTTCTGGGTAACTACTGCCAGTAATAAAAACAATCTTGATCGTCTTTGTATCGCCTTTTATTCCCGGTTAGATAAAAAGTGGGAAGTTATTTGTTTCTGTTCCTTGCATTCGGTTCGAATCAATTGAAATAGTCGAAGTAAGTTTTCCTAACGAAATCTCAAATAATCAATTTTTTGAAAAGTAATGTAGGTAAACTTACATTTAGCTTGCGGTTAGAGACGTGAGTAACGTTTGTGCAAAAATATTACGAAAATCTTTTCAAATGAAGAGATGCTGATGAAGAAAAAGGCATGCAGTTATGTTACCTAAACAGACTTCCTTGTAATCAAAGCAGCAGTCGTTCTTCGTCAGACAGACTCTGTCGCAATGACAGCCAAGAAATCTTCCTTCGTCGGTCAGTATCCCTGTCCGGTCATCCCACCAAGCAGCTCGGCAAACGGGAAAAAAATTAAAGCAAGACTGACCTGAAATAAATTTTGTCTGCTTTTGCAAATGATCTTTGAAAATTCTCGTTAACTTTTGTTAAAAAGAATTGTATCTCAGTTTGTTTCTGGCAGCTGCATTTAATGTTAAACGAAGTGACACATTTAATTGTTCATGTCGTAGAAGAAAAAAACTGTCAAATGCACGCCCACAGGCCAACAGTAAGTACCGTAGTTCACTATTAAAAAATACGTTTGACAAAATAATGAGCTACCTTGATTCCAATTTCTTGTGGTTATTTCTGTGTATCTTTCTCGTGTAGAGTTATTACAATCAACATACTTCTCGTCAGATCACAAAACAACCAGAAAATAAATTCAGTAATAATTTACATACAGTCATATTAACCAAAGAAGAGAGATGATTATTAACCACAATAAGCCAAGTGCTCCATTCCAAGTTAAACATCGCAGCTGCCGAGGCAACTCATGTACAAAGCAGGAATGGGGCGCAGCAAGCTGCGATCTTTACCTCACCACGTGTCACAATGAATGTCATGGTTGGCTGCGCTTTAAAACAGACGATTCTGACGCACAAAGGAAACAGGATGCAAGCTGTCCAGAAAATGAATGCATAGAGCTGAGGAGTGGAAGGAGTTGAGGGAAGGGGAGTGTGAGGAGTTGAGGAGTGGGAGGAGCTGAGGGAAAACGCACTTCAAATTCAAAGATGAGCATCGCAGTTGCAATAGAAACAATTTATTCTACCACCAATTCAGCGATAGCAACGAAGTTTGCTATCTTTATTCAAGTTGCAATAAACTGTTGGTGACGTCTCGCAAGTCAGCATTTAAATTGCGTCAGTGACGAGTTCGGCATGGAACCTTTTGCCATTTTTTCAGAGGTTTTAAAGCGTGTTACAGTCATTTCAACATAAGCATTTGAGGTTTTACGAGTGCCGCTGACTGAGGTCTACCTGCCGTTTGTATTTTTTTCTTTCTGTCGCGAGGTGAGCTTATCACGATTTTGTATGGCGAACTTGTGATTGCACATGACTTTACAGCAAGATTAGGGAAACTCAAGAGAAGCGATTAACTGGCGGGAAAGTACTTTCACATTTAACAAAAACAGAGTCTTTTTATCTCAGATGACAGAGTTTAGCTTCTCCGTTATTCTTCCCAGGGTTCGTTGGCCTGCAAGCGACAAGTTGTCTGAAAGAGAACTACTTCGTTGTCGCGTTGGGCCTTAGGGCGGTGATATGCCACAAAGTGTACGGTTTTACAGTTTTGTCATAAACATTGCGCTGTTCTCGAATGATTTCCTTTCTTCGCCTTAAACTTTTTCCGCCATTTTGCAATTGCGTTTCGTCACACAATCGTCCCAAAGTCAAGGTTGGCGCACGCGGAACGACCAGACCGTACAAAGATGCACATGTACAAACATGGCGATGCATGCAATGTGATTATCCGGTAATCAGGTATGGAGTCGGTTCGCGTTAGCGCTGAAAAGGAAATGATGGTGTGCGAAGCTCGTGTCTGTTGCGCTTCGAAAAGGATCGCTTTATATACAGGAGGAAACCATATGACCCCCAATATGCTGCATAACGAATTGCACAGTAACTTCTGCAAAGCTCCTGACTCCAGTTAACGTGTCTAACACGATTTTTGTCATCCCACCTCTTGCCAGGGGTGGGCAGCAGTGGCGCCAGCATCGGAGCAAGAACCCGCGTTGGAGCTCCCCACTTAAGTTTGTCCAGCGCATTGTTCGCGATGACGAAACTGTTTTCAGTTGTTTTTCTCTGCTTTGCTGCAGTGTTGGAGAAGAGTGGAGCCAACGAAAGTGCTCCAACACGTGAAGGAAGCAAGATAAATTCCATTACAATGCTACCGCGTGTGGCCAAGCAACCCTGAAGTGAAATAAGTTTTTAAAGGGCCACGCACGCAACGCCTATTACATAACTTAGTTGGGAAGGATAAATTAGAATTGGCCTGGGCTGGTTTCGCGTGTCTTGCCTGGAAAATAAGCGCTGGAACATCTATTCTTGTTAACAATAGCACGCCTACACCAAACACATCATGTTTTGGAGTAAGTCCAGGATTTTGGATGCTGGTGTTAATAACTTTGACTATTTCAATTTCTGAGATTATTACCTTATCAAAACCAAATATAAATCTATACATTGAAAAGCAGACTTCTGCGATTTACTGTAAAGTTCCCAGCAATTTGAACAGTTAAAAGTTGTCAACAGATGGATTTGTCGTAGCTGTGCAAAACGATGGTGAACAACTTTCGCTGCGAAAACGTCCACGGTTTAAACCGCTGCAAACAAAGCACAACCGCTATAGTCTTGCAGAGCGTTGGCATTGCCATAACAACCATGACAACTATAGGCTAATTCAAAAAAAACTTTGTGGAAACGAGTTGCAATGTGTGTTAACAAAACACAGCACGGTAAAACTTTTTCATAGTGACCGAATCAAAAAACATGAAGATAAAAATGAGTAAATTACATGCTCTATTCCAGTTGTTTCTTCAAAACATTCATACTAGAAAAAGTAACTGTTTGCCTTAAATAGTTTCTTCACCTAATCTTTCTCTATGAAAAACTTGAAATATGCAAAAGAAATCGAGATCAAATCGAAACATGTGCATGTCTTTTCTTCACGTAAAGCCTGCTACTTGCTGTGGACATCATCTGTTGTAATAGTGGGTGGAGCAAAGCAGACAAAACCTACATCACAAAGGCGTCGCGTCCATTTGCGGGGGTCGATCGTCGCATAGATTATTGTGACGTGCTTGCACGTAGGACATCAAAACGTGTCTTTTTCTTGGAGACACCGACGGTCAACGAGGATCATGTGATGAGAGGCCGCGACCGCCTCAAGCAGAGTAATTGGACGATTTAGCTTAAGCTCTCTCAAGCGGTTTGTTTAGCATGTTCGAACCAGTCAATTTTCGAGCGTAATCCCCGCGACAGCACTTGAGATAGGTGGAGATTCCAGCGATTTAATACGCCGACACAAAACAGGTTTCAAAACAACAGCATACGCCTTTGAAACTTCGACAGTCGTTGCAACAAGTTGCTCGTTTGCAAGTGATCCCCTGCACGGCATTCCAGCTCGTTTATATCGTTGCTTAATTTCTCCCTTCAGGCACATCCGATAACTTAAGAGCTTGCATTCTTTTTTTGATCTCTGGCCACAATTCGAAACTTTGGTATTTGGAGCGTACACCTGACCTGGCGTTTTAGAAACCATCGTGTCTATAAAAGTTCACACATATATGATATTAATTAACTATGCGGCATCTTGATTTAGATAGGAAACTATGATTTAGACTTTCACAAAAAGCTTGTTCATGAAATATGCTTCCATAGCCTCTTCCGAAACCGTACAGATTTCTTTCAAAGTCACTTTGCAATGAAAATCTCGTGCCGCAAATATTTGATTACTTTTAGAAGCTTCGGAGTAAATGCAGGGAAATGAACCTTTCTCTGCAGATGAATTTTAATATGCTGCTTTTACCATTTTAACTCAGCAACAGCCCGTAGCAGTTATGTTTTCATGATAACCCAATATTTTACAGTTCACTTGTCATTAAATTTTCAAATCGTGTCGGGAAGCTATAAAAAATTAAAAAAAAATCAAAAGTTTGATTTCAGATGTCAATATTTTCAATGGTATGGTAAACAGGCTGAAGCTCAGCTACTTTTTCAAATTATCTTTAACAATGCGGTTGAATGAGGCAAGCAAGTTGTAGCTAAAGCCTTGCAATCAGGATAAGCAAAGTTTAATGACACCAACAATTACAGGTAACGTTGGTAAGCTCAAAAGACATGCAGAACGTCTTATCACTTGATCTCCCATGATTAATTTCTCCGAGCATTCTCATAAAATCTTAATCATACTTCTTTTTCTCACTTACGTCGGGAGTTGGGTCGGGGCTTTTCTGCCAAGTTACAGTTGTCATGGCTGCAGCAGTATTGACACACGGAGTTGTCGTAACCTTCATTGCATCTTTTCAGCCCGGCAGCTTCACCCGGGAAGGATGACAAATCTTTGTTGTGATCGCTTTGAACCTTGCACGACAGGGACTGGGAGCAGCCTTTGCGAATGCTGTAAACTCCACCGTGTTTTCGAGTCTCGACAAAGCACGCGTCCTGTCCAATACAAAATGGGGAACAATTTGACAAATATGCAGCAAGCATGAAGTCACTTGGACAGAATATATCTGCGGCTGTGCAACGAGACATCGGGGATCATATTGGTAAAAATTAACACCTTACGAAAGAACAGTGATATGGGGAGAAGTTAATCCGGAATACAAAAATTGCCTTTCCACTTGTTTAAAAACGTATGTGTGAATGTTATCACAGTAATAAATTTTCTGTACATTTACTGTACGTCATTCCTGACTAGGACTGGTTTGTTTTTAACAGATTGTTAACATTTTTCACCTGGGCATCTTCTTATTTGCTGTTTTGTGCTTTGGTGAATCTGTTTGTTTTTTGTTTTCTTGCGTGCTTTCTTTATAGATGGATGGATGGATGCGGCTTTTGTGAAGAAAACATAGCTTGTCTTTTTGCCTGCTATTGCTGTTGCTGTTATTTTCTATAATGCTAGATGCGTCTTTAGATTGGATGTACATGAGTAGGGTGATCCAAAAAGACGTATCCATTCTATTATCGCAATCACTTCATATCAACTTAACCCAGGATTCTGTTCTCCAGGTAAATCATAGAGATCCAAAGTTTTATTTCCCAGTTTCAATGTATCAATCAACAAGATGTTCCGTGCAGCAGAAGATCAAAATTGTTGAGTCCTGTTTCGCGACGAAATCAGTTGGTGTCAAAACTCAACGACAATTTCGGAGGAACTTTTCAGGCAGAAGCTCTCCAACCAGACTCACAATAAAGCACCTCCAAGACAAATCATTAATGGCATTTCCGTAAAGGGTCGTAATGACATTATCGAGCCGTACTTGTTCGAGGATACTGATGAACGTCCGGTAAGCGTGAACACAGAGCGATACATTGAACTAAAGAAAAGAAAATTCATTCCGGCACTGAGAGGTGGAAGTGAGGAATGGATACTGTTATTTGTCAGCACGATAGAGCAGCACCCTGTACTAAACATGGCTTTTTGAAAATAAGTTGCTTAAAACCAAATTTTGTGGTAAGTGGCATTTAATTACACACCTCTTCCCCAAACTTTCCAAGTGGGGGTATCGACTACATAACCCAAGGGTTTATTGGGTCTCCCAGCTACAAGCCTGGGAATTTTTTCAGTTATGTACTGAGATCATTTGTTTTTATTGTTTCGAACCTGGGTGGGTGTGTCGTAAACAATGAAATACTACAACACTTGTTTTCTTTGCACAACGGTTCAGCAAAAATTGGAAAGGAATGGACAAAACAGTTCCTTGTAACCGCTCGAAAAAAACATTTGAAATGGTTAAACACGTTCCGATAATGTAGAGCAGTGGTGCCCAACCAAGGGTTCTCACACTCCCAGGGGGTGCTAGACATCATTCCAGGGGATGCGAGAAACGTCCATCTTAATGACAGGAACTTTATCTATTTATTACTTTCCTGCGTTTTTTGTCTTCGTTTGCAATGGATTATAGAGAAAAACGCGAGGTTCGTTCAAACGTATATTTCACGGTATTAATTGTTTGCGTAAACATTAACTGCAATCTATTTTTCTTATTTACGAGCTTATAGTAGTTTTTGCTCGAATGAACTAACTAGATATTGACACTGTCGTTTGTGACGTGACAATTACTTTTCTGGACAATTCTAAAATAAAGTTTATTTAAATGTTAATCTGTGTCATCTTTTATTGTCCATATATTTGATTTTTTGACATGTTAAAAAATTTTAATTCTTTTTTAAACATTTGAAAGCTAGTTCTTGATTAAAATTTTAGGGGTGCCATGCCAACAAAAATTTTTAGGGGTTCAGGAAACAAATCCTGATGTAGAGGATGGATGAAGTGCTTTGACAACATCAGACTCATTGAAAACCTGCACATCGAGCACAAATCAACTGTTGGATATTATCATACCAGGACCTCTATGACTCGCATAAAAGCAGTCGATAAAATTATGTGGGTCACCTATTCTATCACACTTGTAGAGTGTATGAGTATAGTGCGGAAGAACTTCAAAAATTAACATACCAGTGGGTCAAGTTTCATTGGATTCATAATCATTCGGTCATTGTGGCTGACGGTAACCATATGTGAAAAAAAGATAGATGACCTGGATGCAACATGCCATGAGACTCAGAATACAAAGTAAATAAAGCAAATTTTCGTAAGGATATTTGCTGCTGTGAATTTTTCGTCAACAGAAAAGAAAGACACACAAACCGGAATGCAAAAAATAACAAAATATCACGGCAATTTCTTGCAAGAATGTTGGTATTTGTGAGACCCAAATTAAGAGTAATGGTAAAAAATAGACCAAAGGAAGCTTTCGAAAAGAACCGCGAATTACTGAAGTCAAGTGCAAAAATGACTAAAAGGAAGTTCATCCAAGCTGAAAAAGTGGTAAGCAAACCTCTTAGTAAAAATGAAGTTGCAACCCTGTTAATTTAAACCGATGTTAGTATGAGATAGAAGAGTGGATTTATTTCAATACAGTAATGTATCTCAAGATATCACTTCTTTTCAGAATAATCTTTGAATATCTCTGAGGTCCCGCGCTCGCTCTGTATATATAAACCAAACAGCTGGCTTTACACAAAATAAACAGTCGAGTTAAAGGAAAGCAAAACGTTAGGTTTACTGGGCTAACGTCAGACTAGGGTTTATTGACCTGGGATCCGTGAACTCCTTAGGGGTCCACGAATGTGTTTTCAGGGGTCGGTAAACCAAAATCCAATCATGAAAATCCGCTAGTTGTTATCCACCCATTTGGGTCATTATTCAGCTTAATTGAATCACAACAGTCGCCTGACATGTACCTATATTTTATAGGAGTCCATGGCCTAAGAAATGAACACTGATCTAAACCGTATCTAGAAGATCCACATAACTTGAGGTTGCATAAGGTTAATTCAGGAAAGCCGTTGTCAAACCGAGTCCACGGACTCACATGAGTCCGTGGAAGGATAGATGTTAGTCCGCAAGCGCTCTTCTCAAAACGCTTCCATACAATTTATAGAGCATGGAATGTGCACAAACCTTCCACAAAGAATCAGAACGGCAATTCGCTACCGGTGCTTGCTGCGCGCAAGCATGTTTGTTATGTAATAAAGACTTGAAGGTGAGGCGATAAGTTCCACTAGACTATGACTTTTGTTATTTCTAGTCTGCTTCTGTAATCGAAATTCCGGTTAGTTGCTTGTTTGCCCTTGCGAAACGAAAGCAGGTCTTTGCATACAGCAAAAAACGAGTTGAAATTAGGTTTTACAGTCCTTCCAGTCTGGTCAATTTGCTCACATGTTTTAGCTCACAGCTCTTTGAAGGAAACCAAACTTCGTTGGCACCTTGAGACAGAACACGCCAAATACGCTGAAGAAGAACTTACTTTTTTTCAGAAGGAAAGCCAGCCCCGTAACTAGGGGGGCACAGGGGGTTCTTCACCACCTTTGGAAAATATTTAGCCCCCCTGGAAAAATGTGTGGGACATAGTTCAAAATTATTGGACATAGTTTAAAAAATTTGGGCCCTTCCCAGAAAACTCTTCGCCCCCCCCTGTTGTCCCAAGCTAGTTGCGAGCCCGAGGAAGACCAAACAAAGAGATCTCGCATTGGTCGTCCTGCTGTTTGAGGAGGAGTGAATTACTCTCATAGTAAATCAGTGGGCACTTCATTTATCATTACCCGAGCAAAAGCGTGTCATTCAGCGGGCGAAAGACTGAGCCAGCACCTGTGGAAATGATCAGGTTGTTGTGCGGCGATGCCGTTGTTACCAAAATAGCTGTAGCCCATGATCAAAACACACCATTAAACGGCCCGTCTAAGAAATCTCGGATGATGTTCTGAAACACACCATGGCTGCTATAAAACGAAGTGGAAGGTTTAGTTTACAGTTGAATGGCACAAAAACAGATATCGGAAATGGTGCTCAGTTGATGGTTTTCGTGCGGTTCCGAGCAATAAACGATTGCTTGAAGCAGTTTCGTTTTGACGCCCACTCACTACAAATTGCACGGGAGTGCAAATATTTAAGAAGGTGGATTCCTTTTTTAGTAATCATCAAATCATCATCAGATTTCATGGTCTGACTGTGTTTCTGTTTCTGCCAACGGTGCTACATCCATGATGTGAAGTTCAAATGGCTTCATGAGTATTGTGAAGAAGAAGAATGAAAACATTGTGGTTGTACATTGTCTTCGTCACAGAGGAAGCCTGGAACCAAAACAAATGCAAGAAGACCTAGTTAGAGTCTTCAAAGATGTTATATCTGTTGTTAATTACAGTAGATCTTTTCCATTGTGCCCTCACTTGTTTCAGGCCTTATATGTTAAGAGATAGGAGCAGGGCACAGTGGGTCAATGCTTTCCATTCAAACGTGCGGTTGCTGTCACGAGAGCGTGGCTGAGTTGAAATAGGTGAAAATCGGCAACTTTTTGACAAAACAGGATCATGAACTCGCCGATCGCTCCAGTGACAAGTGGATTGCAAAGTTGCTGTTCTCTGTCATGTAAGCCAGCTGAACATCTCCATGCAGGGAAAAGGAAAAATTCAGAAGAAATTTTAGCGTTGAAATCTAAGATTCTTCAACTGTGGATAGATACATCGAATGAAAAGTGGGAAGTTATCCGCTTTTCCAACTTTGAACTTGTTCGTTGCAGACAAAGATGTTAATTTGTCTGACATTCCTCCGCTTAGGTGACTACATTGACACAGCGCCGGATTTAGACGGTGGGGGGGCCTGGGGACCAGGCGTGGTGGAAGGCCCCACGTGCGGATACAAAATGCTTAGGTAAGGGATGATCGATGAAGTCACTGGTATTTCCACATATCATTAATATTTACGACGTAATCTTGTGACGTCGCATTTGGTAACTCAACTGTAAGAAAACTTTATGATGCAACATGGTGTTTGACAATGATTAGCGATTTGTGAAACTGTTGCAAAACCAGTCGCTAGAAGGATCGCATCTTCTTTTTTAAAATATTCGCTTGAAATAAGTTTTGAAATTTTTTGGAAAAAATTTCTGGGCGATTGAACGTTTTCATCATCTCTAAACGCCAGTCCTCGCTCAGCAATAAGTTTTATGACAGAAACCAAACGTTGCAGGCAGAAGCGATTTCCGATATTGTTGGCATTGATTGACCTGACTGGCTGGTTCTATATCAATTCTTCATAATGATTAATTACATCTGCGACTAAATGTAATCGTGGCATCTTTATGTTCCATCGATTGCTCATGGCTCCTCAGGCGCTCAAGAACGTGCTTCCAGTCGAAGATTCCTTTTCTAATAAGGAACTGCGCACATTTAGTCGTGTATCCGCAGACATCAGTCTGCAACTGAAACACTTAACACAAGTTTGTGAAGGAGAAAAACAAAGCCAGTTTCTGTCAAGTACTTCGCCATTGTGGCTCTGGCGATGAATAAGACTTGTGGTACATTTCCGTGACAAGTTTCTATCTTTGTTGTGTTGTTGGAACATCATGTTTCAAAAATGACTTTTCATTACAATGTCAAAGAGAACCTGTTTCATATTTCAACCAATATTACCGCATTTTCTCCGGTATATTGGCTGACCATAGGGCCTATAGACCGATACCACTGCCTCCATTGATAGCGTCAGCCATGTCATCCATCGTGTTTTTCGATGATACATCTTGACGTTCTTCTGCTACTGCACTGCTGATTAAACTGGATGTATTTTCATGGTTATGTAGATCTAAGTCTGTCACAACATGTTCTTCGATTTTCTGTCCTCCTACAGGTTCCGCATTACGATAAATTGCATTTGGTTGATGCTTTCTTTGCACGAACTCAAACAAGTTTTGGTATTGGTCAAACTGTTTAGTTTCATCAATAGAAACGTTTCTCTCAAACAGATACTACTCACATGGTTCTACATTTTCTCATTCAGTTGTTTGCAAACGGAGGAACCTAGCCAAAGCATTTAAATTCAGCACATAAAGTGGTCCCATGTAGCCAGATGTGCAACACAAGTCTTGTACAATACAGATGCATCTGACATGAATAATACACAGTTACGATCCTTGCCTTATCTCAGTCTCTGATTTTCTTAGTGCTAATTTAACTTGGCTTGATATGTGGATCTGATTGTCTCTATTGAATCCTTGCCTTCGCAGTGGCGAAACACGACACAACCTAAACAAATGATGCTTTGGACTTCAACATTCTGAACTTGCTCATTAAAAACAACCTCAAATGATTGCATATGTCTTAACGTGTTAAACAGTGTTCGCTCAGAGTATTTCCAAAAAAACGCTTCAGAACAACAGTTGGCTTGTCGATGGACATGAAGTGTGAATGTGAAGCTGGGCACATTTGAACAATCCTTGGCAAGTTAGGATAAAGTGTTGGCCACCTGGTGACGCTGTGAGAAATAAGTTTTTGGTACACAATATCCATAAAGTCACAATAGTCTTTTCACCCTCTTTTGCGAACTTTGCAAATGCAACCACATGTAATTCACTCAGCTTCAAAGTCATTCAGTTCTTTTCTGAAAAAGGGATACTTCTGACGAATTTCTTCATTTTTTTGGCATTACTGATTAGATATATTTACTAGAAAGTACTACACCAAGTTATGCACAACGCACTGATCATCATATCACGGTTCATCAGCAAAGCTAGAACAGTACCATTAATAGAGTCAGAAGCCCGCGCTCTAATACCAAAGTCACTGAGATATTGAAAAATGATTTGCCACTGTTATGTAACGATTAACGTGAAAGCATCCCCGCCTTTCCCGCCGAGAATTAACTCAACCAAAACATAGATTAATTAGACAACTCGTAGGCCCTCCCATAAACTAAGCTACGCCACCAGCTCGTGTCTTGTTGCAATTGAGTTGGGACAACTTACTGTATGTAAATACAATATATCATAGCCAGCGGCATAACTGACGGGGGACAAAGGGGCGAATTCCCCCCCCTGGCAAGCTAAATGTAAAAACCGGTCTCCCATTTTACTTATATTTCGGTTTTACCATTCTTTTGGTTTTCAGTAGGTTGTTGTGTTTGTGTTTTTCGGATTATTTTCCAGTGATTTAGGGTTTTAGTTTAGCCATCCGCATCCGGATTCACCATCATATCTCACGTTTTTTCTGAGTGTTGGCTAGTGGATCCTGTACAGTGACCAGTGGGCCCCTTTTATATAAGTTTTCTACCCTGGCTCAAACGTTTATTTACGCCATTGATTATAGCTATGCAAAATAAGAAATGTAAAATGGAGAATGTTTTGACATTTTTGAATGTCCTCGGAGATTATTTCATTTCTCATGAAAAAATTGGACATGTATTCCAAAAAGAGGACGTATGGTAGCCCCACTTAACAATGCTGCTCGTATGCGACCTGTGCAAATCTGAGTAAGGCAGACGTAGAATCTACCAGTAACGGGGAGAGACGTAAGCTAATGCATTCTACGTGGCCTGGCCTTGCATTCAGTAGATTCAGATACCTGACCGACTGTCAGGAAAGTAATAAGTGTAACAGCTGTTTCGTCACAATATCAAATAATATAGAAGTTAAAATGCTGCCGTCTGGATGACCGATAATTTAATAGCGTCTGCAAATTTCCTCGTTAATAAAAATGAATAAGTGGCACGCACAAGCTTCATATGGCTAAACACATGAACATGGTGGGAGCCCCTTTTTGTGGGGAGCCCGGGCCCTTTGGCCCCCCCTAAATCATGCGCTGTATTGACAATATGCGTATTTCACTTTTTTTGTCTTTTTTTAATTTGATTTTGGTGACAGCAATTGGCGGCAGGCCGAAGCCTGAAGTTTGCTTCTTGTCGGGGCGGTTGAGGTGTGAACGCTCTTAACCAAGTAGCGCTACGGTGATTCACTCAGTGGC
>Ga0210059_1008653_pt1 | contig 16012 bp, 10 predicted proteins | sample Ectturendosymbi2_FD_188042 | JGI IMG/M metagenome (GOLD analysis project Ga0210059, IMG submission 188042) | Ecteinascidia turbinata endosymbiont from Florida, USA - Sample 2 (SPAdes) (version 2) | ecosystem: Host-associated > Tunicates > Ascidians > Unclassified | place: Key West, Florida...
GGAAACCGCGACAAAATTAGCCTTTTGTTCTTTGTTAGAAAAGCGACCTGCGGTCTGTAGAGTTCTGGTCAAGAAAAAACTGCTGCCGGGACGTGAATTTCAAAACATCGCAAACTCAGCGTACATCTCAAGCCTAATTAATCACGAAGAAGCGACGGCATAGGCAATAACTGATCACTTCTGTAACGTTTAAGGGCGCACAGCGTCGCTCCGCCTTACACTTCAAATTGTACAGGTGGTGGCGTGCGCCAATAGTTCGTAGAGTAGAATGCCATGTAACACCCAGATTCTTCGCATAGGGTCAAGTTAAGTCTGGGCTGTTGCCCTGAACACTTACGTTTTGTTGATAATAATCCCCAACGAACCGCCTTGTTAATTGCGTTGTTAAACACATTTTCAATTCCCACACAATTTTGTCAAACTTATTGCAAAGTTGTTTCTTTTCACTACTTTTGTTGAGTGCCTTTTTATCCCATTCCACCAAATTCATATTTACAGGTTTTGACAAAAGGTCATGGTTTCAACATGAAATTTGGGCAAAAGCACAAACTTACAGGAATTTCGAAAGTCATCCTCCTCTAAATAAAGAAACTTCAAATCGCGGGCCACGACAAACTTTGCAATGTATTCGTATGTTGCAAACGTGGTGGGGAAAATCCCGGCTAATGCACAGACTAATGTATTTTTAACTGTGAACCTTTATGAACCAGGATTTTGCCAACACTTGCAATTGCCCACTTGTTTAAGGCTTCTCGACTGCACATAATTGATACAGTTTTGACCGTGATGTAGCCTGGAAGTATTGGAAGTATTCATTCCGGAGTGATCAGTCATCCTGAAAAAAAATTTCGAAATTTTAAACAATCTTTCGTTATTGCACAGATCGCAAAATCTCATACATTTTGCAAGAAGAAAAAGGAGTGAAAGAGCTATCTAATAGATTCTAGTTATCGGCTGTGAGAGAGGCTTATACGAGAGTGCAGTAATACAGCAATGCGCAGTGGCCAAAACAGATTTCTTTGATAAAAACGAATTTGCTGCATTTAACCAAACCTACTGTATAAGCCAAAAACTCTAGCTTTGCTGGAATGCACCGTAAAGAGTTCTTTCAGCGAAAGAGCTTTTGTAGATATTTTCGGCTTGAGACACGCGACTGGCAATTGCACAGAAGTCACGGATCACGACAAACGCTGTCACTGCTAAGACCTGCTGCAGCCGTCAGTGACAGGAGATCACTAGAGTTGCTAATCCACGTTCAAAGATCTTGGGTGGTACGAAATACGGTCACTGCAAGGTCGGCGTAAGCGCGGAGGCTTGGCACGCTCACTTCTCCCTGGTGTTTTACCTTTTTCCTGTCTGCTATTAGCGATTTGCGTTGTAGTGGTGGTCAAACGGTTAATCAGTCGATAAAGATTAGTTGGCGGCTTTCACTGGTGAAAAGCAGGTGACAAAGCACTACCACCTATTGATGAGATTTCATCATTCTGACATGGGTATCTGATCTGACCGGTCAAAGCAAAGCACAGTTGGAGATATGAATTTGAAGGTTTTTCTTCGTGGACTGTTTCGCTTTGAAAAACAACCTGCACTATTGCACCAACTAAGACTGACTGTCGGCAAACAAGTGATATTTATTTTACAATTTTTATACATTTAACGCTTTTCGAGAGTTTCTTGTATCTGTTGATTCGACAATGAAAGTACGACTGCTGCAAGAAGTCAATAACTTACAAACAAATGCGATACAGTTGCTTAAAGACAGGGTTATCACCTGAAGAAATAGCAGCAAAGCGTTCCCTCATTGTTAGCTCAGACCGTTGAAAACACATTTTCTACAATTTTTTTGGCAATATTCGATCAATCCCCAGTGTACACGAACACAACATTTGCGGGCATGAAGTGCTTTCCTTTAGGATCTCTGTCTCTGGACCTGATTCTGGGTAATATTCTTGGCATCAAAAGCGTTTGAAAAATTTTCCAAATTGAGTAAAAGACCAAAATGTTAAACTTTTCGCATGGTTAATTTAAAAAATAAGTTAAAGCATTTTGCTTGGAAGAAGTGTGAATTTCCCAAAAAATTCGAAAGCACTACGCCTGATTTTTAATACTGTAGGCTACTAAGCTTTCAGCATAACTTCTTCATTGCGCCCACTCAAATTAGTTATTGCTTGAAACACTTGGAATATATCTTTCACACAAAAAGTAGCTCCACACGTTTGGATGGAAAGTTCATAAGTGCTTGCTTTCGATAGACTACAAGAAATTTTTCTTGTAGTTTCACTGGACGAGATTGCACCGACGAATCAAGAGAGTCTTAATACGCTGAACGCTATCATCGGGTGCCGATCAGACCGTTTATTTTCCAGCTTGCCCAAACGAAAATGACAGACTTCAAGCAGCTGGCCAGGGCAACATCAATGCGGTGAAGTGAACTACGCCATAATCTTCGTAACCCCTTCACAAAGCCTGTAAAGGCAGAACTTCAGCTGGCGAGCGTGAGAAATTTACAAGCTCATACGTTTTGGTCGGTGCTGGCATGCACCGTCGAACTCAGCCCAGGAAGGTCTCGTTGCTAGATAGGAATGCAAACAAACCTGAGAGGCCTTTTTTACATGAAACCAAAAAGCATTTGCCCGTTGTTGTATTGACTTTGAAAACAAGACAAACTTGCTTGGTGCTGACATGTCAGAAAACGATTTCCTGGCCATAGTACATTTTGAACTTCTGCTCAATTATGTTTTTATTAACTCACGTTTGCAGAAAAGTCGGTGCAAAAAACATCTTTCTTCCATTTTGCATCGAAAATGCTTCATGCAGTTTTAACCAGGTTTTTGTTCGTAAAATGTATGGGCATGCCAGTTTTGCTTCATCGCGAAATATACTTCAAACGTTCAAACGTCCTTGCTGGGAGGACACTGCTCTTCCCTTAATGCGCAGTTATCTCATGGAACGGTAAATGCAAACAAGCAAGAAGCGGCAAATGGTTAATGTCGATACTTTAACATTGTTATTTCTTTTAAAACTGCCTTTTTCAAGTGATATCGACCTTTTGGGATCTGAAAGCTTTTGGTGAAAAAATGTTTCTCTCGGTGAAGGAGAAAATGCTTCTGTCGATGAAGGCTGACTGTAAAGCATTAAATACATTCTTAGTTTCTGAAACTTCGCCGGAAAGGCTGTCCGTCGCCAAAAAGTAACACCTCACATCTGACCAATTATCTGATTCCGAAGAAAGAAAGAAACTATTCAAAAAAGTAAAGAGTGCCGTATACTTCCATTCTGAGCCCGACCATAACTTTTCGTGCCGTTTAAGTTAATTTCTACACTAAGTTATAACCTGAATTGGTAGACATTTTCTTTCAAACTAGACTTTTCTTCTGAGGCAGGGTTTCTCAAGCGGAAAGCTTGCAAAAAACAAATGGATTTTCAAAAAATGAAATTTTTAATGCTAATTTCATTTTGCATTCGGTTTTTGGTGCCTTTCCCTGTGTCGAAAATAAAGACAGAGAAGAGCACGCGCCAAATGTGACAGTGACTTTTCTACCTTGTCCCAGCTCAAGTCAAAGCAGAGAAACAGGTTGAACACTGAATATGATCTGAGAGGAACTCTGTCTACTGTCACCGCAAACGCTGAAACTCTGATCACAAGTTAAGTACCTGCTGTGTGACTGACTTCCATAAAACACAGACTGGGTGAAAGCGAAGAGAAGTGAATGTCTGATTTTGTGCAGTTTGATATTTAATTTTATTGTAGCAATTTTTATACATGTACCTGTCAGGTTCCTCGTCAGTTTCTTAGGGAAATCTCTCTTCATTTCACTTTGCCTGCGATATGTATGTTAAAATTTGTTTTTGAGGACTGTTTTTCAGAAATAAATTTGTTTGGTTGGTATTTTATCAAAGTGGGCCGAGACTTATGATCACGTGAAAATATGATAACCGGATTGAGATCAGTTGAGAACCCATGTTCTAAGGGTTGCCTGCTAGTGCGTGCAGTCTCATGAGTATGGATAACCATGAGAAGTACTTTCCTTGGTTTTAGGCACTATAAAACAATTTAACTGAGCATTCTTCTCATTTCGAATCTTCAACACACAGACGCTTTTTCACCACAAGATGTAAATGAGAAGTTGTTCGTAAAGGAAGTTAGAATTATTTTTTAGAATTCCTTTCCTTGCACTTCTACGGACTTTCCCGTGGCACAGATTTTGAACCACGTCGAAGCGTTGTGTTTTTGCTATGTTTTTCTGTCACAACGTCGTGCAAACGTAAGTTTGACGGTATCCAGTCTTGAACAATATCTTTGGAAAGAGATCAAAACTTTTTAAGTTCTGCAAAGTCATGTTACAAACAGCAACGCAAAATTGCTGATTTGAATGAAAGTATATCGAATATGGTTTAATTTAAAATAATGGCATTTGCGTTGTGTTTTGGGAATATCCTCACGGAACGTCGTGGGAGTGGCAGATGGCCTCCGATTTATACATAGAGATCACGAGCAGTGGAGTGATTCTAAAATAAGAATTGAAGGAAAACTCAATCAAAACGAAGAAGTGACATGCCGAAGACAGCACAACTCATATTGATTTGCGTTGACAAATTCACAGAAAATGGCAAGGAGAGAATGTTTTTGGTGCGACATGAAGAAGTTCCACTACCGACGCCTCCCAGCGTTCCACTCCGATTATGACGAAAAAACGATGTCACGATTATTATCGACATCTTACAGCACTGGCTGAATCTCCAGTTTTTAAACGTGCTCGGGTCTTTTTTGCTTAAAAAGCAAGTTACGTTACGTCACACATATGTTCGTCCAATCGTTTGGAACAACAGAGCATAGTTCATAACCTTGTACAGTGAATGACGAAACAAAAGACGAATGTTTTGCTTGGATTGAGGTGTAAGTACTTTCACCACTTACGGTATATGTTGTCAACGCTCAGTGAACCGTAACCGGTCGGTTGAGGCTTTTGATCGTGCAACAGTCTCATTCATTGTGGAACATCTTAAATTGTGACACACACTACGTAAAGCGTGTGCATAATCAAGATCCTTTATGCTGCTGGTAGACTACGGTATAGCAAGGCTATGCTACTGGGTGATCAGCAACAAATGGTACCGTGAGAAGCCAAACCACAGCAGTCATTACCATTAGCAATTACCTAAGCACACTCACGATGACACACTTAATTAAAAATTCTTAAACTTATTTCCAAATGTTTAAAAAGCAGCATGTGGGTGATGACAGCTTATAATTTGGTCGATTTTTTAGCAAATATATCGCTTTTTTGTGGTTTTCTTTGTTTGCGTCAATTGCGTCGCAGTGGATGATCTGTTTCTTTTCTTCACGTAACGTGCATTTCGGCTTGATTCGCTTTCCTGGTATTTTTCTCGCATTATACCACTGTCATCCCTTTGGTATTTATCGCTTTTTTATCAATGCGCCTCTCTGAACCTTCTCTGTACTTTTCGGGACTTCGTCCGTTCACTTGTCATTCTCACTGATGAGGACCCGCTTTCAGGCGAACTGGAACATCGTTATAAACCAGCTATGTCCAAACCAAATTGCTTACTGAGCCAAAAATGTAGTCACTGTCTTAACCAGGGCCGCACATTTAATTACATTATAACGAGGGTCGCACATTGAATGGCTTACTTTGATCTTAGCAAACTAAACTTATCTTAAGCTAATGCACTTAAAGCGTTCGAATCCTAACTGCAGTGGTGACAGACTTGATAAAGTGGCACTGAGGACCACGTGTATCAATAATGTCAAATTCAAAATTATCAAAATAAGGACCGGTTGTCAGTATGTAGGATACTTTTACTACAGCGAAAAGTTAATCTGGGCCGCACGAAACCTTCGACTGGGACACATGCGGCCTGTGGGCCGCGGGTTGGACATAGCTGTTATAAACCAATAGTTGACCAAAAGCTTATTTTAATTTTAGATTTTCTGTTGGTTGGTTCTAGTGCTATTTAAGTATCTTTGTTCTAGGAAGAATCAGTAATTGGGAATACATACTGCAGTATACACTTTTTTAAAACCATGCGAAAAAAGTTTCATGTTCAACGGGTCTAATTTCAACAAGACTTTGGATGTTTGTCCAAACCCGATTAAGTCCTGTTCCTTCCCACAATAGCGCGTCTCCACCACAGTTATCTGGGCACTTTTCAGTAATCTTCACCTTTGTGTGTCGATCGTACTTAAGCTATCTGCCTTCCTCTCGTTTGCCGGTCATTATAATTCGCTCTATGGCGGAATGGCAGTTTTTTGAGCACTTCGGCAAAACTAATTACCCGTCATCCGACACCGGCTCTGCCGGGAAAGGTTTCACTCACATCAAATATTTGCTCCCATGACCAATGTTTGCGAATATGTCGAGAGGTTTTTGTTTCTGTCTAGCTCTTTACAACCCTCTTTTGTGATGAAGGTAATAATTTGTAGAGAGGCAACATCATTTTGTACTCTTCAACCAGACGTAACGGCCTTCAAAATCAGCAGCGCAAATGGAACGCTAGGTAAAACCTCAATAGAACTTGAAAAAGAAAAGGCAATTTTTAAAATTTGTTTATAATGATCAAGGATAAGCAACGTTTAGGCAGATGAAGCGTGTGGCATTACAAACAAGTAAGTTTAACGTCACTGTAAAATTTTTAAACTTGTCTGTGGTAATTCTAATAATTTCGTTTTTCGATGCTGCAGCTTGCTCTCCTGTAGTCCTGTAATGAATAAGAGGACAACTTTTTGTCTGCAAATCCATGCAAGAGATTTGATAGTCTCAAGGTTGGTAGTACGATTAAAATAGACGGGAATTTACTTTATCTCCTTTATTATCTGTTTTTGTAATTACATACAGCGATTTCAAAACAATAACCTGATTTCTTATTTCTTTCGGTATAATCTTACATATATAATGCAAATCGCCTTGTTCAGTTAGAGTTCAATCGTGGGCAGCATCCAGTGCATCAACCACCTTCTGAGCATCCTGAACTTGATGCCTTCATCCCAAAGGCGTATCATTTCTTTGACAGTTTACAAAGCTTTCAAAAAGGTCTGCGCAACTCAGACGTTTTTCAAATGTGCTGAAGTAAAGATCCGCCGTTATCCGCTTATTTTAATTACGGACAGGTGGGACAGTGGGTGTCTTCGAGAAGATCGACGACGTTCATCTGTTTGATGTTTACATTTAATAAAGCATCAAAAGTCATAAAAACATTTCAGGTACGTTTTAAAACTCCGCTGTGCCACTGTCTAAAGATCTCAATAAGGTTTTTTTGAAAAACGTTTAAACTGTGTATAAAATGTCACTTGCTCTTCACTGCATTTGACATTACAACTTTGATCAAACGACCTGATTCCCATTCCCTGCCTATTTCAGTGACTTGAAGAGTAACTGTGCGAAGTGAACGGCAAAAAAGGAAATGTTGAAAAGACGAAGTAGTTTTTAAACACTAAACAAAACGTGAAGAGATTCATGAAAAATCAGCGGAATCAAATCAAAGACATCAAAGCTTTCAAGAGCTCTTCCGCTTGCAAGCACTGAAAAATTTGCGAACACGAGCGTAACTTTTTTCGAAGGAAGTGAGCATCCCAGCTATACAAATTTCTGTTTGTGGTTATTTGGTTTTACCAGAAAACTCTTTCCCGTAACACATATGCCTTATTTTTGAAATGCACAATATTTTCCAAGAGGAAATTTACTTCATAAATAAAAAAAAACTTATATACTTTTTATGGTTGCAGTATTTTCGCTGATTCGAATTTTTTCAAAACATTCAAAATAACCATTAAATTAACGATTTCTAAGATTTTCTTAGCAAGACAAAAGCAGTTTTTAGCTTGTTAAAAGCTTTTAACCTGTGGGCTTAGCAATAGTGTACCTAAGGGGGTACGACAGATTTTTTTTGTCTTTGCTTGTTTTTGTCTTCATCTGCTGTGATGTGCCTCAGGGTCGGTGCTAGGTAGTGTGGGGCCCCTCGCAAGACTAAACGTGGGGTCCCCAATGTACAGTATATTGCATTTAACACATAATATTTATGTAAACAGAAACGTCGATTTATTCTAACAAACGTTTATACAGTTATTATTCAATGTACGTATATGTATACCGATAGCATAAGAATGGCTGCCTAATATGTAAAGTAATAAATCGGAAAGATGTAACGAACAAGTGCGCATATACCACCAGGCATTCTTCAATTAATTTTTTTGCCCTTCTGGTGTGAATTTATTAGGAAAAGATCTTACCGTTTCCACCTATCATAAGACAGGTCATTTTCAAATGAAAAACAAAAATGGGTACGAATCAGCAAGAAACAGCAGCAATAGCAAACGCTACGCTTGCAGTAAATCAAAAGGGCGCTTTTGCAAAACAGCGACAAGACCAAGAGTTCATCATTTATCGCAGTACTGTCAATACAATTTTAGAGGTAGTCATTTAAAATCTTACAGTCAAAACAGAAAGAAACTACCAGAGCGTAAAAGTAATTGAAATGCTTAGTCAAATAAAGTTTTATGCACAAACGCGGAAAGTGATGGTTAAGTGTAGTTTTTTTTAAGGAAAATGTTAGGTATCCAGTATGGACCTGTAGGGACCCGATTTTTCTGATTCTAGAGACTCGATGATAATTTCACCTGATTCTAGGGACCCGATTTTCAATTCTAGGGATCCGAATCGGGTCCCTAAAATGCCTTAAAAAATACCCTGGTTAAGTGTGAAGTTTAAAAGGGCTGCTTAGCTTTATCATTTAAGAACAATTTTTATCATCGAACGCTAGGTTTTTTCCTAAATTCACACCAGACCCGAAGAGCAAAAACCTTTACTGTTCTAACGAACAGTTAGGCTACGATTTTCAGAACTAAGCAGAGAAACGTCCATTACAAGACCACATAGACAAACACGACGATGAAAACAATACCAAAGAATAAAGTCTTACCTCTCTATGGAATATCGTTGAAAAACTGGGAAACTTTCGTAGAAAAACATGCAATGTTAATTTTCACATTGTGAATGAAATTAGCGCCATCTTGTGATAAAGACTTCTGAACCACACTGCAAAACGATTGCTCATTGGCTAAAATAACTGTATTATCATGAAATATACAGAGATATTGGTTAAATAACTGGATTTATCATTGGTGTAGTGTTTTCACTGGACAAATCTGATGGAAGATACACTGGATATTAGAGGCGCGGGCTAAGAATACGATTTCATCTGTGATTAGATACTTTGGAAACGGGCTTTTTTATTCTTGTACAGTGAAAGGATACAACACAGGTCTACAACATAATTTTTCTGAATAATTTCGTACTAGACCAGTGTTTCTCAAACTTTTCTGCACGTTGACCCCCAATTAATATATACAATTTTCTGTAGACCCGTGGCCTAGCCCAACAGTTACTAATACAAGGAAAGTATATGTCAAACTGCTGTACTACCAGTCTAACAACTGCCGAACTGCGACACATGTACTAAAAATTTTTTGTGACGTAACCAACAGCACAGTATTCATAATGTCATCACAATGGATTATTTAATAAAAAATCTATTCGAATCGAATGTACTTTTAAACTACTGTAGCTGAGATTTGATTAGCCCTTTTAATTTTGTTTGATTTGTTGGAAAACGCCGTTTGCATTCCGTGCCCGATTAACAATAATTTTTAATCGGAGGCTTCATTGCTCCAGTAGATTCCAGCAGTTATTCATTGACCCCCTGGCCATTCAGTGACCCCCATTCGACCCTCTTACTATTTATCAACCCCTTGGATGGCCCAATTGACCCCTGGGGGTCGATATCGACCACTTTGAGAACCACTGTACTAGACTATACTAAAACTGCTTACAATCAACGTGGATAACAGCAACGTTACCTAGTACAGGCCTGCGAGGGGCGGGTTAACCCGCGTGGGTTTGCGGGGAAAAGCAATTGTAGAAATGACCCAGACTAATAAACATCAGTCCAGAACTGTAGGCCAAATTGTTAAATTGCCAAGCAACTTCATGAACTGTGGAGCGAAGTTTTAGGATGCTACGCAAACTTTTGGCAAATGATCGCTATTTCTCCCAGATAATGTTTGGAAATATTTAGCATTAAATGCAAATAAATCGCTTGAGTAAATCACTGTCGTTTAAAATGCTTGTGTATAAATGCAACTTTTTACTGCAACTTTTGTTAAAAATAAATGCATATTTCTCACGATTTTATTGCAACAAAATCTTGTCCAAGTTATGAGTTTTTAGTAGTTTTCGGACAGGTTCGGGTTTGAGACCGAAAAAGTGCGGAGGGGCGCCGGTTGGGATGGTCTGCGGGGCGGGTGTGGGTAAGAAGTGTGCGGGTGCGGGGCTGGTGCGGGCAAAATTTCTTAAACTCCTGCGGGTGCGCGGCGGGTTTATTTTTGCGGGTGCGGGGCGGGTGCGGGCACAAAATTTTAACCTGCGCAGGACTCTATTACCTGCACAACTGCTAGCTTGCCAAGGTCAATGCTGACAACAAAGCTATATCCACAATCAGGGCCGCAACCACCTGATATTTCAGGGGTGGCAAAATGATGTAGCTTCTTGCTGCACCTAACAAATACGGACGTTTGTGAAAATTTCGTGGGGGGGCAATTGCCCGATTGCTCCCCCCTCTGGTTGCGGGCCTGCCCACAATGCACATGATGCGTCGTGGAAAGATCAATTTCTTTGACGTATTAGATAAATATAAATGTCAAAAGGGGCAATATGTGAAATCAGTTCTTGGTTACTTCAGTTCTAGTGTGTCTATATGGCCTAACAAACGTCCTCAGTCAGATTTTTGGGGACCCGTCTTTATCAGGGGCTCCCCCGTTCGCTGGGTACGGGAGTTCCTTCCTCCGGCTCTGTATGTCTGAAGTGTTACTTACAACTAATTCGCCATGTGCGCCCAGTTCGCTTTCCAACAGTGCTTGCCTTTTCTCTTTAACGTATTTCGTGCTTTATTCGCTGCATGAAACGCCAATCGAGCGGAACAGTGGACTCAGCTCAGGGTCTTTATGACGTAATAAAGTTTGTGTTCGGTAAATTTGGCTTTCGGGCCTAAATCGGGCTTCAAAAATAAACGTCGGGCTTAGGTCGGTTGCGGACTTGAAAATGACGAGGCCCATTTACAACTCTGCATCAGTGGCAGTTAGATGCCAAACGCATTTGCGTACACGATGACGTAAATATTTGCTTTGTACTATTCCTTATACGTCAGGAAATTTGATGAACACTTCGGTTTGCTCTAAAGATTTGATGTAGAGATCGCAATTTTTTAAAGAAAAATAGCGCAGTCGGTTAATTTACCAGTCTTTGCGCTTTGAATGAAAGGAACTGTAATGTTCAAACATTTATATCTTTACGTTCAACAAACCTAACCCCAGGGGCCAGAGGTGGCCAGAGTCACATTTTCAGACTCCGCTCCTGTTCCAAAATTTTTCAATCCGGATCCGGGTCCGAAACTTTTGCAAATTTGAGAACCTGTTCAAACTCAGGCAACCATCGACGCAATCGAAATTCAGCAACGTTTGAACTTCAGCAACTACATTTATAAAGACCAAGCAGACTCCGGCTATTTTGCCGAAATTGAAAAGTGGCTCCGAATCCGGGTCCGGTTTTTCAAAAATTTTTGAAACCGCCTCGTGATCCGGGTCCGAAGAAAAACGCAGAATCACGCCGGAGTCGACTCCGGCACTCCGGATCCGTGGCCACCTCTGCCAGGGACTAAATTGAGCTATTTTTGCTGGCGAGGATTTTTCGAAGGTAAGTAGGTAGCGCTTCGCTTTCGTAAATAAAATTGCGCTTCCAACTATATTTTAAAACTGGAAATTGTTTGCTTTCATATTGTTTGGTAGTGCTTACCATGACATGTATTTCTGTGCAGGAAGTGCCACTTAGACAAACAACGCAAAAACACAACCTTACTGTTCTGTAAAGTAGCATCGAAAGCGTCAATTGATTCCTTTCGGTGAGTGAAGTGAAGTTGAACACATCCCCAGCCTTGAAGGAAACAGCATTTGCCAGATCCACAAGTAAAAAATAACATGTTCGTCAAGTGAAAAATTTTTCGTCTGTGAATGTATTTGCCGCTCTGATCTGGGTTTAATTGACAAGACGGAGTATCCCACACAACGTGGAATGGACAACAAAAGCCAAATGTCCCATGACCCAACCTTCCAGCAGTTTGACGTATGGCGGCAACCTGGACCGTGAACGTCTTTCCATTCTGATGTGAGATTTGACAAAAAGCGGGGTGGTGTCTAAATGGCTTGGATTTGCTTTTGAATACTTGCTTCCCCATGCAGCTGCTTTTCCTTGTTTTTTTTCAGCTTTCTCAAAGATCACAGATGTAAGGCTAAAGCAAGGAGACGTTCATGCGATGGCTTTGGGTGGAAGGTTGGCGTTCAGCTTACCTGTGATTACTTGATAAACCGAAGGTCACTTTGGGCGACTGCTTGTGATGAGAAGTGCTCTTTGCCGAGTTGCATGAAAAAGAGGACAAAACAGGATCTGAAAAAGTTTTTCAAATCGGGTGGAATGCTTGAGGTTGTTGCCGTCACGACAAGGTTCAAAATGGTCAGTTATTTGAACCCCAATCAAACAAACTTTGTGGACCTGGTGACAGATTGCAAGTGTCAGTTGTCGATGAAAACTTTTGCCGCGTGTTTGAGGGACAGCAGTGGCCGCGAAAGAAAGCTACGTAGCAACTGACCTTTTTTAAAAGTTGAAAATGTGATGTGAGCTGAAATGGCACGAGCAAACAAACTGTTATGGAACTGTGTAATGAAAGTGCTTCCAAACGTGGTTTATTTCAAAACGCCAAGTCCATTCCAGAAACTGAACAGAAAAAAAAGCATCAGAAATAATTAAATCTCAAACTAGCAACAAACAAAAACTGGCTAAAACTCCAACGTTTTTGTGTACAGAAAAACTCTGCAAATATGTTCTTATGTCTTTTGAATGATAGGATACAGTTGATCTAACTTGACCTTGCTTGTTCGTTTGATCCTTTGTATCTTCTTACATGTTTGCTTTATATTTATCTGATTCTTGCGCTTTTCCTTTGTTTTGCTGATATAAGGGTTTAACCATAATATTAATAAATGTAGCACAATCACACATCACTTCATTCTCACCCAAAAACGTAAAGTGCTGCGGCCCTCGGAAAGAATCGAAACATGAACCAAGCAAACGAAATAGAGCCGGATTAAAGGGTAGGGGGCCCTGGGCAATTTTCGCTGGAGGGCCCATATGGCGTAATTCATGACGTCAGCGTTTGCAAAAATGATATTTTAGCTGATTCGCAACGTTCTCTTTTGCTTTTTACTGTAGTCGAGAATGTGCTTACTAAACTGCACATACAGTAAGCTGCGAGAAGAGAGTTAACGATGTAAGCACTAGAGTGTATTCTTACTAGAAAAATGTTTCGCAGGCTAGAACAGGGATTCTCAAACTATGGTAATTTTGGTGTCGCGAAAAAATGGCTTAAGAAATCAAATATACAAGTTTTTGTAAACTTTACAAAGAAAACTTGATAGTAAGTTTGGAGTGAATCTGTTTCTACACTGCTGCATGATAGCGGCAATACCGTGTTTCATGCCGCCAGTTGTTTACTAGGATGACTGCCTGAGCTAACACCTGATAATAATCAACCAAGCACAACAAGTTATGCGTTGTTACGTCATGATTGTTTTAACGTAACGACCAATATCGACCGCATTTGTTCTGACGCGAGCCATGTTCGAGCATGGAACTCTAGGTCTAGTCGTCAAAGGATTAGGCCAACTGATTTGACAGCATACTGCGTAGTTTTAGACTAAAGTTAAAAGCTTCATACGCAGTTTCAGAAGTACTTTTGGACTTTGATTCAGGAAAAATTGCATCCACAAACCACACACAACAGTAGCGAAACCAGTCCAAAATTTTGGGAGGGGCTAAATATTTTGACTTTAAGCGAGCAATATGATTTGATTTGGGTCACCGCACAAAACAACAAGATAAGCTAGAAATTTAGGGGGGCATTCCCCCCTTACCTCCAACCTGGTTATGCTTGTGATATACAAATGAATTTCAGGAGGCCGCACTTGCCATGTCCAGGATGAATTTGCGGAGTTATAAACGACAAAATTTTGCAACTGGAATTTTCAAAACAGAGTTTATGTCATTTTTGGTTAAGAACATTTTGGAAATGAATGCCCAGTCATTTCTGATCCAGCCACTGATAACCTTTTAGACTTTTGCACGACATATTTGTGTGAAGCGGCATTCTCAAAATTGAAAGTGATCAGTACAAAAACAGATCCTTTTTGAAAAATGTTGAGAATGTCCTTCCTTCTGCGTTGTCTTGTATCAATCTACGAATGGATGATCTGTGTAAAAATCATCAAGTGCAATTGTGCTTGATAACTTGCACAAACTGAATTGTTTTTTGTGATTTTTTTTCGCCTTGCTGTTTCCATCACGTGGTAGTTTTATTACCGTATAGTTACCTTCGTGGATTGTGTGCATTTTTATGATTTCGCCATGCACAAAAATGCCCTTTGAGATTTGTAATGGGACGTTTGCAAGTATCATTAACATCTAGGGCTCAAGGCTATCCGTTAACGGGGTCGCATAGAAAAAAACATTTTGAAAATAATGGGTAGCAGAACAAAAAAGTTTGGGATGTCCTAGGCCAGAGAGCAATTCGGCAAGAAACAACAGTCCCCCGAACAATAGGCAGTAACCAGAGATTACAAACAAAAACACCGGAAAAATAATATGTCAACATGGCCAGCCAGCCAGGCTGAGCGTGCAAGGTGCTTCGAAGCTTATGTCGTGATTTTTCACCTACATTTTCAGGTGCTCTGCGGTTAACGCCACTGCTTCAACGTTGCTGCTTGAAAGTTTTGTTGGAAAAAGACGATTTAGTCGCGGCAATTTAGCTAACATTGCCAGATCCTTGCGCTTTTTCTCCTTAGAAACTTTGCACTTTTTAGCTCCTGATGGCATTGTAGGCTTCGGCATCTCGCCAGCTAAACACTGCAATCTCCTTTTCTGCTCTTTCGTTACACAAATCGACTGATTTGAAAACCTTTACGGACGCATCACGCAATAACACGTGGTGTAAATGGCTTGACCAGCTTCAGATGTTTATGAAGTAACTGCAACACAAAGATAGTAGCCATCTGAAGAAAGAAAAGTGCGTGAAGAAAAGTGCGTTTCCACCACACGTTATGTTGCAGTCTCAATGCTGCGTCGTCTTGAGCCAGCTGTGGGGAGTCGAACGGATGACCCTCAGCGTAACAGCAAGAATAGAGTTTTCCCACTCGACTAGGCGGACACCACAATAGCTGCTACGTTTTCAACGTTATATGTGGCGAATCACCACGCCACAGTCACCCTTTCTGACGAAAAAAGGTCGCAGTTCGGCTGCGGCTACCTCCATACGGCACAAGAAGACGAAGATGTCATGGGATCATATTAACACTAAACAGCAACAACAGCAGGACTAGCATTAACGTGCAGATAGTATCGTTTTCGCGACATTTGTGCAGTAGGTGTGATGCACGAGTAGATAACCATACTTATGCCAAAAGAACGATTATTAGGGAAAAGTTACAAGCGAAAGTCATATATATTTGCATTTGGACAAAAGCGAAAATATTTATATTCAGTAGAGATTACTAAAACTGGCAGAAAGTTAAAATTTTAGAGAAATCATTTTAATGATACTTAATGCAACATCAGAATATAGAGTTGGATTTTTGTAACGCTTCTGAATCATGACAATATTTCAAACGAATATTTCATTTAAAACAAATGATTGTCGTCACTGGGGCTTCTTGGAGCGGGAGGCCGGGGCAATTGCCCCCGTTTCCCCCCTTAATCCGGCCCTGAATAGAAACCATTATTTGTGACTCGAGTAATATTGAGCAGAAGTCCCTTACATTCGTTTGTGGCAGCGCCATTGCGATAAGTGATAACGCTTTTGTGCTCTTCCAGCGGCTGGGGGTCTATACCAGGAATTT
>Ga0210059_1008654_pt1 | contig 16008 bp, 16 predicted proteins | sample Ectturendosymbi2_FD_188042 | JGI IMG/M metagenome (GOLD analysis project Ga0210059, IMG submission 188042) | Ecteinascidia turbinata endosymbiont from Florida, USA - Sample 2 (SPAdes) (version 2) | ecosystem: Host-associated > Tunicates > Ascidians > Unclassified | place: Key West, Florida...
AACGACTCGGGGCTCGGCCTACTCTGTGAATGCATTCTGCGTGGTATACTTTTTCTCTTCGAAAAGTTTTGGTCAAGCCTTACAAAATTGCACCTATAACAATTGCCGTTGCTTAACCGTGTGACGAACAATCGTCAAAACAAGCTTCCTCTACCCAGAGCGGTCGTTCCTAATTTTATTGTACTTCGCCTCAACCCATTAAGCCAAAGGAAGCTTCCGATAGTGATTTCACTATCGAGGATGTTATGCTTTGGCCAGGTATGCGCTTCTCCTTGCGCTCTCAATGTAAGCGCTGCTCTGCAGGGCGCTTACAGGATGGCGTCAACAGAGGCCCCCATTTTAGCCTTGCTTTCAGCCCCCCAACCCCTAGTCCATCTGGTTAGCATTTATTACTATATGCCTAATTGTGTACGTCCAGAAATCAGACTTCTACTTGATCAACGTATTTTGCGTAGCGACAGTTGTGAAAAAATTTATTATGGCTAGCCCAGGTAGTCTTCTCGGATGTCGTTCTGCATAGAAGCATGATGCTTTTGGTGCTTACGACCAAAATTTCGCATTTGCGCAGCCTGCTGCTCAGACATTTAGTTAATAACGTATTTAAATGACATTTAGTTAATAACGTATATTTAGTTAATAACGTATTTAAATGAGCAGGCCCGTAGGCGGGTTTTAAAATTTGGGGGTGCAAACTACTTTTTTGAGGGGAAAGGCTTTTGTTTTTATTATGTGTTTAAAACGAATATTTCTAGGGCTCAAAAAATTGGGGAGTACTACCCCATAATGTCCCCCCGTGGCCTGTCGAAGAGTTTGTTTAGCAATCACTGCTAAACTTGTCCCACAACACAGAAGTGCAGTTAGTGGATTATGTATATTAACCATGTTGCGTCCACGTAGGCCTTAGTCTACATTTGTTAACATTTACAGCCTATTAGTGATGTAAAATATTATCGATCTTAACATGTGCCATGCACGATGCACCATGACATTAGCAAGAGTAGAAAGGTTTGTGCATGCGTATTTCGGCCAGGTGAAACCACGATACGTATGCTTTTTAAGCAAAATTCACTAATAGTGAAGTTTTTCAATTTGCGGTAATGAAAGAAACTGTCAATCGCCGCGCACTACTTTGGCCGGCCTCAGGTTTGTTCCATCGATAGCAGTGTTTTCAGAACTGAACGATAGGCTTAATTCTGATTTCCTGCAAAATTTTGTCAAGATTTGTATTTCATTACAACATCTCTATTTAATCGTCGTTAATTAAATGACAATGATTAAGACCCAATTCCTTTGGTTAAGTTTGTTCAAAAAATTTTAGTTGCAAAGTAAGAGCCTATTATGGGTACTTGCGCGAAAATATTTAATAATTTCATAATTAATTTGCAAAATTTGCAAATGCTGTGTTGTGAACGAAATATAAATTTTCAAAATGTCCTGTCCTCCTGCACTAGCGTAGCCAAGCCAAAATTTTGGGGGGCCAAAATGTTTGACTTTAGGCGAAGAACGCTATTTTGTTTGGACTAACATTTCTCAAGGCACAAAATGACTATATTAACTGAAAAAATTAGTGGGGGCATTGCCCCCTTGGCTCCGCCTATGCCCTCCTGCACAAGCATGAAGCCCCCGATGGGAGACTTTCGGGCGACGGTTCTGCCGAGATTGTGTCCGGAAGTGGAACTAAAAACAGTGAAATAAGAAAAAATAGAAGTAGGCCTAAGGATATATTGTTGTAAATGCCATTCGGCCTCGAGATGTGCCACAACGTCGAAATATTTTTCGAAATCACCATCAGGGAGCCCTTAAGCATTTTGGGAGGGGGCAAAGGTAGGCTGCTACGGCACTGGGTTTGAGTGCAAGAGCACACAGCTTAGCAACACAAGTTTGCACAAAAACTCGACAAAGAATTGATGCTTGAAGCAAGACTGTGCGCCGATACGTTGAATCTGGGCACAGCATCGTATTCAATTGCAAGCGTTAGACCAGGGGTTCACAACCTTTCTCTTAGCATGTACCCCTTCTGCATTCCGACAGATGAGCTTGTACCTCTTCAGCATTTTAAGAGATAAGTATGTACCCCTTCAGCATTTCGACAGATGTACGTGTACCCCTAAGATTTCCTATGACAATATATTTTATCATGATTATTCATAGATATATTTAACAATAAGTATATAATGATTTTTTTAAATAATATTCACTGATATACGTCTAAATATTTGGAAATAAAATTATATGCACATATATTTTGCTCGTCTATTGATAACCTTAAATGTACCCTTTCGGATAGGCAAATGTACTCCTGGGGGTACATGTACCCCATGTTGGGAACCCCTGCGTTAGACCCTTACCGAAGATCATGTACGCTTTGCAGACACTCAGCAGAGGCGACTGCTACAGGTTGCCTCAGGTCCGCTGATAGTGCCGCAGCTTCGGCGCATTTAACGAAAACTGTAAACTTTATCTGAGTTTTCGTGTTCTCAAACTTCCGGCAATTTAACTCTGTGCAGACTCTGCACAAAAAGACTGATTTCTCACCACCCATGCGTTACATCCTGACCTGATCTTAACACGTTGAAGGTTGAAGCAAGAGGTGTCCGTTTGAAGCAGACCTGCTCTCACAACAGACCACACGAAATACCCGACCACAGGGCTTGTTTTTGGTGGAAATAAGCATGCGTATAACTTTCTAGTATTAACTAGCCCCAAGTTTAATCTTCTCCTGCAAGGCAGATGGTCAGATTACTAACCTATCATAAATGTGGTATCGCATGTATAAGCTATAAATATCAACAAATCTAGAATAAGCTGTACGTGGACGCAGTTATGTCATCTGTAATCCACTAAATGGATTACTCTGTCCGCATTAGGTTTGGAATTATTGCTAAAGAGACTAAACCAACCGCGTTACACAACTTGAACTGCAGTCTGCTCAATATTGCAACTTTAGTCATAAGTAGGGCAACCGATTCTGTGACCTAAAAACGTAACATTTTGACTTTTTATTTTACAAATTTTGACTTTATTTTGACCTATAAAATTTCTGGGTTTGCAACAGCAAAATAGTTCAGATTTAGGTGTTGAGGTTAACCCAGAAACATATTCATACACTATATGCTTCGAAATGAAAAACAATTGGTTGTTTAACTTTGGGGATGATATATTGATTAATAACTAAAGTAGAGTCAAACATGAGAAAATCATAAAGTTGGAACTCTTTATGCATAATGCATTGAGCATTTACCAAACCAAGTAGACTACTATAAGACCACGTTTCATGCCTCATCACCTTGTCCTGCATAATAGTCTATTCAATAGTCCAGTAGTGGGCAAAACAACATTACTACGTCAAACATCGCAGAAAACCCACTATTATTGCAGAATTGCAATAAAACTTGCAAAATCATATCACGATCTATTGTTGTAGTTTCAATAAAATATCGATGAAGAGAAAAAAACTGTAGAAAAGTTTGACCCAACGATAAATTTTGACCTAATGATAAATTTTCACTTTTTTTTGACCTAACAACTTGGGATTCCTTCGTGGTATGAGCGTGAAATTTAGTTTGTGGACGTTTCCTAAGCTTAAAAAAAGGCAGAAAATTTTTGACTTTATTGACTTTTGGTTGCCCTATTCGTAAGCATTAAATCTTACTTTTGTGCAATACAAAATACGAGAAGGCCATTAAGGCAACCTATGATAAACTTTGCTCAAAACAATCCCTGCACTGAGAACAGTGATAAAGTACAAGTCGCAGTTTTGTACGCCCACAACTAGGCATGTCAGAATGTGGAACACTCCAAACAATGGATGCTGAGGCTTGGCGTTCAAACGCCTTTGTTAAATCACAACCGAATAAAAATTACCAGGCAATATAGTTCCAGGTCAAAGTGGAAAGCGTGATATTCTCCCCTGATCAAAGTCGCAACCAGTTTTTCATTTCGGGGGGAGGCAATTTTCATGAACTTTCATTCGATGACGTCATCATGCTTATTCAACCGTGGTCCAACTTTTTCGCAAACGGTCACATATAAGGTTCTCTTCGCAACATTTCCGAAAAAGGGAAGTATTCAGTTTCAATCAAGATGCAGACCGAAGTCAGGACAGAGTAAAAATTAGTAGCCTCAGTCAAAAACCTGGTTTCGTACTCAACTAATGCAGTCATGGCCTTAGCGTGGTAGATGTATAGGCTACTAGAAAACCTGCCTAAATTTCGTCTTGTTTTAGCAAATTCATCTAATCCTTTATCTAGTTTTTTCATCTTTTCATCTAATCCTTTATCAGTTCTGAATCCTTTATCAGTTCTGAAATTCATCTAATCCTTTATCAGTTCTATTGCTATGCACAGAAGATGATAACAGTTGTTATCGAAACGTTTGCAAGATGTCAGTTGTATCGTTTCCTTTATCTAGATTTGTGAAACTTCAGTTGAATGTATTTGCTGTGAGATAATTTCTGCAGACGATATTGTGAGTGGCAGGGCTGCATCCCACTGATATTTTCGGGGGGGGAGGCAAAATGATGCAACTTGTTGCTACACCTAACAAATGCATACGTTTGGGAAAATTTCGGGGGGGGGAAATCGCCCGATTTCCCCCCTCTGGTTGCGGGCCTGGCGAGTGGTAAAGTTGTCAGATATAAGTCTGGTATGAATGTTAGGATATATTTGCTCACTGATGGTATTGTTTCAATCGTAGATACGAGACTTCGTCTGCCAACTGAAACACTCTTGAAAAGAATGCAGCATGAATGCAATTTTAACTTTATTACGAATGGTTGGGCCAAGTTTGTCACCAGATGTGGATGGGCCTCGCCAATTTTCCCAGGACTACGTAAACAACACCAAATAACTTTGAAGCTCTTGTGCAATTCAAATTTCCCTTGCAACGTGAGAGGTTGGCTGTGAAACCCCGTCAACGGTTAAGCACTGAACACAAAATGCAAAAATTCTTAAATAGTAGCCTACAGTAACACCAGCCAATCGTAAAGCTAACAAATTGTGTACATTGTATGTTGTTTATGTCACCAGGCATAGTCTACTAGCTGTAAATTTTGCAGTATTTATTGTTGACGTTTCGAGAGTTGTATGCAAAGTCTCTTAACCAGAAGATAGGCAAGAAATAAAATCAAAGCGTACACACACGTTGCATTTCTGAAAATTTTCAAAGAGATACACGAACAAACGGATGAAAAAATGCCTTAGAAATACCAATATCTTAAACGATCTCCCAAGCTTTGACAATTTCAGCATTTTTGTGGTTGAATACGAATCAATTAGCCAACAAAATTTTCGATCAGATAGCCTGTCTCAAGATAATCTTGTAGGGAGATCATTAACCAGTAGGACCAAGACAAAGAAAAAATCTAATAAGACTTTTCTTAAAAATGATTAGAATACAAAATTTCGTATTTATTTTTTGAAAGTTTCTGCAAATGTCATAATTGCTATGCAATGTTTTGAAATTTTCGAGGGGGGCGAATGCCCCAAACCCCCCCCCTGGTTGCGCGCCTGCCCCTAATCCTCTATTTTTTCTCCAGACCGCGACAATATCGCTCTAATAACGCAATTTTATAAACAGTTTTTTAAATAATAACTTAAACAACCAAACAGAAAACGGGTCGGGGGAAAAAGCAACTGCGTTCTATTGCTTCCATTTATATTTTACAGGGTTTAAAACTTACTTTGAGAGTTTTCAGTCCTCCAAACCTCGACGTGGTGACATAAACTCTCTCAAGCATCTGGCAACCCTGGTTCCTTGGGTTATGCTGGACATTTTGCTACAGGTTTCAAAAGGTTAACTTTCCAGCTGATCTAGCCCAATTTTGGGATGGTAATTTAGAGGTCTGTCGGGGTATAGATGATATAGACCATGAGTCTGACTCTAACAAGCAAATAAATACAATAAAATATTTTCATAAAACTTACACATTCTCGCATATGAGATCTCTACAAAACTAAAAAACTTTATTCATAAAAACCTGCTTACGACCTATCACGTCAACTGCAAACTTGGCCTCAAAAGACATAAAATTAATCAATTACATTGAATTTAATATAACATTCAACAATCAACATCCATTTTTGCCCATTACTTGCCTAAAACACTACATATCTTCTTTCAACAATACCCTACTCACAGGAACAAACACTGCTCACAGCAAAGGAAACTGCCTACCGCGACGCCAAGAGCAAAATGAGCGCTCAGCCAGCACGTCGCATGATGTCTAGATAAAAGAAGAGAAAAAGACTCTTCCATACGCGTAACACGTTGCGCAACAACAGCGAGGCACGTGGGCGTCCCAGAATATAACCAAATCCAGGGTTGCCATACTGGCGAATTTATCGCCAGATTCCGGACGTCTGGGGAATGTCGAAAGCGTTTGGCTACAAATATTCTGGTTTGGCGATTTAGCGAATTTCTGGCGATTTTTTAAAAGTATTTGACTCCAAGTTTATTGGCTTGGCGAAATAGACGACCTGTATATTTGCACGTATTTGCTAAATTGCTAACGCATTCATAAGTAGATCGCTACACTTGCTGATGATTTGAAAATTCATGACATGAAATGAAAGTGTGAAAGTTTTAAAAGTAGAAGCATGGTATTGAACACTTCTTATCAAACATGTTTGCAAAATGTTGAAACTGATTATTTAGAAATATTTGCAAAATGATGAAAACCTATACGCTTTCTGGTAAAATACACGGCGAAAGATAAAAAAGCTTTAAAAGACTGATTTCCGGTGAAAAAATTAATGTTTTGGTAAAGATGCCACCTTTTCCAGAAGTTTGGCGAATTTTTGCTGAGTTTGGTTATTTTTTTAAGTGAGTTTGGCAACAATTTTTTATTTCTATCCGGCAACCCTGACTAAAAGCATTCTTTCGTAACTGCTGGGTGAGCATTGGAGTTCGTTTTGGGCAAACACCGATGATGGTAAATTTATATTTCTCCTTGTTTTTCCTTCATGTGTTTTACATTGCAACTGTCTGGGTTGCATTTCATATTTTCTTTTTCTCTGTTTATAGCTGTTTACTTCAAAGTTTGATGTTAGAAATGCCTTCATTTCTCTCGCACTACTGGATCCCTGTATTAAGATGGGTGAATGACGCTACAGTTGGGGCGCTGTCAAAGTGTTTTACTCACATCAGTGTTGGTCGTGACACCTATTCTGTAAACCACCTATTCTGTACTGCGCTATGGCTAACCATTTTTTGTGCTTTGTGTTGTTTGATTGTGCCTGTGATATGGACCACGAGTCTGTAATAAACGAATTATTATTATAGACGTTATCCTTTTGTTGTTCACTACAATAACAAAAATCTGGCAAAGAACCTGTTAACAATGTGCGATTTGAACAACCAGGTATGTCACAGAAATTGCAAACATTTAGTGAATTCAAACAATTTAATTGTTGACATGTTTTCAAAATTCTCGGTATTCTTCCTTTTAACTGTTCGTGTACAGTGATTCTAAACCGTTGTTACTACTACTCAAGCTGTTCCTTCGTGAGACATTGCTATCATCATTTGTTGCCTTCACTTCAAATTGATCGTATTTTTGGCATCCGTTTCACGCACCGGTGGGGTAACCTTGATCTCCAATGATATCGCGAACATCACAAACCGTGCATATTTCGGTTGCTTTAACTGTTCTGACTAAATGGGTGACTAAATGGGAGTGAAGACGTTACACAATATATTGGATAGTTGATGTGTGCGAAAACTTCCGTTCCTGGAGATGTAATGCCAAACTGAATAGGCATAGTTGCAGGCAACGCGGAGGCGTTTAAGTTTAATACTACACTGTATGCATCACAGGGGCAAGCACAGGTCTGGTGATGCCCGGGGGGCAACTACCGGTACTTGATTTTATGCCCCCCTGCCAAATTATAGTATTCAGGAATGTGAGAAATACACGCACGGCAAAAGTAGCTGGCTAGACTCTTGTCACATGCAAATGGATTGCGCCACGAACACTTCATCTCAAGTGAGAATAAAGAAGAAAAATATTTGTCCGAGTCTCGTAACACGTTACACAACAACAGCAAGGCACTTGAACGTTATGAAACGTATGTGCAAGGGCACAAAGTTTTGCATGGCACTTTTGGCAAGAAAAAAATGAAGTAAGTTTCAAAACGTACGCTGGCGCTCTTCCCAAAAAACATGACATGTTTTGAACAGTGATAGGACTCGACCGGTTCGCACAAGTTCGCAAGAACCTGTTCTTGGAATTTCTTTAATCCCGAGAACCGGTTGTTGGCTTAAATCAGGGGTTCTCAATTTTTTCCCATGAACACCTTTTACTCATAACTTATTTTGGCAAACTTCTCATAGACCTGTTAATAACTTTTCATAGCGAAGACAAGATTAAAATTTGGGAAAACATCTAAAATCAATAAATTCCCTTGCTAGAATGTACCAGTTGGCAACAAAAAGATCAACGTTTGCACTTATATCGGACCAACCAGCATGGTTTGCCTCTGGAGATTGTGATAATGAGAGAATCTGTTGTTTGTGAGTCTGGAGTGAGAGAACATGTTCTCAAAAATTTGAATTCCACCACTGGTTTTGATGCGTATCGTACTTGGCGCGGAAAGTGTTCTAACAGCTCCGAACAATGTTCTTTCTGACAAATTTTCTGTATTATTTTGATCTTTTTTACAACAATCGAAAGCGACGAATCTATCGCCAAATCGTCAGACCTACACCACAATTGGCAGACATATATTGACACGCACTAGTCACGAAACGGAGTGTTTTTAGCTGTAGTAGAGAATTGGGCAATGTTGCCTCTGACCGTGTGAGCTGCATAATAAAGTGACTTCACTTGCCTTTGCGTTGCACTGTCATCCTTCAGTGAATCCCAAAGCAACGCATCAAGATATTTGACTTGTTTGGAAAACTTAACATTTATGCCATTCAGGGATGCAACTAGCGTAGCAGGCACTTTGAACATTTTAAGGGGTAAAACTACACCGATTACTTTGCCACAGATACAAACAATTTCATGTTCAGCAGGAAGTTCCACTACATCCTTGCGAAAATCTTTGAACACTACTGCAATTCAAACTCAGTGCATGATGATGATGACAAACGCAAACTCAGCAGTTCACCAGTGTTGCCAATGATATAAACTTGATCTATCCAGGTATGACCTACTGTGTCGAATATTTTGAATCTCATCGCCAGCGTATTGGAAACTTGATGCATGTTGCTCGTGGGTTCAAATCAAGTTCAAACGTGACAACTGTGGAAATTTGATACTATGTTTTTGTTAGATTGAGTAAATATAGCAAACAAGTGATCCAATACGTCTGCCATTGTTTCATTCTTAGCTGGACACTGTCATTACTAATTTCATTATAGGTTATATTGTGTTATCCCTTGAACAATCCCTTCACTTAGTCTTGTCTAAAAACCTTACGAACAAAGAAAATTGCTACTATCACTTCGTGCATCAAACGTAAAAAGATTGTCTGATTAAACATGCGAAGTTTTATTTCTCGCTTCAATCGTCATCAATTCGACACGCCGATGAGTCTATCGTTTACGTGTCAGACGTCATTCACTGAAACGGAAAGTTCAAACGCATATGCAAACACGAATTGCACACACATGCTCATGGGCGTAGTAAGGGAGCAAAATTATTAGTTTAAAGGTTAAAAACAGATTGGCCAACTCTTGCCATCACCCCCTAATGGTTATCTTTATCCTTACAAGTTTAGCATTACGTCATTGAAAATAAATACATCTACTTGTTTCGGGAGCACAACAGCTGCAAACAGGGGTGGGTCCAGGTAGTAACTTCTGGTGGGGAGATTTCAGTAATATTTGGTAGTAGTAGTGACATTCGTAGTAACTTTTATTTCTGAATAAAGCTACTTTCTTAGGTTTTAGAGGGCCGATCGCCTCAATCACTCCTCCCTGGGAGCAACTGCCTCACCTCATAAAACCGCTGCCCCACTGCAAAGTCATGACAAGTCATGAAAAATGCGTAATGCGTATATGGAACGTGATAAGTGACAGCACCTTCTAAGCACATCAAGGAAAACACGTTGACTTTTACTTTAGCTGCAATAAATTATTTTCTGTTAGATGAAAAGAAAAGATTCAGCTGCATCAGAGCAACACAGCACTTTGCCACCCCCCCGAAAAGCATACACAATACCCGAAAACATTCTTTGCTTTACTCGTTAGTTTCATGCAGCTCTTGATAATAGTTTCTTTAAAGTTTGTTCCATTTCACTTATGTCGAAACCATATGGTCCAATTCCACCGATATAGACAGTCTTGTTGTTTGAAATGATGGCTAAGCGCTCAGGCAGTCCACCGAACGCGTAGTTTGCTTCATTCGTCATTGGATCCACATATACAGGAATGTCGGTGTTTAAAGAATTTTGTAAAATCTCGGCAGCCGAAAACCGATCTTCAAGTGTTCTGTGAGTTTTTATCTGAAATCTAAATAAACGTAATTATGCAGTCGAGCAGCCGTCTCTACCAAAGAGGAAGATAGCTGAGCAGCAAACTCTGTCGTGTCTAACCGAGTGCCTGTACCATCTCTTGCACAGTAAGAACGTCTTCCAGCGACGACATCACTATCCAACATACGGAACTGCACGCAACAAATTCTGCCGAATCAGCGAAAGGGTGTGTTTTTGTAAATGAATTTAATATTTCAGGGAGGTTGGCGACATTTCAACTTCATTTGTTAGTTGATTATTGGGATTTAATTTTAATTGTCACCGCAGAACCAATTTTTCTTTGGCTTAGCAAATGTGTTGGCTAAGAACTAGTGAAAAGGAAGCAAAACATGCAGTCTCCTTTCTAGCTAAATTCAAAATATTATAACTAGGGCAAGTTTTTGTTGCAGTAAAAAAGTGAGAAAGTTGCATTTATTTTCAACGAAAGTTGCATTTATGCGCACATTTGACTGCGAAAGACTTGACACAACCTATTTTCGTTTTCACGGACTTGGCCAAAAAGCCAAGATTTTCCACACTTCCACCTCTAATTGAGTTCGGGCACTGTCGTACGTGGGTGGGGTTGTAAAACGTCTAGCTTGCAAACCAACTGTTTCGCCATAGATAACATTGAGACGTAGCTAATCCGCCACATAGTTCTTTTTCATGCAATCAAAGAGAATAGAACTAAACTGAAATAGTTTTGTAGTATTTTTTTAATTGCACTTTTACATTTTGCGCAATACTTGATAAAAATTGCAGTAAAAAGTTGCTCGCAAGAATCGAAAAAGTTGCAAAAAGTTGCAATATAAAATTCCTGGAAACAGCTCAAAACATTTAACTACATATATTTTGAGTGTTTAGGAAGCTGTTGGAAGCTGTAAAAAAAAGCTGCAAAAGTTGCAAAAACTTGCCCTAATTATGACATTAAGAGGAAAAATTTTGATCCCATGAACTGTTTGGTTATCTCCGCACTTTCTTCTCCAGGCTAAAATCATTTCGCTTAGTGCCGCAATGTTCAATTGGCAGGCGCCGTCATTTGGTGCTGCAAACTGTAAGTTTACGATAAACAAGCTGGGATTTTGAAAGGGGCAACTTGTCTTGGAAAAGAAGCTGAGAATCAGAGGCTGTCCCCACGAACGCATTCCATGTCCGATCGACGTCTCATGCTGCCATTTTCTCAAGGCCGTCATCAATTCTGGATTTTCGCGGTCTGTCCGGAGTGAAAAAGAGCTTGGGGGACCGCATTGTTGGTCTCTGCTGGTCCGTGTGCGTTAAAATATTTATAGCTCTACCGGCCATTAAAACTTTTGATTTCTGTTGGTGGTTGCGCTTGCGGCCTGCTATACTGCTTTACCAGGGGCTTGGAATTCATTGCATTATTCTGCATTGCCTAGAGGCGAGAGTGGCGATTAAGGTTGTATATTAACTTTTTCTGTTGGGCTAATATTTGACGAGCTATATCGATTAATCGCACCATAGTCGAGCTTCACGGACTTTCACCTTTTTTTCTTCAGTACCTATCACGTTCACAGAAAAAAACACAGCCAGACCGTAATTTGTTTTTCAAAGATTACAAGGAATATTGAGCGAAAGCACAGACAGCCCTAAGTGTTTCAGGCATTCATAAACGTGTTTGTCTGCGGCGCCTTGCAAACGTCACACGCAGAAACGACATCAACGTCAGACCAACTGGACAACCACATATAACCGCGCAGGTTTTAAAAATAAAAAGTTTTTCGTGCTTTGTTTGACGGCACAGAGATCGATAAGGGGCCGAGAACGGAATGTGACTATTTGGCGCCGCTGTTGTGGCAACGACGGTTTAGTGCCGGCGATTTGGCGATTTGGCGCTGAGCTGTTTTGGCGCTGGGCTGTTTTGGCCGTAGCACTTATCTGCTTGATTACAATTACGCACATGTCGTTGCCTCTAAGAATAGTATTTCTTCCACCTTGCCCGGCTGTTTTTCAAGAAAGCATCTCTTTTCTATATAAAGCAACAAACAGTGTGCATTTGCATTTGATTTGAGATTGAGCGTATTTCTGTATTTTAAGGCTTTAACGAAGTGCTTTCCTTAGAACCAATAAAACGAATGTCGAGGCACCGCACAGAAAAGTGTATGCCGAACTGGGAAGTAACCATCCAGTTATCTGGAATTCATTGATGGTTGGTATCACACTCACGGGCACCGCTTCAATATTTGCGAGATTTAGCTTGCAAGTGCGCTATAAGTTAAAGTTTCATCAATGTTTTTGAACTTTTATCCATCTTTTTCTTTGGACGACCCTTTGTGTCACATTTTCACAGCACACATTTGTCAGTTTCTACACTGGCGCCAAACATCCCAGCGCCAAAATAGCTCTGCGCCAAATAGTCGTCGCCAAAACGGCCGCGCCAAAAAGTACCGGGCCCCAGAGCCGTGGTTCTCAAAGTTTTTTCATATTCCTCCCTTACAAACCCAAAAACTGTCAACACCTCCCCAACAAAATCACAAAAAAGATAATTGCAAAAATTTTGTCTTACCTACTGTGAAGAAACAATAGTCGATTATAAACCAAACAAACTCTCTCACTGCAGTGAAAGCAGCTTGTCCTTGCGTACTGCAGACATTTCCATCTAAACCAGGGTTTCTCAAACGGGGCGCTCAGCCCCCCTTGGACGCCACGGTGCAGTTCTCTGGGGACCACGAGCAGAGGCCTTCACTAGGTAGCTTTGCCGTGATATTGCATAACCCGAGCAAAAACTAGGTATAACCGTGCTGTGCTCAAATGCCGTCCAATAGAAAATAGCAGCAAAGCGACTTATGGAGAAAACCGCCCTCTGGTGTCAGCCCAAGTCAATATGCTGGTCTTTACACCGCTGGCACTGAACACTTACTTGTTGCTTTCAAAATTCCACGCGTCTGCTGCATGGATTTCCTCAATGTACACAAACATGAAATCAACGCTGTTTTTGTACCGCGCCCGCAGTTCGCACAGCTCGTCCAGCGCCGCCATGAACGGTGGTCAGGAACAAGACCCGAACATCAACACCAGGGGACGGGAGGGACGGACGAGAGTCAGAAGCCTGCAGAAAATTTTGTCACTGAACAAAGGATTCGTGGCATTTACGACTATAATTCGAAACGCTCTGAACACTCATAATCTTTAAAAGGCAGAGCGTGGATTTGAAAGAAGAACGACAGAAGGCGGCGCATTGCGCATCTGTAACGAAAATTTGTTTGTGATACAAACAAGCAAAAAAGTTTGTTTGCTTGTGACGCCACGTTGGCAAAATCTTGTCAAGCCGCTGAAGTGGCGGAATGAGGAGCAAATTGGTTGCAAGCTTCGTTTTTTCGAATGGCTGTGATTCATGTTAAGCGGAAATACGTGCGGTGTTTTTTATGTTCTTTCAGTTGAATCTCAAAAAGCTTTTTACCCAAAACCCAGTCTGTGGTTATTTTGGTGAAATTATGCAAGGTTGTAATCTAGAGGAAGTAAATCAGTTAAATCAAAACTTCAAAACGTGTCCTTTCGATTTGCAATTATGATACCATAGGACAGCGCAGAACGCCATTTAATGCATTTCGATTGTTCTTACCTGGTTACCTCTCGTGTCCGCCAACTCATCACACGCGGGTCAGGAGCCTTCTCCCCCTTAACGGCCTGACGCCGCATGTCAACGACCAAAATATTGTACACCATCATCTTGAAAGCGGCAAATGAGCTGCATATTTAAAGAGGGTAAGGTAAGTGCGATATTGCATTGATTTTTGTCTAATTTCAATACTCCAGCCTAGTGCTATTCAACCAGTATGCGGGAAACCAGTGTATGTACCAAATCTTTCACAAGGGTATGATGTATACCAAGGGTGTAGGTTCTCAATGTTTTTTGTCCCATTGACCATCTTTTTTCTAATATTTGATGGACCACTTTGCTATGCTGACACCTCATGAACAACTAGTCGAAACTGTATTGCACAAGGTAACAATTTTCAGGAACGTTTTCTCAAGGATTATTGGAGCTCGTTGTAGATAAGCAGAAATTCCAAGTGTGTCACCGGTGGACTTGTGTAGTATAAAATGATACAGTAATTTGGACTGTCTGGTGCAATTTTTGGTGTACTTCTCCAGAAGCTTCATGACTTTCAAAAAATTGCAAATCAGTTGCTTTTACAAGTAAAATTCCATTCACCTCGGCAAAGCATATGCGCTCACTTGATTTTTCATTATTTTTTACTGTGACGTGCGCATTCAGACGCGATTTGGTGCTGTGCTCATGACGCACGTAACAGACGAAAATGACATTCTTAACCCTGAACGACAACCTCCTATTGCTACTATCGCGGAAGATGTCACATGACATGATGGAAGCCAAATCCAGTGCTCAGAATATAAACGTGTGGTGCTACTTTGCTTAGACCTCGTGGCTGACTTGATTTATCATGTCGGTACAAATGCGGTTGACAAAGTCAAGCAAATTTTTCTTTTCGACACTACGGCTGTACAACGATGTGCCGACGCATCCGCAGATTTAAAAGAAGAGCTAATTCAGAAATTAATTAAAATCTCCTCTCGTGGGATACATCCGGACTAAAACACCGGTGTTAGCAGCGAATTGCTTTCTATAAATTTCTTGGCGGAGAAGCTACATACGCGAATAGTTGAACAACGTCGTTTGCCTGACAACCAGTTGAAGAGAAACCAACGGCGATTTTCAAAAAAGTTAAGTAGCTGTTCATCATCGAAGTTTTCGATTGGTCAAACTGCATATCGTTCGTCTTCAACGGATATTGTGCGAATTTCGCCGATAAAGGATGAAACGACTGTCTCCACAATGCACAGGAATTTCTCCACAATGAGAAAGAATGCATTCCAAGAGGATGCGTCAGCGGTTCAAAGAAACTTTAACCGAGTTCAACTGAGGCGAACGATCAAGAAAACAACGTCCACGATGTTTTACGAGAAGTTGCAGATATTAGAAACTTAATGCCAAGAAGCGTCCTCTGCGAACAAGAAACTGCCTTAGATAGATTCGATGGTATTGAAACTTCGTTTGCAAACGTGTAGGGATTTTCGTGTAGAGATTTTTTAACACTAGAATTACCGAAATTACGAACTACCTAGAACAGAGGTTCCCAACCTGGGGTACATGTACCCCCAAGGGTACATTTGCCTATCTGAAGGGGTACATTTAACGTTAGCAATATAAGAAAAATATGCATTTGCATATCTTTTATTTCCAAATATTTATACATATATCAGTGAATATTACTTTCAAAACCGTTATATGCTTATTGTTAAATATATCTATGATTAATCATGATAAAATATTTTGTCATAGGAAATTTTAGGGGTACATGTTTATCTGTTGAAATGCTGAAGGGGTACGTGCTCATCTGTTGGAATGCTGAAGGGGTACGTGCTCATCTTTCGAAATGCTGAAGGGGTACGTGCTCATCTGTTGGAATGCTGAAGGGGTTCGTGCTCATCTGTTGGAATGCTGAAGGGGTACGTGCTCATCTGTTGGAATGCTGAAGGGGTACGTGCTCATCTGTTGGAATGCTGAAGG
>Ga0210059_1008655_pt1 | contig 16006 bp, 8 predicted proteins | sample Ectturendosymbi2_FD_188042 | JGI IMG/M metagenome (GOLD analysis project Ga0210059, IMG submission 188042) | Ecteinascidia turbinata endosymbiont from Florida, USA - Sample 2 (SPAdes) (version 2) | ecosystem: Host-associated > Tunicates > Ascidians > Unclassified | place: Key West, Florida...
GTTAGTGTTTAGTTGTGCCTGGAGGGCCAGCTTAAAAGTGTAGTGTTCCCTACGCAGGTGGGCCGGTAGAAGGCCCGTGAGTGCAGGTAAATGCTCCCTACCGGTCGGTTTCAGGCACCCAGAGATAATGCGCATTGTATCATTAAACGCAGCATCTAGCTTCTTGGTGTGGGTGCTACGACACTAATCTGCGGGGCGTATTCAGCGGCACTGTAGACCAGGGCCAACGCTGAAATTAGCAAAACAGAGGCGTGGGCACCCCATGTTGAGCCAGCCAAGAGAGGTAAAAGGTAATTGCGGGCTATGACTTTGCCACATAGGCCTTCCAAGTGTTGCCTGAAGGTGAGTTGGCGATCAAGCGTGACTCCAAGGTATGTTGGATTCTGCACATAGCGGATGGTTGTACCATTCACGGTGACCGCAAGCTCACGGCTGGATTCCCTATAATTCAGGTGGAATGCAGTGCATGTAGTTTTGGCCGTGCTCAGCCATGCAGATAGGTAATCAGCAACTCTTTGCATGTCTAAGGAAAGGACGTCTTCCACCTCATTCCAACACTTGTGAGAAAACAGGAAGGCCGGGTCATCAGCATAGCCATAATGAGTGGACACGGTGTCGGGGATGTCGCTGATATAGATGTTGAAAAGCATAGGTGCAAGCGTTGACCCTTGAGGCACTCCGTTATTCAAAGGTCGGATGCAGCTGCATTGCCCATCGCCAGTTTTAAGGATGAAGCTGCGGTTTGAGATTATTTGGACAATGAAGCAGACCATGTCTGTGATAACCTACCAGTGTGAATTATTGCATAATCATTTCGGATTTAATTGTTATGCGAGCACATCATGAAAAAACAACTGCAGTGTGAATCGTTAATGTGTAACTGTTGGTACTACATATGCTTTGGCAGCTGTACGTAGTAAAATGGTTAATAAGTGTTTGGTGTATGGTTGCAACTCTAGACATAACAAGAAGCATGAACAAGTGCATGGATTTCTTTTCCTTTCAACAAACGTGATTTATTAACAAAATGGATCAAGTTTGTCAACCAATTGACTGGAAACCAACCAAAAATTCCATAGCGTGCATATTAAAGTTGATTTTATTTGACTTGACAGGAAATGCTCTCAGCAGGGAATTTATCAGACAGATAAAAATAAATATTTTGAAAATGGGGATCTGGTCAAGTCATTTCAAAATTAGAGCTCTTGGAAATCACGACCTGGTTTCTTGTGCAAGAACACGAGTGCATGGACAATATTTTGCAATGTCGTTTTTAATGAGGAGCCCGGCTTTTCATCAATTCAAAAAGCCATAAAAGTTGATGAACATTTACATGTGCAATTTCAGTTTCGCAGTTACCCATTCCCACATTCACCATGGTTTGTTCATGTTAGAAGTGCAAAGCCAATGTGGTACAGCATGTCAGAAAATTTTAAGTCATGAAGAATTGTACGCCTAACCAAAACAAAGGAGTTTTGCGAACACTGCAGCGAGCATTGCAGCATCAAACATTCTAGCTGTTTGAAATATTGTGAAGCTAAATGATTTGTACTGACATCTTGGTACAATTTAAAATCTGGGCACACTGATAGCGAAACGTTTGCACTATTCCACAGAAGTGTGTATCATTTTGCTTGCTAAAGGTTGTTTGTAAAAGTGTCCGTATTTATATTAGAAACTGCTGTGTTCGATAGGTAATCTGTAAGTAGTTATATATATATATATATATATAGCATAGTTCACATTTTCCGGAATCTTGCACATTTTAGTTGAGATTACTTTTCAGGCTATGCATGATTAAACGAAAGCACGGCAAAGCTTTAAAAAGTCCCATAAACCGCTAGTGCCGTTACAGTTACTACAACAGTGATGAACAAATGCATGTGATCGCGTCTACTTGCATTTTGAAACAAACTAAATCGGCCTGTTAGCGATGGCCTGCAAAATGTGACGAAGCAGGCATATCTTTTGGAGACCGTGAATCTACCATACGAAATCTCCACTTCTCTTACATGTTCCAGATTCAGTGGATTTGTATGATGATAAAGCTGATTTAATCATTGCGTTTGCACCTTGTGGTGACTTGCATTCCATTTATTAATTAGGTTTTGTTTTTGTCACTGTATTTGCTTGATCTTCTTCGAAGCTAAATATTTGTCGTCCGCTATGAAATTTACAAATGAAATATTTTGGGTGTGCTTTGGTTTCAGCACCATGTAGTTAATCATATTTTCCTACATTATTTCCAAATAGATGTAGCGCATTGTATTTTTGTTGATTATGTCATATTTTCTTTCATTATTTCTCATGATTTCGGAATTAAACATGCGAAGCAATATTTGAAGAAATTTGTTTTTTCCTCAGATTTTGCGAACAGCTGTTTGTCAATTTTTTTTATGCAGCAGATGTCCTATTTTTAGTGCAGGCATGATCTTCTGTAAAGTTGAGGCAATGTTTTAATGAATGGTTAAATCCTTTGCAGACCATTGTGAATCCACTTTATCAAATAGAATTGAATTCAATGAGTGAATTGCAATAGATTGCTTTTCATTCAATACAAACAATATCCCGGCACCTGGAAACCAGCAGCACGTACTAACCGAGCAAACCCCTTGTCTCGTTTTGCATTGTTCCGGTGTCGCCAGTGAATTGCAGGCTAAGAAGAAAATTGGTCGCTGATATGGAGATTGACTGTGAAGATGGAAACGTTGCCTGGTAAGTTCCATTTGCATAAGTAAAGCTGACTTCTTTCACTGTGGTTTCAACTAAATTAAAAAAAAATATTTTAGATTTGCATCATGAAGTTTCAAAATCAACATCTCGCGGAAGACCCGTCAATCACGTTCTTACCATCCGTTATGTTTGAGATTAGTTTACCGTCAACTATGACGAGCATGCCACTTCCTTCTGGACTCTGAAAATCCACTTCAAATTGCACCTGAAGCAAAGTTGGTCGGTCAGTTCCTTCAAGCATTTCATGTCACGGTTAGGTGTAAAATAGCGTTTCTAATCAGGATCTGATTAACCAATTGTACATATACTACACGCTACTCACTGTTCCAGACTGATTAGCGGCAAGATCCTTTGCAGCAAACGCAACAAACACTGTGGCATCAGAAGCACTTCCGTCATCCTTTATAGCCTTTTGAGTACGAGCTTGAAGCGAGAAAATTCTGGGAGCATACACCATGTGATATTCACCCAAGCCATTGAATGAATAAAGTACTCCATCGCTCGTGGTGATGTGAGGGTCGCCAAAGTTAAACGCTGTACATTGTTTACAAAGTTTTGATGTCAATTTTACTCAGTGGCAATAAACATTGGCTTTCTGCATCGATTGTAATGCAATTACTATTCATAGTTTTGACAAAAGCCAAAATCTTCTGTAGGATGATTGCCGAGAAAGCAAACAAAGCTGCCTTCATGCTGCTAATACCCAATGAATTCGAAAATTTACAAAAAAGTCACTTCCACAATTTGAACTTAAAAGAATAGTTGCATTTGTGATTTTAACCACATTCTGCCATGATCGTACTTGGCTGTCTCCGCACATATCCTTCGCAGGTCGCTGCTGGTCGCATTTGTCTGTACAAGTCACAGAAATCTTCTGATTGACTTTCAACGCAGCACAGCCTTCTTGGGACTAGATCATTTTCTGCAAATGATATTAGAATGCTTGTTGATCTGTGAAGCACGTTAGTTGTAAACTGAATTTTGATATTTCTTTTCATTTTCATATTGGTTTGGAAATCAGTTGGAAACAGACTAACGCACTAGGTTCTAGACTCAATGTTGCATACTTAATTGGCAAAATATTTGCGAAACATCACAATTCAACGCCACGGCATTTCAGTTCAAAGTCGTTGAGATTACAGTTCTTTGGCAACTTTTCTAGATCCTGGGTTCTAATGGGTGCGTGAAAGGTACGCAGTAGGAACGCGAGCATGGCAGCGACGCATTACTGAAAAACAGGGTATTGGCATAAAAACAGTTCTGTTTTTTTGTGAAAGCTTATCTTTTGTTCGAAACAGATTGCGATATATGTTTTTAAAAATTGATAATTATTCAAGCAAGACCATGAATTTTTGCACGACGTGACAATGTACACGTTAGATTTACCAAGCGACTGATTGTACTGCAAGTCGAAGGTATCAGGATCCCGTTGAAAAATCCATGACCATCCTGGATTTCGCTGAACCACTGGTATTTGGAATCTCTCGTACCGACTGCCAAACTCTCCCTCAATCAGAGGTCCCCAACTCCACCATCCCCACCACCAAGACCACTGGTTCTGTCTCGACGCATAGCAGCATCTTGGTGTTGACCTGCCGCTGACTTGAACTCGGAATTGGTAGCAATTCCATCTTGCTGCAAGTTCCAATATTGAGTTGAATGTTGCAAACATTACATTTCATACAAAAAAGATAAGTAATGCCTTATATCGCGAGACTTCCACCGCAAACAAAGTTCATTGTCTTAACCGATAGGCAAAGCATATCGACTTGTACGAAAAACGTTTTCAAACATCAAATATCAAACACTTCCTATATGCTTCAAACATCAGGTTGTATCGTGAAAACGATTAAATTGTACTTTAATTTAAACCTCTTTCATTTTTTGTGTTCATTCATTACTGAAATATTATCTTTTAAAATTAAAACTTTCTGAACCTTTATGGACATATAAAAAAAGACACATGCATCTCTCACTTGTTTCCAACTTCTGAATAAATGCAATGAAGAGAAAGTTTGAAATTTACTTCCGTGATGAGGAAACGTTATCTAAAATCACCACTTTCACAGAAGAATTGCAGATATATTTGTTGTATGGAAAGTCCATATGCAACAACGACTTATTTAAAATACAAACTTTTGTTTTCATCGATTATCTCACCTTGATCGTAACTCCATTCTGTTGTATCTGCAGACCGGTAATAGCTTGGATAGTATTGGGAGTAGCGATTCGAGAGCCAAAGCCAGTAGTCCACTGATATTGTGAACCTCCTGTCGATGAGAGCTTGCAAGCGAGTGCAAGGACAAGGCTCACTTCCAGGAGACCATGGGTTCTGGATTTCTTTCTTGTACCAGGCAGCGCATCTTGCCCGAGCAGAAGCAACGCTGCCCTGTGTGTTACTTGAAACGTGGTAATAATACTGACCTTTCAATCCACCTGTGACAAAAGTTGAAACGTGCGTCGTTAAACGATTGTCTGATATTGAATGTACACAAATCAACCTACACTGCCGCGATGTCGTTTCAAAATGAGTACAGCGACGCAAGACCGAAAAACTACATTTATTTCATTTGCAGAAAAACACCCATCTTCTCTGGTAAGAGAAATCAAAACCTTTAAAATATGTAATGTTTACGTTCGGAGGAAAAATAACAAGGTCACCGGCATTCTGTTCCCGTTTGTCTGGTCTGTAATCTCCTTGGACCTCTGTATAGTCTACGTCAACTCCGTTTGTGTAGCCAATCAGCGCTATGTTGCTGCCCGAGTATCTTTTCTTTGTGTCGAAAAGCATTGCGTCTTCTTTGTAGAGGAACACGATATAGGTGTCAGAAAAATCAGTTGCAATGACTGCTTGGAAGGTGCTAGGCTATAAAAAAAAGTTAGAAAAGTGAAATTTTGAAGATTCAAGAAAACGCAATTCAATATTTCCACCGAACAAATACCACAACCCAGCATCCTCCATGACAACAACAAGCATTGTTTAGCACCAAAAGTAACTTCAATGAGATGAATAAATGTTTTGACGGAAAACCGACATACTGTTCTCAAATCATAACACTTCGAAACATCTGATGCTGTTTTTGGTAACAGTGCTTTCAGTTTTACAGTTGCTGTAAACCATGCACTTGGAAACAGACATAACAGAAAAGCACCCACGCATCCTCTGTTGTAAAATTCATAATACATGACAACTTCACTCCAAGTTGCTTTTAATACAAATTGAGGCTGGAAACTTGATGTGTTTGCAACAGTGTTGATTTTATTGGCCAGTGTTTCCAGAATTGCTTCGCTTTGATTGCTGAGTGTTTGCGAAGTTTTGTCATAAACCTGTGAAAATCAGAATGATCAGCATTGGCTGGTTTAGAGTGGAACGTATTCTAGTTGGATTGTTGCAAGTACCAAACACGTGTTTCGTGTGCAAGTTAATTCCCTAACTTTGAATGTGCAAATTCTAATAAAACTACGGTCAGATAAAATCCTGAAATATCCAAACAAGAATCGATTTTAATGACATTCAAAAGGCAATTTAAGAATCTTGTGAGATGAAAAATAAGAACTGCCAAAAAATTGACAAGTATTTCTTTCCATCACGCCACAAAATGTACAGTGTACAATCACCACAAACAAAATGTTTGCCTACCAAGTTTTGCAGTAAAAATAAATGAGAATAAAGACTTTCACCATTTTCAATAACGCGAATTCTGCAAATTATCAATAAAAATATATGTCTTTTTCGAATTTTTTAGAGATTTATGCAAATCTTTGTCTTCGTCAAAAAATATTTTTGCACTTTTATACCTAATGGTTTAGAACAATTATATATCAATATGTTTTAGACACCATATTGGTGTTTTTTCTGCCATATTTTTGTGTTTTTTTGTTCTCATTGGGTGCAAATTAGTTGCCATAGTAAATGATTATCAGTGCTTATGCTTTATGACAGACATTTTCTCTTTTCAAACCGTCTCTGCAAAACATAAGGAACCTGGTAATAGACACGGCCATCATTTCCGTAACTAGGGTGAAAATCATCCCAAAATGGTGCAATCAGAGGTAATCCAAGCTTTCCAAAACCATTCCTGGTCGGTCGATTAAGGTAGGGAATACTCCAATGCAACGAACCCAACGAGATGACACCGTTAGAAAGTACATTCATTGTAGTAAATGTTCTGCTTCCGATTTGCACGCCGTTCGGCACCCTGTAAAGTAAAAAATTATTGCAAATTGATCCAAGAAAAGAAAAGAATGGTAACATTGAACTCGCTTTGCAAGTGAATTCAGGGCCATCACCTCCTTGAACCACCTATTTTCACAACAGTGCTATCCGGCGCACATTCATCAAATGAATTTTAAGTGTTTTTTAGGAGATATTAGCAAAAATTTTGCACCAAGCTGTGATCACGCCATAATCAGATACGTGAAAATTTTGCTTATTTTGCATTTCGATCAAGGCCATGCATACTCATTTGATTTGTCAACGTGTAACATTTCATGTGTGCAGGAATAAAAGCAGATTAAAAACAAAAGCTGCCTGTGGCATTTAGAATATTTGGTTCTAATAAACGCGTTGAAAACGTATCTGTACAATTTAGTTGGTACATTTTTTCTTAGTTTTGGTTATGCAGTATTTGTATTCATCTGAAGGTTTACGTAAGTGTAGATTTTATGCACAACAATTAAATTTTGTGAAAAGTAAGCCGATTTATTAAAACAATGACATCGCGTCTATCTCAATTTCAAACATTTAATCTTTTATCTCTAAAGATTTTGCTCTTAATGCAACGTTTCTGAGGGCCGTATTGCCATTTTTAGCAACCAATGAAAAAATCACAATCTGTTCAGTGTTTCTCTGAATGAATGCTACATTGTTAAAAGCAGAAAAGAATTATTTCGAAATTCAATCGCATTAATTGCTCGTTGCTGTACATAATGCACCTCATCAATGAAAGCTGATATTTCTTTGACATGCAACGAAACTTTTTTCAAAATAAATCGTTCGAGCTGATTACTTTGTTAGGTCATCAAGAATCATATCATGATTTAGGAAATATGGCAGGGATTGAAAGTTGTACTTACGAAATAGGAGGTGACGCTATGTTGTCAGCAACCAAAAGAAGGTCGTCGTTTGCGGAAGGTCCGTATGGAAGAAGTCTTATCTCATAACATTTAACTTTTCCGTCTCCTCTGAAAGACATAAAATGTTGTGGACCTTTCACGAAATACATATTGGTATTTAACATTTAGGGTTGTTTGACAATTTCGTACCTTTGCGACTAACGCCACAAAAACTTTGAAAAAAGAATGTAACGGTGTAAGGAACCAAAAAGGAAACCAACATCAAGCAATGCACATACACGACCGCCACAGCAAGCGAGTGAGAAAAATTGCACTGAATCTCAAGAAAGTCATAGTCTACAAGGGACAACTCGTACGTCGAAGAAAAGAACCTGTTTTCACCATTAACTGTTGCATACAACTGAAAAGAAGTAAATTTCATGAATCCATAAAACTGATTTAAAAATCAGCTTATTTTGGAACAATTTTCACAAAACATAGTGAACTTTGTAGCAAGCGTCTATTTTGTTAATGATAGTTTCCAAAAAAGGAAAGTGTTGAAGGATCTACGCCAGATAGCAACAATTCTCGATTCAAAAAACATTTAAGAAATGTTCTAAGATATCATAATTTCTTTGGTTAGGCTTTTCTGTAAGCGCTGTTTCTCATGGAAACATGTTTTTCGAAGTGAAATTCAAGACGAAATCTCTGTACTTCAAATGCAGCCTAGCTGGTAGGAACTCTCCTCTGTGATGAAAATCCTTCGTTGATGACAGAAAAAACTCAAAGTGGACTATGACGTAAAGCTTATCGAAGAAATGTCATTTGAAAGCTAATACGGTAGCCAATTGCATTTCCAAACTGATATTAATGATTAAGTCTGCAATAAGGAATGAAACAAAATGTTAAGAGAGATTTTCGGAAAAGACGTTGTTCTGAAACCACAAAATAATGTTCGAAACAACTAATACATCCACAATGAACGCAATATCCCTTGGAAAAGTAAATAGAGAAGAGATAAATTTGATCAGTTGCCTAATTGCATTGCTTTCAGTTAGGGGTTGTCAACCTTTTCAAGCATATAGCACACTTAGCAAACAAACAGAGGGTCCATGGCCCACCACCGACTATGCAACTTCTCCAATGCGACAAACGTTGTACATGTAGGCTACAGAGTAGAAACAAAAACAACCAAAAATAGTGTCTAATAACTAGGACCAATTTTTCTGACCTGAAAAACTTGATAAATATGACTTTATTTTTCAGAAAGTATGACTTGAAATGACAATGACTAAGCAGGAACATACAACTACTGGGCAAAGAAGCATTACAAACAAAAATAGGCATAAGTGATGGTGGACCCATGGTTTGTTGAAGCTCCACTAAACCAAACAGCCCAAAACATGAGCAAAATATATAGTTTGATTTGAAGGAAGTTGAAAACATGCATGTAAATTGGTTTACTTTTTTGGGGCTGCAAGAACATGCATTTTAGGCAGTGCATTACATTTCGTCCAAATAAGTTATTTTACCTACGTCTTTGCCAACCTTTGCAGGGTGCCCAAGTGGGTTCATTTTGCAGGATACAGCTTAGACCAGGGGTCACCAACCTTTTTGAAACTGCGAGCTACTTCTTGTGTACCGATTACTGCGAAGCGCTGCGAGTTTGATATAGACTTCTAAAATAAAAATTTTGCTCAAATTACCTTCAACTATTTTAGTATTGATATTTGTTAATGTGAAGGCATTGATCGTGCAATTTTAGAACTATCCCGCGTGCGACCATATTAATTTTAGAACTAGCCCGCTTGCGACCTACATGGTGCTTGGCGGCCACCTGGTGCCCGTGGACACCATGGTGGTGACCCCTGGCTTAGACCTAGGGATACAGTAGTTTCACTTGACATTTTGAGATTGTTTAAACCCCTTGGTTTCAAGTTGAAAATATGCAAAATATGGCTTTATGATGACTCAACATGGAAAATATCACTTAATAACTTTCGTTTGAGATTTCATAAGGGTGTGATTTTTTCAAAAATTCGTTTCGTGGCTTCCTGAAGCACAGAAAAAATATGACTTTTATAACTTTAAATGGAAATGGCCCTTCTAACAACACAACGTGTGCTACAATTACTGCGAAGGCTGAGCCTGTTTCAGATATTCGAGGGCCATTTTATGATAAGGCGCAGATCAAGTCATCTTCCACATTAAGCCTGTTTTAGATATCGTTTTAATGGCAATAAAAGCAGGCTCTCTGCCTTAAACTGCTTTCAGTAACTTCATATAGTTTATAATAATGATGCCAGGTTATTTTGCAAACACAATTTCAAACTAGGTAATTTAACCAAAAATCAAGCCCAAAATGCATTTGGCAGGAAAATTGAACAAAAACAAAAAGCAAGCAGGAAAACTAAAAACAAAAGCCGTGAGACAAATCCGAAAAACAAGCCCAAAATGAGCAAATTTATGCAAAGGCACGCCCAAATTGCGTTTTGCGGTAAATTTTAAAACAGCAAAAGGGCCATAAAATTCGAAAAAAGTAATTTACAGAACAATATCTGCAAAAAACAAGCCCAAAAACAAACAACTTTCAGCAAAAACAAGCAATCCGCAAGTTTTCAAAACAACTCGCAAGTCCGCAAAAAAAATCCCAGACCACCTTCGCGAAGAAAACCGCAAGGTTGACAGCACTGGTGCACAACGTGGCAGGCTTAATGGAAATTTCCATGTTGCAATAATTTCTAACACATAATGACGTTTGCAGTTCAGGAGCTACCTACGTTTTCGATTAAAAGGTTCCTCTTGCAAAATTTACTCAATTCCATTAACAGGCCGTGGCCCGCCAAACATTCCTCCGTGGCCCACAGGTTGAGAAACCCTGCTTTAAGTGCTTCATAAAAGGTCAAACCACGAGTGCACACAAAACCTGGTTTCTAAATGTAGGTCCATGCAGCTCTACAGAAAAGCATTGAGTCCTCTGCAGTAACAGGACAAATTATGACCAACCACCACTGCACAAAAAAACAAATACATGCATACACCAAAGGCATTCTCTTCTAGCTGGATGCGTTTTGGCGAAATGCATTTAATGTTTATGCCGTACCTGTAGCCCTCCTGGCATTGGCAATTGTACCCTCCTTCGGTGTTGACGCAAGTGGAATTGCTTCTGCAATTGTAAAAATTTGTTGCACATTCATCCACGTCCACCTCGCAATTGCGTCCTGTTTCGAAAAGGAGGTGTGAAACTTCACAAAAAATGATCAGCTGAGGCACAAAACAGAGGCAATGGGCTATCAATCCAACCTCTTTTCGTAAAACAGGGTTGATATACGTAGCACCTCCTTCGATTTTTATCTTGCCACCCAGATCAACAGTATCCCCACCATTGAACCGGGCCAGTGCTGGCCGGCCATATTGCCGGGCTGACAAACGTAGGCTTTGATCCGGGAATGTACCGACTGCCAACAGTCGAATGACGTCACCTGCCTGACAGTTGGCTCGGCGCTGACAGGAGGTGGGGGTCCCGGCATTCGGGTATAATCGGTGAGTTAGGTAAGTGTAAAACAAAAAGTGTTTTTTTACTTGTTTCTGGAAAAATTTGTCTGCATCGAGCGAATTTGATCAGGGCGGACCTAAAGAGTGACTTATGGAACTTTCTGCTCGCAGTTATGCATTTCAAATAAAATGCGCTGCTGCCAAATTTGAAGCAGAAATTAAAAAAATATTTTAGCAACGTTGTTTGTGTTTTCCTATCAATTGGTCTTAGTACTGACTGCAGTATTTTGATAGAAAACACGCACAGGCGATACACCAGTGCTTGCTTGCATATAATGGGGGCAACCATGCGCTTTTCGAATTGGCGTTTCCGAAATCGTGATTGTTTCTAGTATAAAGTACTGATATTTAACTGTCACAATTCATCTACAATAATAAAGCGTCCTTCACTCTGTTACCACGTTATTTTTCACCTTCATACGTGTAGGAATAAATGTTTGGTGCTTGTAAACCATTTGCATCATGAATCAGCATTTTAGGACTTGTGAATTTTTCACTGTACTCGTTACGTTGCTTGTATCGAGAGTTTTGTTTATGTGTGCTCTGGATGGACTAAATCGTAATTGGACATACTTCTGTGCGCGTAGTGAGAGCTGGTCCTCCCGCTGTGAAACTTAAAAAGGAAAAATTTCGCGAACAGCAGGCGCGTGCGCAGTGTTGTTTTGAGCTGGAATGGCGACAAGATTAAACGAAAACGTGCGCGGATCGCAGGCTCGTGCGCAGTGTTTTTCTGAGCTTGAATGGAGGCAGGATATAATTATCTCATTCAAAGCTTCATAGACAAGTCGATGAACAAGCTGAATGTGTTGAACAAATGAAGAATGGAATAGACGCAATAAAGCATAGTTTCCTTAAAACAAAGCATGTGACTGAGTGGTTACTTGAACCTGCCTCCACAGATGAGCAATTGGAGAAAATCATAGATGGTGTACAGGTGAGATGCAACTGTCAAAGTCAGTTTTGTAGTAGGTTTGCCAGTAGACTTATGTTGCACGGCAGTCTATAAATCATCTAATTTGCGTTTTCCTTGTATTCGTAAGGGGAGCAATAAATTTTTGTGATACCACCTTCTACAGTACATGTTTGCATGGTTATTTTGATTTTACTATTTTTGGGTATTGTTCTTGCAAAACGCTTGTTGAAGATTCATGTAAACATTGATGAAAACAGTAAAAGTTTACTGCTTTTGTCAGGACTATCCCATGGTTGCTGCTCGATTGGAAGGTTACAATTTGCGAAACACCGTTTGGAAGTTAAGCAACTTTTAATGACGAAACAAGTTGCTCTGCAGTATTCTTGGAGCGGACTTGGGCTCAACCGACAGCGCAAGAAGAAGGCTCTACGAAATCACCGCTTGGTGGCTCTTTTAGAAAGTAAGTGCCGCATGGAGCTCAGTATTGTTTTAACTTGTTGTTTTTCCATTTTGGAAAAAGTACTTAGAAAACTTTACTGCATGTAGAGAAAATGCGTTTCCAGACGGCAAACTGATAAATGATTGGTGGGGGAGGCGAAAATAGTAATGCAACTATTTTGAGGTTTTCAAAACTGTTAAATAGTTTTTTTCTGCGATTGAGCAAACCGTTAGCACATTTGTTTGCAATAAGCACTAAAGAAATTCTAGCCTGCGTAAATTTACGTGGGTTCAGATAAAGAATTTTCGATCACGAACAAGTTGAGAGACAGTTGTGCAATTGAAATAGTGGCGACAACGGTTGTTCGGAGTCAACGCGCGAACTAGTTCACAGCAGATTTGTTTTGAAGGACTGGCCTGTTGTTTATTGTGATGGCTTGTATGCGGAACTCGGCATAAATACTTCGACACACAGCGCTTGCCAAAAAAAATGTTTTGTACCATGGCAAAGGTGTAGTGCGCAACAGACCTTGCATTTAAGCGGTTAGAGGCAACCTGTTGGTCGTGCACAACTCAACAAGTGTCCACTGTCCAACCCACTTGTCTTGGAATTGCGGTAGATAATAATTTCTGGCTTAGAAGCAAGTCTGTTTCTGACGACAACCACTAATTCGGATGACCTATACACGCTCTTTTCCGAAAAGGAGGTCCGGGAGTGTGGACATTTCGCTTTAGCATAAATTTATTTTTGAAGACAAGTAAGTGCTTGAGCAATTTGCTCCGCGCTGCCTAAAAACCATCCTCACTAGTCAGATATGAAACGGCCCATTAGTGAAAAATTGTTTTGTTTTCGAGAGCATGTAACTACTACAGCTTCATGCTCTGCGCTGCTTCGCAAACATTCCCACTAGCACTTTTCGCACTTGGGAGGTTTCAAACGGCCCTTTAGTGCAAAACCTTTGTGAACCATGGAACAGGATTGCAAAGAATAGCTCCCATTGTGAGAACAAGCAATCATGCATTTATCGCGGCGTGTTATCTTTTCGCTTTCTGCGAACAACAAAGATCAACAGAGAACTACAGAGATTGCTGCCAAGAATCACTAGCATTGCGCCCTTGCCGCTTGTGCTTTTCCATTGCAACAACACCATGCACCTGAACATGCGTGCATAAATTTTTGGCAAATCTCAAACCATAATTTTTGTTCCTATTATGTATGGTTTTCCCTCCAGAGCCTTTGTGAAAGAACGCCTTGCCTTCTCAAAAGTAAGCTCGAAAACCATACCGGCGACCAAGCGCCAGACAGCAAGCACGAACATATCGTGCACCGGCGGGTGACGGTCGGCTCGCTTCAAAGCTTGTTAGCGCAATTACCGGGTGGTTTTCATTTTAGCGTAGTCACTTTTTCTCATAGCACTTGACATTTCACTGTTCCCGCTCACTCTTGACTTTGAATGTTTCAACAAGTTTTACGCTGACAAGACGTTACCAGTTTTCAAGCATCACACTCAAGAACGTTTTCAGATCCATTTATTGCGATCAAATCACCTATACAAAATTTATCAAGCGGCAATGTTTGCACCACGTTTCGCCACTTTGGCACAAACTTGCATGCGAAGCAAGTTACGTTGTGCTGTGCTTTCGTAACGTCTGTGTTAGCCCTAGCATTGTGTGGACAGTGCTTTGAACAAGTTTGCAGTGTTTGCGTTTGTGATTTTGACTTCAATGTATGAATAAGTTGTAAATTTAGTCATTTAAAGCTGAATCAATGCGAAAGAAGATAGATTTATTCTCTGATTCACCAGTGTTTTTGCTCTTGTCCGATAGGTGTGTGTAACTTTTGGTGCAGCTATGATTTATAATTCGATTTGAGATTTGTCTGCAGACAACGATTGCATTGACTAAAGCTTATTTCCGGTTAATGTAACATGTGTCTTACAAAGACGTTTATATTTTTTTCAGAGTTGTGCAGGGGTACATGACCCAAGAAAGGACAAACAAACTTGTTTTACTCGACTTTTGCCGTGTACCTGTGTGCTTTACGAATTGCTCGTGAGGCCTGCGGCTTGTCAATGCCTGCATGTCATTTGCGCCTAGAGTGTTCTACCGCGTGTGTTCCCGCGTTTTATGTTCCTACCGCACGAACCACGTTGTTTCTGCTGCTATGCTATTAGTTTTATTGTTGGTAGGAATTATTTTTCTTTTTTTTCAGAATTCTTCAACATTAAAAGTGCAGAGAAGGCGAGCATGCAGAAGTGGCGGAAGCTACGCAGCGCGTGCTTTCCGGCTTTTCCGACTGGGACCGTGGACGAGCTGGGCCACGTTACTGCCTCTCCAATTTGTATAGACTATCAAATGAGAAGTGGTGACAGCACACATCTGTAGCGGTGTCCAAACCCTACAGTGAACGGTTGTGTTATAATCTGACTAAACGAACGCAAACGTCTTAGCCACAGTAGTGCACAGATCTTATGGCCAGTAACAGGCGGCTATCAACAACGTACGCGTCGCAACACTCCCCAATGTTTTGCCCGAGAGACCCGGTCGTATGCTTTTTCGAAATCGACATAACATGTGTAGACTTTTCGGGATATTACCAAGATTTCCTGAAAATTGGCTGGACTAGAGAGTGAAAATTTGGTCTGTGACGTTATGGCCATGACGAAAACCTAACCGGATGGATATTTTGCAAATTTGTTTCAATTTATTTTGCGGAATTTTTTCCAGGCACTTGACATGCGAATTTTCAGAGAAGCTAATGAAGCGTTGAAAAGGCTTCCACTTTCCTTAACATCACATCACATCTCAACCATGCTAAGCACAATCGGTCGCCAGCAGGTTAAATAAAGATACGTGAGGTCACAGTAACGCATTGCGCAACACGTGCAGAGTTTCTACGTCATAGCATGTACGAAGCGGTTTCTCTCGATACCATTACGACTCATGAATCGCAACTTCTTTATCGAAAAGCGACATTCAGCGAGGGTTTCCTAGAGACTTAGCACGATTTGCTTATTGCAAATGAAGTGTAACACTCGTAACGTAACAAGGTAACAGATCACTACACCACTAGTTATAATCGAAATCTTTAGATAGCTATGTATGCATGTGCGGGATTGTTTTGTGTTTTAACAAATGTCAGCAACAAATTTGTGTTTAGGCGATTTCCGTTAATGGGGGGGGGGCTATAACCCCCTCAGCCCCCCTGCGTGCGCCCCTGTGGATTGGTGAAGTAAACAAAGTACTTCGTGGGCTTTATTGCTTTGCGGTCATAAATTGGAAGGCAAAGGTGTCAGTGTTTAAATCGGTCTT
>Ga0210059_1008656_pt1 | contig 16006 bp, 8 predicted proteins | sample Ectturendosymbi2_FD_188042 | JGI IMG/M metagenome (GOLD analysis project Ga0210059, IMG submission 188042) | Ecteinascidia turbinata endosymbiont from Florida, USA - Sample 2 (SPAdes) (version 2) | ecosystem: Host-associated > Tunicates > Ascidians > Unclassified | place: Key West, Florida...
CATTCGGCGTTGTCAAGAAGATGTTGACCGATGGCGGATTCGTGAAACTGTCGGGGACTGGTGGCCTTGCCAGGGCGGGGAAGGCTTTGGCGGATGTGTGGGGTAGGATTCTGACGATATCCCCTGAAGAGTGTCAGACGAAAAGCTTTGGGATGAATCTCCTACTTCACGCCATCTTCAAATACCTTGTTGTTTGGAAAAATGACGCAAAGACTAAAAGGATTCAGTATCTGGCAAAACGCAAAAGTAATCAAAGTTTTGCAAAGTTGTGCCCCCAAGATGTTTGTGTGATGTAAGCCCTTTTCCACTGCTGGTCTCCCCGACCAGGGTTTTTGATGAACAATGTGACAAGTTTTTTTTTTTTTTTAATGAGAAGCTCAGTTTCGGTTTTCTATTATTATCAAAGCGTGGTTCGAGGCACCTTAAGTTAAGGAAAACCTGTTTCGATAAGATCTACTGTTTCTAATGGATGATCACATCGCTACAAAAAAACTAATAATGCAGATAATCCAATCTTGGCTTGGCATACTTCAAATAAGTGCAACGAGGTATGGACTTGAAAGTAGAGGCATTTCATCGCAATGACGGTACGCCAGGGTAATAGAAAAATCTTTGGCGGCAACATTTTGTGAACTTTCCACGTCTTTAACTACCGGAAGTCATATCAATTTAGCAGAACTTAGGAAACACACATTTCATGATTTTAGAGCGCTAAAATATATTGTTGAAAATCTTTATCCTTTCCTAGAAAGAGCTGAGTTTGATTTTATTGTTTTTACAGATGCAAACGAATTCGATCCTTTCAGAAGTTGTACACTTGAATCGAACAAGTAGTCCAGAGAAAAACTAAAAGACTGGAGTGCTGGAGAATGAGGTGTGATTTTGACTGGAACAAAATCATGATCTCTTCAGTCATATTTTCCTTTCATTTAGCCCAACATGACATGCATTGCAAACAACTTTTTCCGACCTTGTGTGCTTGACTAACGAACGCACCCTAATTCTAGAAAAAAAAATTATTCAATTCAATTCCGCTTTCCATGCCTAATTCTTGGAATACGCTCAGAAATCCGGTCAACCATAGCTCTGGTATGGTATGGGTCACTGCAGTTGCCCGGACGTGTTCGCTAGCCAAGCAAAGTAGATCGGAAACAAACGTGGCATGTTGGACTCATCCATCGCTGCCAGTTGTACGACACTCCATGGACTATTAGCTTTCGAGGTACTTAACACCTATGAAAAAAGATCTTTACATATGTTTTGAAACACCAATTGCTGTCTACCATAGGTTCACGCAAAGATATACGCTGTTCAAGAAGTGAAAAGCCGTGGCAGCGCATGAAATCACCGTTATTTTATTGTATATAACTTGTTGGCAATGATTTTAACCATCTCGGACAATGTCTTTAGCCAGTGAAGATGCTTGTTCTTAGTCTGCTCATTTCTCTTGAGTGATAAGTTGCAAAGCTTTCTCCCAATGTTTTTTGAAACTGTTTTTCCTGTCAACGTGAATGTGAATATTCACTGGCATGTGTGCGGATGTGAGCCAAATTGAATAGTTTTTCATTTTCAAAAGTTTCTCGTTCATGACAATGCCAAGCTTACTTCGATAATTCAGATGTTATTTCTTACTGACAAAACATAATGCTACTTTCCTCATGTGTTTGTTTTCAGACCAATTGCGTTGGTCCAAAACTTTGGTCTGTTTTGCAAAGCTTTGGGCGGAAAAGAAATGCATTGCTGTTTGCAGACAGCGTTCCCCTATTTCAGACATGAGTGATTTCGTAAACTCCAAGCATATAAAGGTAAAAATACTGTTTGCAGACTTTTCCTCGGGGTTTCATGCGGGTTGCTCCCCATCTCTAGAATTGACGAACGCCTGTCTAACGTGTGGTTGTCTCTAGAAGCGCAAGGTCTGTTTTCAGAAAGCCATGTTCCATCGAATTCAAGAAATCTCATAAAAAGGGTTTTAAAGTTTCAAGAATGTTATAGAAATTTGGTTGAGACTGGCATTTATCTTTGTTGACGTTTCCAACCACGTTTTTACCAAGGCAAAGCCAAATATGTCAGATACTCAGCCCTATTACCATTGAATGTGAAGAATGAAAATACACTAAATATAGATAAACCTCATCTCGAAATGTGTCATGTACTCCAAAAAAATTGTATAGCTTTAGACTAGAGCAGAAGCGATCGTAGGTGTTTCCACTAATAATGCGGTCAAAGTGAAACAACTTTGTCAAATCATCACAAACCAGTGCACAGTAGGTGACTTAGGAATTCGATAACTTGTTCTAATGTGCTGTTGGGTAGGAACCGAGGATGGAGTCCAAAATTTGACGAAATCGAAAGGGGTGGTTGCACATCATAGCATTTATTATTAATTCAGGCTCCATATCGCCCAGTGGTATACTTTACTTCAGGAAGGAAAAGAAAGGCTGTATTTGTTGTGAAAGTTCAAGATACTAGTAATTCTTCTACAAGTTTATTCAGGCTTGCACAATAATTGCGACTTAAACTGATAGTACTGTAATCTTTTTCATTAGGTCAATCTTGCACTATTTAGTTAAATTTTTTACAAGAAAAATGAAAATTACATCTTCAATTTTTCTTTATACTTGTGGAGAAACATATTTGCGCATCCTTTATGTTTTTTGGAATGTTTTGCCAAAAGCATGATGTTGTTGTTCGAAATCAGTTTAGCGATTTCGCAGATTAGCAGGAGGTAAATGGGATCCTAAAGCAATGTTCGTCTATTTAGGTTACTTAAATACAAGGTTCCATGTTTCCACCTTGAAAATTTACACTGACAATTCAAATTTAGAGTTTGTTGATGACGCGTTATCTTGCACGGCAACGAAGTGAAGAGTCATGTTTTTTCAGTTGTTGAAAACATTGTTTTTTTCCTATGATAAGCCATTGGTTTACAATTGTCAATAACATGACAACTATACTCAACCTGTTCGTCATTTCGAACTGTGGGTTGAATCTCGTGAATTTTATGGTTTGACCTTGATTTTACGTCATGTGAAATGTGCATCTGCAACAGACTTGGGTAATTTGCGGCCTCAGAGTCATGACCAACCCTTCCGTCATCTCTGTATGATTTTTGCGTAAGTATGAGTGTAGTAGAAAAATCGTTGACGCTGACGCTGTACACATAAAAATTATGTGCTGCATTTGCTTTGCAAAGGAAAACTTTTCAAAATACGTCTTAAGGGGCAACGAGCGTAAGTTAATGGTATGAAAGGTCATTTGTAGTAACATTGGATATTGTTATCAAGATAATTCACATTCAATTTTCGTTACATTCTTCTATACCATGCAAAAAAGTTTCCGACATGCATGCTTTATTGGAGAAAATGTTTGTCCTTGTTTTATTTTAGCTTTTCGTACCTTTTGCAAACATTTCTATGGTTCCGCTTTCACAGCAGCTTAAAACAAAATGTACTTGTTATTAAATTTAGTTCAAACAGTTCAGTGCAAAGAAAGTTAGCTCAAATGTACCAAATAGCAACAAATGCACACGATTATTAAAACAAATAACCTAGTCAACTCAATTGTGACTCGACTGAAACTGAGAATTGCAATTCACAAAGCGAGACTCTGAAGCTGAGCAGTATCTTTACTGGTTGTCATTGTTCTTGAAATTATTCTCCCTAGAGCACATGAAAAGCTAACGACCTGCAACATTTTCCAAGAATATAAACTATGAATTTGCTGAGGTAAAATGTATAGAAAAGTTCTGTAAGTTATCAAAACCAGTTCTACAAGTAATTTATGAAAAATTTTTCTTAAATAACAATTTTTTGATCAAATCATTTTACGTAGAACTGATTCCCATCCAAATGTCTCTAACATTTACTATGATCTTCATACTGAATTTATTTTTTGTTCACAGAAAAAGTCGAAAATGGGTCGAAATATTGTTTTTAGATGTCTGGTTGCGTTGACAAGAGGCAACGAATTGCATAACAGTCTCGCATACGCAGTTTGAACACTGCAGAACAGAGGAGCGCTGAAATGTACTTGCAGGTTTATAGATGGTACGCTTTGCTCGTTTCATTGAATAAAGTGTTGCTTACTCGCTGGCATCCTCTCTATGCCTCAATTATCTCTCACAATCTATTCTGTTATAACAGTTTACTTGCAAATGTGCTGCTTGCAAAGCACCGTCTTCATTCCCTATCACTGTTACCCCTGAGGCATTTTTGAAGTGTGCTAAACCATACCTACTATCTTTTTGCAATTCTGATCTGACTGAAGTTAGGGTTCTGACCTGAAGGCGTTACATGCTGGTACTTCGGCGAAAATTTGTAATTACGGTTGCTCTGGTGATAGCATTGCTAAAAATGTGTCCATTTTGCCTGACAGAGATGCAGCGTTGATTTTATACTGCTTCAAGTACAGAAAAACATTCAGTGCTATTTGGCTCGATTCTATTACAGTTAATTTGAAAGGCGGATGTGTTGAATAGCCTTATAATGAAAATCATGGTCAACGAATAAGATATAAACGACATTTTGCAGACGTATCGGTAACTCCTGCTGCCATCATCAGTGCGTTTGCAATTGAACTGCACTGATCTTGCTTCAAAATGTCGTTTATATCGTTTTCTTTGGCCGTCCTTATCATAATAAAGTTAATTTGAAGTTTTTGATCAACTATTAACGACGTATTGCCGCTTACCACCACAGTCACCCGAAGCAATAAACTGGACCACTTGCTTGAACAACGCAACAGTTTTTCATCTCTTATCAACGAGTGCTTTCAGACACTGCGAAACTTCTGGTGCTTCAGACAATTATAGTTGTATTGTAAAGTACACTACCTTGATATACTTAATTCTCTTCAGGGCAATGCGGCGCATAAGCTACTGGAACCACTACGAAAACACCTCACAGACATAAAATATAGAATGTCCTATACACTTAAAAATATTTTACATGGACATAATGGTAAGGTCATAGATGTCCGTTGTCCCCGGGAAAAAGGTCCATGGTCGCATCCTGTAAAACGGTTCTGGAGTATAGGTTTCTGATGTGGGTTAACAATAACTAGATCATGTTTCTTACAAATGTAATTCATTTCATGCTCATATCTAACATCCTTAATCGTTTTTATTGTCACTGGTAACTTACTAATTCATATTGGTTTTAAGTGTTTGGAAATACTGGCTTTGTGGTATATGTAAAATGGGCAGAGTGATGTCGAAAATTCTGAATGTCAAGCCAAAAATTAAAAATGATCACTGTTGTAGTTGTGTCGATTGATAAACAATAGCAAAAACATCTTTTTCTTTTGGTTTTATGACATGATTTTTTGTATTGCACTAAGACTGGTTATGTTGTTTTGAGTCGCTAATTTACAAAACAGTTTCTGACAATTTAAACAAAATAACAAATCTAAAAATCCACTCAGGAAAAACACCTAAGTTAAAACTACGCAGCGAAGGGGATTATATAAGCATCCAAAAACGCTGGACGATGTACGAACCCATAAGTTATCATGGTCCTTGTTTGTTCATTAAATTACGCTTCCACAATTCTCTGGAGTCATTCGAGCTAGAGTTGGTTTCGTGACTTCAACCTTGGCTTTCGTTTTTCGTTTCAATAATAATATCTGGATCTGCGGGGAGTGCTCCGACTTGCTAGCCATCTTGGCCACGTGGGAGAATAATCAGCTTTGTTCCAACTGATGCTTGCTTTATCCTGCGGTAGGTATTCCAGCAGCTCCTTGAAGTTGCATGATTCGCGATCTGGTTGAATCAAAAAGATCATCAGGCGCAGTGGCAAACCTTCCACTGGAATCTTGGCATCTGAACCGAGCATGTACTTCAGGTCTCGTGTGAAATTACCAATTTTGTCAAACTTGCTAATGTCCGCAATTGCGTGTGCAAGGTACTTGTTTACGCTTTCAACGGACTTAGGATCGGTAATGATTTGCACAAGGTTGTCCACAACAGCATGCGTGAAGTTTCCGGTCAGGTTCCTAACCGCGATCAGGATATGCTTGGTGTCCATACTCAACTTTCGACTGTTTTGGTCCATGTAGTTTTGAACTACTTTACGCAGATCATTTGCGTTTGCTTTGAAAGAGGCAGCAATAGCTTCCACAGAAAACTCTATGAGGCCACGTCCAGCATCATCCAGTCCCAATCCTTCCAAAAATCGTTTGTGAAGTTTTGTGACCACAACTTCGTCAGAATGAAATACGTTTTTCAAGAGTTCACCAATCGTGTTTGACTGTGTCGCAGATAAGATCGATTTCCTGATCATTTCATCAATCACCGATTCTGGCGACTTGCCATAGCCTTCACGCATTTCTCGAGTCAACGCCTGGATCATGGAAAATTCTTCCATTTTTCGGGGACTGTTTGAAATTCTGCACAAAATTTCTTTAACCACAGAACGTCTTTCAGCATTTTCCCTAATCCTTGCGTTTTCCGTGTAAAACTCTGTGATAATTGCATTGGCAGCGTAACGTATATCTCCTCCGTTTTGCAAAGACCAGTTTAATCCCTCTAAAAGATCAATAATATACCTATTCTGCTGTATTCTCTGGTCGATTGATGTGAAACCAAAGCGTTCAAGAAGTTGATCCAACTCATCAGTGCTCGCATAGGACGACGTGAATCCTAATCTTTCAGGCCCCTCATAGCGTTGGTCCCGCATGGCTGGCTGATACCTTAGCGGATTACTGTACACCGCAGGTGACCGTTCCGTCCGTCTTTGTTGCCAAGCGTAATCTACAGACAGGGGCTTGGCTTGGATGTTTGCCGCTGAGCCCATGTCCGAAAAGACATCTTCACCGAAGATTTCCGTCATTTTGCCTTTCCAAGTGAAAAATGCTTGCTCCCACTGGCTGTACATGCTTGATTGATCGCGCTGACCTGGGGTTGCTGGCACAAGGGCCCGTATTCGATTGCCCCATTCTGAAAGCATAATGTTTTTTACGGAATGTGCGCTTCACGTGCAGTCAAATTTAAACCGAACCAGTTTGGGCCAAAATACTCGTGTTTAGAAAACGCAAGTGTTGTTCAAACTTTTTGAATTATTTTAAGACGACAGAAAATGATTGACGAATGTAATATCTGCAAAACGGACTCACAGGGGTGCAGGCTTACGTCGCAACATCTAATGTGTGAGTGCGCAATTAAAAATTTCTTGGTTTAAAACTATTATGAACCAATGGATTGGAGAAGCAGGAGCGCTATGAGCTGCACGTTTGATTTTTACTTACATCCTAATTTTACGTTTACCACTCCAAAGATGAGGAATACATCAGTTTTCTCAAGTTTTTTCAAGAATTAGAGTGTTTATGTGCGCACCAGCATGATGTGCTACGACTCGCGTTAAAAAAACGCTAGTAATAATACGAAGAATTTGAAATTATTTCTGTGTAAATTTTAGTGCATAAATTGGCAGCAAATAAACACAGTCAATTTCACCCAGCTTCTTTTTAGCAAATCCACACTTAATAATGCGCGTTTAGTTCAATCAAATTGTGCCAAGCTTACCTGAATTCATCAAGTCAGTTGTGCATTTGCCTTCTGGCGTGTACATTCCCAAGCGGTTTGGCTTGTTAGCGGCTGAGTACAGAATTTCCAAGTCTACATCGCCTGTCAACATATTTTACTGTTTATCACATGGCATACCATGCAGTTACACCTCCGTTATCATTATAAGCATAATCACTAGGTATTGTTTCGCTGTTCACATACAAAAAATTCAAAAGAGCTGCTAAAATATAAGTTCTGCTGATCAGAAACCCTTACAAATCAAGAGCTCTGGGTATGATAAAGAGTTGCCTGGATGAATGCAAACATGTTTTGAAACAAACTGCATAAGAAAAATAAGCATGGAATTATCAAGATTGTTGAAATGTGAAATAAAATAAGGTTTTTCTTCCTACGAAAGTCCAAGAACCCTACAGTTTTCCGCTAGCACATATTTTGTCATAATCCACTACTTACTCAAATTTCTAACCACTGCCATTTTCACTCCACAGCAGCCTTTTTTTCCCCAAAAGAAAACTCCGTCTTTGTTGGGGATGAGCTTGAAGTGCGAAGTCTTCAATCCGGCGCGATTTAAGGCGTGGTAGAATGCATTTCTGCAAAAACGCCCCCAATTCATCATGGTTACGAATTTCCAAAAATTGCCGAGAACTTCAAGCTCTTTTGTAGCAAGTAGTACTGCTTGGATGTGTTCCCGCCTTTGCAATAGACGTGCTATCTCCTGTTTGTGGTGCTAGATTTGCGTTTACGTGTGATATTAATTTGGTCAGACAGAAGGTGGATAGATGGTGTCATAAAGCTTTAAATCCTGTTTAAAAACAAGGTACTTAAAATTGTCATTCTTAATAATCCAAGTCGTTAGCCTTTCATGAAAATACAACTCCGTAATTTACACAAAACGTGAATTGTAGGATAAAAGAGTTGACAAAATGATACTGATAGAAAACAGCGGTATCAAAAATGAAGGAAGACAGCGAAACAATGTAAAAAAGTCCACAAAACTTTTAAACACATGGGTCTACAAACCACATCTATGATGCTGACATCGCACATGCCGCATGCGCCGAAATCGCATCACGTTAAGTTTGGTTCATTTTTTCAGGAAACGGTCGCTTCGGTTGATCAACCACAGTTTTTTTTAATTCGTGTAGAATCGTATTTTCCAGACGTGCACTTTTGCGCAAATACATAGCTGTTACAGTTTCAAATCAGTCGCCTTGAACTTTCGTTGATCTCAGCTCTTTGCAGAAGAAATGCAGCCGTGACTTTGCTGAACGCTTTAGTGGCAAGGTTCGATTATGTAGTACTAAAAAACTCCTTATGGAGCGAAACCCGTAGAATGAATCTGTGACTTGTTGTTTGCAGCACCACTTACTGCTAAACTAAATTTTGAAGTTTATCAACGTAGCCGGGACGAATTCAATACACGGGTCATTGCGACATAACTTTTGAAATCAGCAGTTTGTCCAGGTAAATTGCCATTACTACAATTTTTACCTTTTTCACGTTGTGATTCTGTTTATTAGTAAGCTTTCAGGTGGTGAACTGTGCTTCAGCGTAGAGTAATGAATTCTAAATCTTTGACGGGAAGAAGGTGAGGTACCCACTTTTAGAAGACATCCACCAGATACGAAAGTGGCGGCTATTGGCACTTCTTGCTGGGGAAACCGAACTCTTTATTTTACAAAGTGCTTAAAGCAAGCCTCTTCGCATGACATAAGAGCGAGTTGGAACAAATTCTGTTTACCTGAATGTTTATGCCCGTTTTCAAACTATACCTGGAGCCAGAATGTACATGACATGAAACCAAGGCTACCTAGAGAGAGGCGGCTTTGATGTAGCACGCAAATCAGCCAGAAAACTGACGTAACGTGTTGGAGTAAGCGGGAAGAAATAAGCAAAAAGTCTTACTTCAGTGAAACACCCATCTGTCACATATTGATGTCCTCAACTACTACAAGTTTTTCACCGTTTGGTTGCTGCTTGACACTCATATATCAAAATTGCGATATTATCCACAGTAACAGGTTTATGTTTGAATAATAAGACCTAGTGATGCCTACCAGAGGTGGCCGGAGTCACTTTTTCAGACTCGGACTTTGCTCCTGTTCCAAAATTTTTCATTCCGGGTCCGGCTATTCTGCAAAATTGAGAATCCGGCTCCTGTCCAGACTCCGGCTACAACCATCGATCCAAACGTAATTTACCCATGTTTTAGCTAAAAAATGACCGCACAGACTCCTGCTACTGCCGATATGGAAAAGTGACTCCGGATCCGAGTCCGGTTTTTCACAAATTTTTGACTCCGGGTCCGGATCCGGGTCCGAAAAAAAACGTAGAATCCTGCCGGAGTCGACTCCGGTAATCCGGATCCCGTCCCACCTGTGATGCCTACCTTGCAGTAACAGGTTTATGTTTGAATAATAAGAGCTAGTGATGCCTACCTTGCAGGCGAAATATATACTGTACTCTGTAAGATCTTGGTGTCTGATTCTTTCCTGGGAAATAATTCTTTTCGATATACAGTGTAACAGATTTATGCGTCGATATGGTGCCATTTAAAGATCTCTTGTCATTGAAGCAGTACGTGCCAAAAGAACCTTCCAAACCCGGGATGTAAGATGTTTATGTTGAGTGTTACGTGTGGTAAAGCGCAAGATTTTAACGTTTTTCTAGGAAAATTATTCCCATTAAAGGAAACCCTAATCTTGAAGTTAGCCCAAGTATTGAAATTAATGGTATTGGTCCATCCAGGTATGAACCTTATCTTTTTCTTTAACAATTGGTTAACATCTCTCGACTTGTTTCTTCAGTTAGCTAGAAAAACACTTTGCCATCTGTTACAAGAAACAACCATTTTGAGGTGTGAAAGGCAGGTCGAATCGTAGTAAACTAAGTGGTGCAGTAATTTCTGAAAAAAAACATGATAAATAAAGTTGTACTGAGAGCAGGTGAAATGGTTAAACAACTGACCAGCCACTCCAACAAGCACTTATGCAAGCGTTTACCTAATGCTCAGCCTTAATGGATGGAACAGGTCTATAAAACAAACCACAAGTGTTTGCTGACCAGCAATTATTGACAGATTAAGAAGAGTGTGAGGGAGTTGATGCACCAAATGCTTTCATACTGTTGTGAATGGATAGCCCTAAGCGATTATTTTGGCGTTCCGAATTCATGCAAAATTCGCTACAGGATTACAAAATTGTCGTTGGTTGATGTGTGCAATTTACCGAAGCAAAGCCACTTCTAGAGTTGCTGCGATGGGATTCTGCAGCCTTTACGAACGTGCAGTCACAAAATGACATCCAGAGGAAGCAAGCCCGTAACAAAATGTGTTGGACATAATTAAAAAATATTGGACATAGTTCAAAAAATTTGGGCCCCTCTCGGAAAACTCTTCGTGTCCCAAGCTGGTTACGGGCATGGGAGGAAGGAAGCTGGGCACTGGCTTGAGACAAGAGCATTACAATAAAATTGGAGAATTTTCAGCCTCAATGAGAAAAGAGCTGTGCTCTGCAGCATATGCAACGTGTACCTGAACAGAACTTTGGGGTCAGTTATTTTTCAAATTGTTTAGCACAACTGATAGTGCGATATAAGGACACCGAAAAACCTGGAATATATAGAAAAGTGCCCTTTGACAGTTGTTTAGAGTTTTACAAAAGTTTGGATGGAATAGCCATTTTTTAGTCGGTTTCGAACTGTGTGATGAGGATGTCTATCAAAATGTTGGCACACGCACGGAGCTTCCTAGGTGATCCACGCAGTTACACGGATAGTTTCTGGGTGGAAACCATTTTGTATCATTGGCATGGGTGTCATTTTTTCCAGGTGGGGAGCAGTAGCGGATTTTTCCAGAGGTAGCCATAAAGATTTTTCCAGGGGGGCAAAAAGTGGTGAAAGTTCGTTTTTGTCTCTCGAAATTAAGAAAACCACTTTTTTTGCTAAATGTAATGGAGAAATATCAAATTTCAAAATACGGGGGGGCTTGTCCCCACTGCCGCCCTTCCGACGTCCGTGATCATTAGTGGGCTCAGATCTACGAAGACATGGTCACGTCAGGAAAGTAAAACACAGATAAATAAAAAAAAGTACTAAACTGTATCACCAGAAATGTAATCATCTTTTCAGTTGTTGTCTAAGGAGCAACAGCGACAAAATCAGCGGAATATAAAAAATACGGGTTACTCGGCTACTAGAAACATATCTGTGTTCTTTTTATTGGTGTACGTAAATCAGGTGCATTGATTTAACTATTTAACGCTGTTACAATGGAAATAATGGAATCATGAAGTATCGCTCTTATAGCTTTGACAGCTTGGTTTCTGCTGCGTTCACTAAAATTGGTCGCATCAAACTCTTGTGTGAAGTAGTGAGATGTTTTTAGTCGAATAATGTGCCTACCGAACTGCAAACAAAATTCCTTTCCCACGCATGACTCATGACATTGACTGAAAATCTCTTCTGTAATACATGTTTGGACGCCTTGTTCTCAACCTTCTTAAATTCCGTGACACCATTGCAATGCTGCTCTAATTTATAACTTTTGACCTATTTCCTCTCTAGCTTTCACGAATATTTTTAAGTATGCGTAAACAGCAAATGTTCAATGTGACAAGGTTAAACCATTCTCTTCTGGTGGTTTGACATTGCCTGCAACGCATTTTGCTTCAGTGAACCATATTACCGCGTTGCGCATAACGACGTTTGCACTTAGCGCAAAACATGTTTAATTACTACTATAAACTGTTCCGCTTACACCATAAGTAGCTTCGTTCTTGGGAAGTCTGAAACATAATTGACCCCTGGTCCTTCGCAGCCTCCTACTCCCCAGTGCATTTTATAAACCGGTGTACTTGGAAGTCATCGCAGCACTACATTATAATTATCGTGATGGCGTCATTCATTCGTTATATATCGTGATGACATCATTCATTCCTAAATTTACGCTTGTGTTTCATCAAAGTAAATGTAATAGCGCCACCAAGCGTATACTTTTCTACTACCGTCACGTATACAGCTCATGTTCTTTCATGTATTTGTGTGTTCCTTGTCATTGCGATGCATGCTTTAAGTCTAGCGCGTTGCGTATGGGTGTGAAGACGTTACACAATACAACAGACGAATCGTTATTTGGTAAATATATGGTTGTTGATTTTGATAAACCTGAAAGTGTTTGCAAATACACAAAGTTTCCTAGCAGTTTTAGGGTAGAATGGCAGACAGTTTTGAAATGGTGTTGAGTAAAAATTACAGTGATTACAAATTTCTTGAAAGATTAAAAATACACATAATTTTATGAGGGAGTTTGGATAAATACATACCAAAGACATTCCATCTACACAATGCCTTAAATTTAGGTAATTCCTATTTTTACAAAAAAACTGAACATCATTTCGTTTAACATCAATAAAAATTCATGAAAAAGTACAGATAAAGGAAATCAGGTGTTTTAAGTAGTAAGTTGCTGGTAATTCAAATGTTATGTGCTGCAATACTGATTTATTTTAATTTTGTTCAACTCTTGAATAATCCAAACAATTGATCAGTGTTCGAAATACGCTTTTAATATTACAAGCACTGATATCCATTCAAACACGGCCAAGGGCTTATGTCCGAATTTGGCACATGGATCGGTCCGCTGAAATAGAGAAAAAAGTTCCTTTAATAGAGAAATTCACGATATTTTTAGTAGAATGTTTTTTAGCTATTTGGATCATGAAGCAGTAAATTTAATCAATCGCCCAACTTTTAAACAACTGGGTGCTTTCACAAGTTTTTTCCCCAAGGTTTCAACAATGCTTGAGTTTTTTGGCAAAAATTGCGCTTTGTAGCAAGAAGTAAAAATTGTTTCCAAATGAGGATATTTTTGTTTTGCGTTTCGGTTTGCTTCCTATGACCCAGATATAGAAATACGACCTGAATAAAAAACAACCGTACTGTTTAGTTTCACGGGGAAATATATGGTTCTTCTGTCCTTACTTTGTGGTACTATTGCGCGTTTGGCGAAAATTGCACGAAAATGCATTACAAGTAAAGCATACCGCAGGTGCATAAGATTTGTAAATAAGAAATTTGTATTTTGTAAAGTAATTTGAAAGATTTGTAAGCATAGGTGGTTTGTACAAGGCCGACAATCACTGGTATCCGTCAGTTCCTAAGTATTTAATAAAAAAAAGAACGAAGAGGCTAACTAAAATAATATCAATCAAATTGTCAAATGCGTACACGAGCTCCACAATTTAAAACCATTTCTTTGGTCAAACAAAAGGTGATTCTGTATAAACCGCCGTTTCAACTCACGTTTTCATATTTGGACCGCAAGGAAAGATCCACTCAAGTTCTTTGATCTGAGAGCTCATCTCGAAGCTTAGTACGCCGCATTCAACCTTCCCGTTCGCATTGCTCAGTACCACTGCTTTGCCGAGAGCTGCAGAAATTATAGTTTCATGTGGTAATTGTTTCGCACAGACGAAGTTTTTAATATACTTTGTTTGACCTTAAAAATATTTCCCCCACCTTTTTCTCTGCCAAGCAAGTTTGAAGAAATTTTACATAATCTACACGCTGAAAAATGAAAGTACAGTTCACCCTGATATTTGTTTCAGACTTATCTTTTTAACAAGAAATTCTTTACGTGAAGCAATATGATTACCACCAACTTTTTACAAACCTGAAGGGTCTCCAAAAAGCTTAGGTTTGTAAAGAAGATTGTTTTGCTTTGAGTATTGTTGTGGCTTCCTGAGAAAAGCAACAAAGCTTTCTGAGTGACAATCGAGAAAAAAATAAGCGTAGGGACTCACAATTGGTTGCACTTACGTTTTAGGGACTGTGAAATTTGCCACCAGCAATTTCAAGGCGCTCATATCCACATTTGCGCAATTAGTAACTCCAGCAATCGAAATGTTGACTTTCCCCTGCCACACAGAAGCAAACGATTTATACCAGATCGCAGTGTACGAGCCGCAATAACAACTTCGAAAATTTGCTATTCAGAAAATATTAAAAGGAAACTGTTATAATCACATAAATTATCGTTTTTTACCTATCGGAAGTTAGTTGAAGTTTATTTAGCTCGGTACTTGTACTGGCGCAATAAGACAACACCTTACGTTAGGAAAAGGTAGACTATGAACTAAGATACAAAACGGCAGGTTCAAATTTTAATGAAACAACAGTCATGATTCTTTCTTTGATTTGCAACGGAAATGTTGTGATAATATACATCAGTGGTTTTCAACCTTTTTTATGCAGTGACCCATTTTGCAACCCAATTTAACTTAACGACCCCGTTCCGAAATTCCCAGTCAGGCATATGGAATGCAGTTGTGTTTGCACAAAAGAAAATCACAATGACTAAAGAATAACGTACGATATCACTGTGTTGAACAAAGACTCATTTTGTAAATTCATGCATCAGGCAGCATCAGCGTGAGAGACCCGTGCCGCATACAAAACACTCCACAGGACAACTCATTGAAAACTAGAAGAACTCCCAAGTTAGCCACCGCAATCAGATATCTAATTTACAAACACAGCATATTCCTACGTCACAAAGATTCCAGCGTATTGAACAAGAAATATTTCCTTTCTCAATTAAAAAATTAGTTGTTCGCTTTTCGCTATTTGACAAAAATCATACTGTTCGTTTTTATGGACACATGGATTTTTAGTTTTCAAAAACTCATTATGGGCAATATTTTGTACACAAATGTTTGTCGTCGTTTTTGCACTACTCGTTGTTTTCGCAATACTGCAACTATTTTAATACTTCTTCAACGAGTTAAAGACTTTAAGTTAACGTTAAAGGTTTCGGTCTAAAATTACAGTCTTGCCCCACAACTGTCTATACCAGTGTTTCTCAAAGTGGGCGGAATCGTCCCTTGAGGACGATTTTGAATGGCAAGTAGGCGATAAATCCAAAGGGGGCGACAGGGGGGCGAAACAACATAAAGGGGGCGAAAATGCTCAACCACTAATCGCTCACTGAGTTAACTTCAGAAGCCTAATATTATGACTTGTTTGCTTCTTGCAATTTTTTTACTATGATATAATCGTTGGGGTTTGTTGCAACAGCAATTTATCTGTTAAATTTTTCCTCTGGATCAGCGTTTCTCAAACTTTTTTATTCCATCGCCCCCTTTTCACTCTCAACATGTCGTTTTCGCCTCCCAAGCCTGATAAAGCAAAACACAAGGTTGTAAATTTAAATAAGTTTTTTAAAGAACGTATTAAATAGCTGAACTAAGCAATTGTATTACGACGCTAATATTAAGTTCAGAATTCTTGTAAAAATACCTCGTAATCCAGGGCTACGGAGCCGGAGTTCAAAATAAAAATCGGAAGAAGCCGGATCTCAATTTAAAGTTTAGGACCGGAGCTGGAGCTATTGCCATTCGAGAGGTAGCTCCGGGTGCCTTCCTAGATACTAACGGTTTTGCCAAATAGACATATGAGTGCTCTTTTTAGCACACTAAACGCGATTGC
>Ga0210059_1008657_pt1 | contig 16005 bp, 9 predicted proteins | sample Ectturendosymbi2_FD_188042 | JGI IMG/M metagenome (GOLD analysis project Ga0210059, IMG submission 188042) | Ecteinascidia turbinata endosymbiont from Florida, USA - Sample 2 (SPAdes) (version 2) | ecosystem: Host-associated > Tunicates > Ascidians > Unclassified | place: Key West, Florida...
TAGAAGCAAATTTAGCATGTATAAGCCGACCTTGCCGACCCTTGCTATATAAACTATTCAACCAGAATTTCAAATGAAGGATTTTCATACAGCATTTCTTTAAAACTCCACTGATGTTAAAACGTATAACCAGTAAAAAACTATCCAATGTTTCGATGGTTAAACGCAGCTGTCTGTTTCCTGACGAAGATAGTTACGGCTACCTTTTTCGAAAAGTAACCACTGTAGTTTTTTACTCGTTTTAGGTTTTTTTACTCGTTTTAGGTTTTAGTAGAGCTTTGAAAAAGAACTTCATACTGAAAACCTGGTATCTCCGATGCAGAAAGCTGTTAAAGAATCTTTGTATTGATGGTTTTGAAAAATTTAAATAGAAACGATAACAACAAATACTCTTCGGATTCTTGAAAATGTGCACTTGGCGGTCTTGTAGAATTCAGACTTGGTCTGGAATCAAGCATGGCACTAATTTAACAAAAGGCTGCAATTGTGATACGAGCGAGCTGTTCATTGATAACTGTCCAGGAAGAAACATGCCAGGGTTACTTTGAGCTGTGCTTTAAATTATAATCGATATCGCTGAAACTACCACCACTAATATCTTATTCGAACCGAACTAGATTCTGAATATATCCGAAAAAAATCAAATCGCAAACCATTCATCTAAACCCGTGTTTATCAGAACTTGGAATAAAATATAAAAATATCGTTCGCACCTTTTTGTCCTCGTGATTTAGTTCAGAAAAAAGTTGGAGTGTATTACTGGTGTCCCATGACCACTGGTTAGACATGAAATAATGCAGTTGTTCAATGTTCGTCCAAGCTTTGCTGTTAAATCTTTTCATTCTGCAAAAACGCTGTTTTTGAAACTCACGGGTATTTAGTTTTTTTCGAGTTGTTTTTCAGTAAGCAAAAGTCGTTTGAATGTTGAGATGACTAAAAATAGCAAATATATGTGGTTGCCAATTGCCAAGTTTAATAGTTTTGAATACCGTTATTTCTGTCACATCTCAAACCAGAATGTGCAGTTACGTACTTAGGTTTTTTCCCCATGGCCAGAAGTCCAAGATCAAGAATACAAGCTGGAATGTATTCCACAAAAAACGCGGCAAATTGATATATTCGTCTGCAAAAAGAAACTGAAAAGAATCATCTTCTATAGAGAAAGAATCAAACATTTTTGCAATTTTTACAATAAAATTTGATTTTTACAGGTCGAATTGAAAACCAGCTTTTCAATCAAACAGAAAGATATTTCACCACCATTTTGTTATACTGGAACATTTTCCCTCCTGATTTTATACAAATAATTAAAGATTTTAGCGGCGAATGGCAATGAGGTAATATTCTATCCAAATTTTCGTAAATTGCTATGATAAATAGAGTCATAGGCGTAGCCAGGGGAGGGGCGAATGTTTAGAACATATAGTCATTTTGTGCTTTGAGAGGCGGTATCCCAAGCAAAATAGCGTTATGCGCCTAAAATCAAACATTTTAGTTCCCCCCCATTTCCCAACCCCAATTTTTTGGGCTGGCTACGCTCAGTGTTATTAAAGGTAGATAATCTTGGTCAGTCCAAATTTTGTCATTTTTCAACAGATTATTCCTAATTGTTTAGGATTCATTGCAGCGAAGATTTAGGATTCATTGCAGCGCCAACAGCGCAACATTTGCAATTGCAAGTAATAAAATCTACAGACTAAAAACAGTAAATCACCTCTTTCATTTTTGGAAAATGACTTCAAAAAATTTTAAGTGCAATTTATCGAACAACTGAGAAGTTACTTGAAGAACAAATGGCGCAGCAATGTAAGTGAGAACATTCTGCAACATGGGAGTGAAATTTATTTAAATCGAAATGTATCTTTTTACTTTTTTTATACCTAAAGGATTTCAATTCTTCAATAAACCATACGTTCGGAATTCTTGAAAACAAACAAATAAAATCAGGCACAACAATCTTGATTGACAACATCTTGAACTTACTTGTTAGAAATGCTTTGGAGAACCGGAACAGAGATCGAATTGTTTACAGGATATTCTGTGAAATATTCGCCCGTGAACGAACCTGAACAAACAGTGAATAAGATATCGGGACTGAGGATGCGTAGCATGTTTCGTGAAATCGATTTCACACAAAAAATTTCCTGATTTTTTCAACTGCATCACTATTGTGAAGAATATTTACGTAAACCAGACTTTCCAAACGCCCTAGTGCGACATTGCAAGGACTTCGCAAGCTTATATCTGTCATCAGGCCCGTAACCAGCTTGGGACACCAGGGGGGAGCGAAGAAATTTCTGAGAGGGGATCAAATTTTTTAAACTATGCCCAATAACTTTAAACTATGTCCAACACATTTTTCCAGGGGGTGGCGAAAAATTTTGTAAGGGGGACGTCGCGCGCCCTGAACCCCCCCCTGGTTACGGGCCTGTTTGTCATCACTACTAAGATCACAGGATTTTTGGAAAAACTCCTCAAACCCAATCGATGTGAGTGTACAGTAAATTGCAAGAAATCAAAAGCAATGCCTGCAGTGACGTAACAATAGCGAAACGCGCAAAATTAAATTACAATCAGTGAATATTTTTATGCAATGCGTCGTTCGATTTTATGAATAGGATTAGTGCGTCAGGTGTTCACGCAAGTTGGGAAGCACTGACTTGCACTCATTGTAACGTAACAATTATGTCTAATTTTCAAACGACATTGTTATTATTGCAGTGCTAGCTGATTTTAAAAGTTTGTTGGAATTCACTTTTTTTTATTTTCTTTTAGACATCATGCTTCAAAGTGCAAACTTCGATTTTTCTTTTTTTATGTTTTAAATAAAATGAAAGTCTGCTCTACCGACTTTTGCGAAACCAAAGTTTTTAGAGGTGGAGACGTGTTGTTTGCAGCAGGTACATGGGGGTGTATTGACCATGTCAGTGTATTTTTGTGTGGAAGTGGAAGCGTGTTGCATGTAAGTATACAGCACAGATATCTATCGTTTTTTATCTGAAAGCAAAGAAAACCTTTTAACACCTCGTAAAGAATACAATATGTTTTTAACAATTAATAACTAAAAATTATGTCGATGTCCCTATGAAAAGAGAAAAATTTTATAATTTCATAATGGATTGAACGGTTGCAGTTAAAATATAGAAACATGAAAAAAAGCCAATGCTTTTCCTGACCTAAGATATGGAAACCAGCGATTCAAATTATTCAAAAAGACAATATCCCTTTCACTGGAGTATTCTTGCAGGGTCGATCTCATCCCACTACTCACTGTCCCCAGCATTTGTTCATTATTATTTTTTTAACAGATGTCGGTCGACTGAGGCAAACAGTACAGAGGTACACATTGCAGAAGAAAAAGCAGAATGACGCGTGTTTCTTTGGATAAGTGTCCAGGGCGTCAACAAAACAACCATTTCTGGAAACATCCTCCACAAATCTGTTCAAGCATTTTCAAAACCTTCAGGGACCGCAAAAGACGATATATCCTCTTTGACTATTTCAGCCATAACTCGCCAGCAGATAGAGCTGGAGACGTGTTCAAACCCTCTAAAGATGCGGAAAGATTTCTCGTTTCGATTGAAAAAGGGTTGGGAAGTTTAGGATTTAAGTTTTTTTCGGGTTACGTCAAAACAGGAACAGGTTTAGTTCTTTTTAGCCCACTTCATCTGGCCCTGAGCCTCAACCGCAAGATGGAGCTTTGAAAATAAAAAAAATGCAAAATAGAGAGTGAATCCTCAAAATGAACAGTGAAAAAAACATAAAATAAACAACGAAAAAACAAACAAAATAAACAGTGAATCCCCTAGGGGGGTAAATTAATAATTTAATTGTTTTTTAGTGTGTTTTCTTCATAATTTGCTAACCACAAATGCTAGTAAGCAAATCAAGGATTCTAAGGATGCGGGTTTTCGCGTAGTAATTGTTTCCTAAAAAAACAGAAGCACAAAGCTCCATCTTGCGGTTGAGGCTCAGGGCCAGATGAAGTGGGTCAAAATGACTTAAGCGGTCCCTTATTATGACGCAACCTAGAAAAAAACTCAAGTCCAAAACTTCTCAACATTCTTTTAATCGAAACTAAAAGACTTCTCGACTCCGTAGATGGTTTGAAGAGCTCTCTAGCTCCAGCGGCTGGCGAGTTATTGACTGGACAAAATCAAAACCACACAAATAGCTTGCGGTCCTTAACGGGTATGCGCACTTACACATTTGTCCCACCGTAACAGGATTTCTGTCACAAATGACCAAGTGATAAACTGGAACAGATGATATCCTTTCTTTTGACTCTTTGTCATCGATCCCATTAACTGCTCCAACATCCGGTTGATCGAGAGACTCCTTGTTTTCTGCCAAACGTTTCGTCAACAGGTTCATCTTTTGATTGACATCACATGAAGCGCAAAGTGTCGTTTCCTCCATGAAATTATTACCGTTTATTTTTATGAACCGTTGTTTATGAGTTTATGGAGCGTTGGAGGGACAGCTAGACGTGTCGGATAAGCTTATGCTGACGTAGTCTGGTTGGTAGAGATGTTAATTGTTGATAAACGTTTTCCTTCATACTCAGTGTGAAATAATCTAAGGTAAGCTTGGCGAGTTGCCCACTGTCAATGCTAACATCAACCAGTGCATTAAGACGTTGATCGTTGACAATACATGCAAGTGTTCAGGGACACCGGAACGGGGGTGCATGATGGGGGCACTGCCCCCTGCCTTTTGAGAGGAGGGGCAACGGCGGCACAGATGCCCTTATACGTAACAGTATCACAAGTATTTTAATGATTTATCAAGATCGACTTGAAACAAATTTATTGTAGCTATTCGTGCACACATGAAATTCAGAATGGTTTCTATAATTAGTGTCGTTATTTTTGAGGTCAACATTGTTTCTGAACGTGTAAATGCGAAAAGAATGACTATTGTAGTGCGCTTTTACATTAAACGCAAGTAAACAGTTTTGAACTCGTGGTACGTCAAAACCAGGGGCAAAACGGGCATTTTCACTCCTGGAAATTGGGACCAAGAACCAAAATTTTCTAGAATCCTGACGTCAACAGCTTAATACCCATTGATTGACTTTATTCTTGCAATGAGTTTATTTGCTGATGTGACACTCACACTGCACAAAAGCCAGGTTCACAGTTCTGGTGTCATGCGGTAATAAGCTTGCAGTTCACTCATGTCCGTTCCTTTGCCTGTAGAGGCAGGTTGCCAAACTTGCGAGGGAATTGTTCTACTGTTAGTCTTTATTGTGTAACAATATCATGGCAACAAATCTTCTACTATTCACTTCAAGTCACGATACTCATGCGTTTTTCCGCATGTGATTGTTGAACGCAGGCTTCTTGGCAGGTAATGCAGCGAGACAGTGACTGTTGATAGCGGTAAGCAGGGACGCCAGAAAGCGGGGAGTTGCCCCCTGACCTTTCAAAGGGGCAACCTGGTCGGAGGTGTCTTTTTCACAACAGCATCATAGGTAATTTCATGGTATATCAAGATCGAATTGAAACAAATTTTCTAGTTTCTTTTATTATTTTTGAGGTGATCAGAGGTGATCATTGTTGTTGAAAAGAAGGAAGCGTAATTGGTAACGATTTTTTTTTATACGTTTCCATTGCCCTCAATTTTTTTACTGCCCCCCTGCCATCTTGCTGTTCCGGCATCCCTGCAAGTGTTTCAAATAGTCATACCGTTAAACATCACCTTGCAGCAGGGTTAAACATGTAATGTATCTTTATTTTAGTAATTTTGCTTATCAAGTGTCATGTTTCAAAAGTGTAAAAATTTTCAACATCTCCGCAAAAGCAGTTTTTTGCATAAAATCATAAATTAAATTTGAATGCATGAGAAACTAATCAATTCAGCAATCTATTCGTACTTATGTTGAAATCAAAATCCCTGTTTTGATTTTTGTTTCGTTTTTTGTTTTGTTTCAATATCAAGTTTACCAGATTGTCCATCAACCGTCCAACCCCTTCCAGTTTTCCAGCCAGCTGCAATTATTCCATTTACAACGAATTCCGATGGAATCAGGTCCAGTTCCACGCGAGCGTCTGACCAGAGAACTTTGATTATTCCCTTTCCACAACCGGCAATAATGCCACTTGCTCCATTCAGGTTGGCAGACCAACCCTGCGAAACAAAAAAGTGTTCGGGTTCTACGTGCGAGCTGATAAAGCTTCATGCAAATTGTTTCTGGAACCAAAAACTGCCACGATATACTTCGAAACAGTAGTAAGGAATTCAATATATTTTTAGGACCCATTAGCTAATATTCTTGTAAGCAAGAAGTGGTGGAATAAGGTTCACTAGTGCCATAAGCAGTGACCAACCTTGATGCCTCCCTTTCCATACTGCCCCAGATCATTTTATTTGTTGACCTGTCTGACCAAATATAATGTACTTTCTACCAATAGAAAACACAACATGCATTCTAATATCTCCGAAATGCACCTAAGTTCCACTAACTACGATATGAAAGACATATTTCTGTATTTCATTTTCGCGAAATCACTGATAACGTTCCTGAATTTAATTCTTTTCAGAATATCTGCTTCAATTGTTAATAAACAAAGTGATTCGAGTCTTTTTTGAAACACAACTTGTGTCTTTGAGATTATTACACTCTTGCGAGAAAGACCCCCCTGGTGGGGGTGCAGTTGTCGGTCATCATTGTCCAAAACATTTTAAAAGCAATTTCAACACTTGGGAGAAAGGCATTCGAAAAGATTTTATCTGAGTAAGATTTTAGGATTGAGCATGTGTAGTGTTGCGTGTAATCAATTTTCTAAAAAAATTTGTTGATTAATTCCTTGTTTATTTCCGTTGTGGAGATTACTTGAACAGAGATATGTGCAAGCTTGAATCATCCCAAAAAGAAAAAAGCGAAGAGCCTTGTGGCTGAATTCTCGAAAGCTTGCAGCAAACTCAGAGCTTTTAATTTTTTGTTCATGAGTTCGTATTTGCCTGTATTTCCACAATTTGAAACTAGCTGTTTAAATGTTGCGATAAAGCCTTACTCATTTTCATTCAAAATAATTGCAAATTGTTTATGACGTTTATCGCCGTGAAAACGTTTGATACATAATGTCATAATGCAATACTCGCAAAAAAGATATACATAAACACGTTTTACATATTGCATTTACGACATAACAATGAACTGAATTTTCCGTTAAAATCAACATTTCTTTAAAACTTTTTACAAACGTAGAAGTTTAGATGTTCGTATTCCAGCAATGTAAGTATATTTCGTGCTGATACGATTGTTGTGTCATGTTTTATTGTTACTATATTCTCCTGCGCACTAACACCAACCAAGCCGTTTTGCATTTCAAATAATTTCGAAACCATTTCGAAAACAATGAACTTCCCACACGATCAGCTGATGTAGAAATAGCCGCACGTGCTGGGTCGTGACCTTTGATGATGATGAGTGGCCAGAGACCCGAAGATCGTGACCCTGGCACACCGATACGTCAGAGTTTTTACAAAGCCCTACATTTCATTAAAAGGAAGCATGTTTGAAAAGATTTTTTTCAAAACAAATTTGCGACATGCGTTTCAGTGCACTTTACAATAATGCTTTGTTAAGATGTTTGGGCTTGTAACAAACCGTGGCTGATAACTGCGATCGGGAAGAAAAGTGCAGTGATGCCCTCCCAGTGAGTTAAGACCCTCTGTTGAAGTTCGTTTTGATGCTGGAGGTTTCGTTGAAAGGTGGGGGTGTGACTATGGCAGCAACGTCACAAACCAGGTCACCACAAAGAGAAAAGCACGCTAAGGGACTCCACTACGTAAGACCGAAGTTAACAGGTAGCTATAGAGTGATCTCTGTGGGTGGATGCTATTGATATTTGCAATCGTGGGCGGCTGAACGTGTTGTCTGCTTAGTTTCGAACTTCTTGGTGACACACTCTCACTGCAACCATTGACTTGCTGCACAGGCGAATCTTTAACATTTACAAACGACTTCCGCTTCGCAAAGATGATAGAAAATCAACTTAATAAAGTAAAGGAAACGGTGCATTGGTAATCTACGTAAAATCGCATGAACAACCTAAAGTTGATTTCAAGCAGTGACCCAACTAGAGCTAAGAAAAGGCTGCACTGATGAAGTAACACCATCATCAGCCAATCTGTCTTTCTTTAACTGCCGCAACAAACACGTGCATGCAGTTGTTGCGTCAAACAATCATTATTTTGCAAACGTGTGTTGTTACGCTTGACTTACTACAATCAGCCTCAACAATCAACTCGAACAAACTTCCCTTTGTGGAGCTTTCTGCATTTCTTGTTTGCCGATGATTGCGAAATGAAAACATTAAGTAATAATTCCGTGCTTAACCGAATTTTAAAGAGGAAGACAAATCTATGAAACGCAATTTCAAAAGTCTTCCTAGAGCCGCTCGGACTGGACTGTTTAATGAGAGAAAGTGTTTTTTTCAAAAGATTCAGTTACTTTATTAGCAGGGTTTTAATCACGGGTCCTGGAGGTCGAACAGTTCTGTCAAACCAAACCTTGGAAGTATTTGAAGTTGCACACTCAGACAATGTACATGATTAAATCACATCATGGCTACTAATGATAAAACTGCTGTTGATAAAGTCTGAACAGACTACATCGGTCGCGCAGCTCCTCTGAAGGTCATTTCCGGCAACACCTCGAAGACCGCGCGCTAGAAAGTCAACCAAGACATCCTAAGCTGCGTCTGCCACGAACACCGCAGGATTCAACTCCACTGATTATATTGACAGTTGCCGTGTGGTGCGCCAAAGATTTTGAGCTGGCGACAGTTGCCCTCGTGTCAAAGCGTACCACGCTCGTGAACACAAATGGAATTTTCTGCTGCCATGTTGATTACCGCAGATTTCGTGCTTCTTGCAGCGTTAATTTCCTGTCGTGTGTGGAAAAGTTATATCTTCTGATATTGGTAAAAACACAGTGTCGGAAGCAGAATTTTGGAGTCGGACTTTCACACAATACTGAAACTAACGCCAAGGACGTTGAACTGCCGTGTACGTGTCAGTTGGTGAACTGTGTTGTTTTAACATGTTTAATATATTTCACGTCATGTGTTCAGCGCAATGTGGTGGAAAGAAGAACAAGAGTGTTAGGTTCTGGGTTCGGAACCATCATGCACTTTGCCAAGAAATGTTTTCTAACAATCGCAGACATCTTAAGAAAGGTGTTCGTCCCGACAGAAATGGAGAAAGACTCTGTTGAACTTTGCACAACGTCACAAAGCGTTGAAAGAGCAACACATTTACGACATGGCCAAAGGCTTGAGCTTTTATCCCAAATAATTGTGGTCCGACCCAGTTTACCCGCCCACGATTTGAACACTGGAATCGTCACTGATGAAAGCAGCGCTAGTTTCCCCCGCCTGCGATACATGATCACTACCAGCAGTGTTCGTGGACTTGCAAGTGGAAAGGAACCCCACATTCAAATCCATTTGCTACGAAACGAGTCTGTCACATTTTCATGCAATCCAAATGAGTTTAAAAGACTGTTTTTAGTTAAAATAATTAATCAAAGCACTTTAGCACTCAGTCACTGTGTGTTGGGCAGTTAAAAATAAGAGATATTACGACTTCCCTAACTTCAGCTGCTGAGGTTTGCAGTAGCCAATGAATGAAAAACTTTAGACTGGACGAAAAGAGCTTTTTATGGAATCAGGCGATATGCGGCAGCAGGTAGAAGACCTGCAAGAGGTAGGGCATCAAGAAAAGGGTTGGGAAAGATTGCTTGCCTGGGGTCATCACCTGTCTCTCTGCTGGTGGAACATCGTAAAGGCAAGCGTTTGATGCAATTGGATGAGACGCAAATGTGAACAACAGGGGAAGTTACCCCCTCTATCCAAGCTTTTGCATGTACGAATAATTTGTATACCTGAATAGGCTCGTCGTACGACGCCCCGATAATGCTTGGCCGCACGATGCACAAGGGGAGACCAGACCCCTCCCTGACCATCACGTCTTCTCCCAAAGCTTTGGTCAGAGTATATGTGTTTGGCCTGCAGCATAAAAAATAAAAGATTCAAAGTTTAAATATATCATTATTGTGCAAAACTATCGTGCTTGCTTTAAGCTCGAATGACCATTAACATTCACACAAACCGCAAAAGAACCAAAAAACATGTTGCGGTCTTCACATGAAAGTTACCTTTCTCCAAGAAGATCTGGTGTCACTTTCTCCACCATACTGTCTGTCAATACTTCCAAAGAAGCAAGTAATTTGACATAATCTATTTCGGGTTCGTAAACTTCTTCACGGATTTTCTTTTGATTGCAGAAGGAATAAGCTGGAAAGATGAAGTTTTAGTAACAATTCTAGTTCATCATTATCGTTTTTTGCATTCTGCGCGGCAGATTAATTCCAGTTTTATTTGCATCTAGGGCATAGTCAAGGGAGTGTTGGGGGTTAAAACCCCCGTTGAGTTTCATGTGTTACAAAGACTTTATCACCTGCGCAAAGGGGATAATTGTTTTCGCATACTTTTTGCTTGTTAATTTGTCGACTAAGGCAAATACCACGGAATGAATTTGCATGCAAATTTCAAGGAAAATTGTAAATGGGCCAAAAAGTAATAAGTCGGTTTTGGTGGGAATCGGGGCTATCGTCTGCATCCAGGAACCAGCTCACCACTTTTTGCAGATCTTTCGTCATTTATGCATGTTTTAGAGATTGTGATCCGCGATAGTTCATTTTATCCGAAACAATTGTCCATGTTGTGTCTGCTATGACTGATCCGCGCATGCGCTGACCGTATTGGCCACATTACCAATTTCTGTAGCATGATAGAACTGTTGCACGAGCTCAAAAACAATAATTGTTAACATAGAAGCATTTAGGCGTTTGATGATGTGTCAGCAAGGAAAAAAGGAAAGCCAAAGTTTGCTGGACTTCTACACATAACAAAAAAACAAAAGTTTTCTTGTGTGCTTCATGCGCATTCTCAATTCTTGTGTAGTTTAGCAAAATTCAATATTGCAAAGCGGGGTGTGCGCCAACTAGTCCAGCCGCACACCCATGCTCAACTGCTCATATTCGACGAGACATTATAGCGCAGCCTGATTTTGCAGTTGTAAATTGCTCAAACGTAGTGATGAGTGTGTTTTACACCCTTGTTTTAACGTGCAGCCTGATATTTTTGCAGTTATGAACTGCTCTGTCGCAGCGTTGAGTGCATTTTCCTGCGATATCCTAACTTGGAGGCCTGATAGTATATATTCAGTGCAATGCCACATAAATTAAGGAGAGTGCGTGTAGATGAATATGCATATTGTATCAACAAACTTCACCAAAGCGTTGGTTTGGGTACATAAATATGACGTCAAATTGTGACGTCACAAACAGCGCACACCAAATACAAATGACCACCGTATCCCACTGAATGAAAACCCCCTCATAAAATTTTCTGCGTACGCCACCAATTTGCATACACTATGCTGGTATGGATATACACAAACATTTGTTAGCTAAGTTCTTCGACGGTGACATTGCTGCTTATCTAGATCTTGCAATTTCAATAAACAGTGGATTGCAAAAAGCATGACCAATTTGTTTCTATTTGCAGCAGTGTACAAGTAGCGCATACAAGACTAGAAAACCTACATATTTGTAAAAGACTTCCTGGATTTAATCATTCTGAAGAACCGGTGAAGTGGTGACCGAAAAGGTCAAATTTGTGCGTGGAAACAAGATCTGATGTGTGTTCTTAACCTTTTTTTGTCTCATTTACCCTTCAACAAAATCAAAAAATTGATTTTACCCCCAACAATGTTTATTGCATCAAGGCATGACTTTTCTGGGAAGGGTCCGGGGCAGGTTCTCCAGGAAACCTTACACTCAGATACATGAATATTTTGTGCTTACCGGAACCTATTTTAGGGAAATGCTTGTATGAAACATCAGTTTCTGAGATGAAACTTTAATAAAATGCTCTTACAAGCAAGCATGAATACTTTTGAAAAGTAGTAAGAAGTGGTTCACTGAGGTTGTTGAAATTCTAAAAACGGTTTTATACGAATCGGCATATCACTGAATCAAGAGGCAAAACGTGTGGAAGAAGGAATACACAGCCATGTTTAAATTTTTCCTCTACTGAAAAATGACAAACAATTTCAATCAGTCAGTCCCTCAGCGAGACTTCTGTGCTTGTTTTCTACGCACAATATCTGCCAGTATGGGAACAGTGGCTAAAAGATATACTCTCGTGCAGTGGTGGGTTTAGGGTTGGGGGAGGCCCGAGGCAAGAATTAAAAGGGGGGCCTTCTGATGACATCATCATACTCAGCCAACCGTGATAATCACCTTTTATTTGCCTAAGATACGGCCACCCAAGGATATTTTCCTGAAACTACGGCATGACTGACACAGCAGAAGGAGGAAATACAAAAGGGTGTTCATGATACACAACTTTGAAAACACCGAAAGTTGGGAAGACAAGGCTGGCAACACATAAAAGTTAAGCAATAGCAAGTTCGCATCGCCCCACTTCTTTCTTTTCGCGCCCCATTTCGCTGCATTCACCATCAATAAACTACAAAGTTTACCCCTTTGAAAGTTTCACACCTTCCCCCTATGAAAAAATGCTTGGTAGTTGGTATCCTGAATTTGTTCACATTCATGTCTTTGTGGGAATCCGTGAAACTATAAAAAACAACCAAGATGATTTAAAACACTAAATTTGTTTTAAATTTCATCCTTTTAACTGCGATAACATAGCATGCAAATGCATCCAATTAGAGACCTGTTTTGGAAAGCTTTCAGGCTGGATGAGTCAAGGCTGCCTTCATCTTGCATTGACACTAGTTGTTTGAAAAGTGTGCAAAAGTATGAAATAATTCATCATGTACCTTATCGAAAACATTACTACTGCAGCAAGCAGCCTCTACACAATTGATTAAATCTTGGCTAAGAAAAAACGGTTCAAGTTATGCTGGCTAAGAGCTGGCAAAAGAGCTTAAACAACACCTACCAAGACTACGTTAAATCAACCATTTACTAGTCATGCTTCAAATAACCTGTGACTCCAAGCATAGGCTAAATCAAACCACCTAAAATACCTGAAATATCTGTAGAAAAAAATGAGTATTCACAATACTCAAAAAATGCCATTCCTGCTACGTGATAAGAAGCATGAATGTAGCGTTGCTTGCTAGCAGTCTTTGCAGCACAAGAACAATAATACAAAATTACTTTGTAAACTAAGAAGCAAATGTCCTATAAATTAAAAGATGTAGTGTGGTACTTGCTATAACAATTGCATGTTGTCTTATTTTCTGATGGAAATGTTTACTAAGGAAAAACATCACAAAAAATGAGAAATATATGTAACCTTTTTAAGTCAGAGACATAAAAATAATACTTTTTTGTTCATTTGTGGCATTTTCATAAAATTATCAATATACCAAATCCTTCAATCTCTAAAAATCATCATCTGGTATAAAAAATTATCATTTGGTATAAGTAGGCCTATTTGCTCTTATTTGATAGCATCTTTTCAGAACTTTTTGGAAGAAATTTTAACCCACAATTTTTTTAGGTATAGAAGTTGGTTGGAAGCTTTTCTTAATTTGATCATTGGAGATTTCTTTATTTGATCATTGGGGTCGCCTTGAAAGGACAGTATTTACACATTAGACTACAGTTGCTGTTGGGGGCCCCTTTGACAGCATGTACTTGCACATTACCATTGCTTGTTTGGGGCCCCTTTGAAAGCATATTACTTGCACATTACAATGGCTGTTGGTGGCCCCTTTGAAAGCAAGGCATTTTACATTATAATTGTTGTTGGGGGGCCCTTTGAAAGCGGAGTACTTACACATTACTGTTTCTTTAAGGCCCCTTCAATGAAGTTTAAAAGCAGACTACTTACACATTTCAGTGGCTGTTGGGGGCCTCTTTGTCAGTAGATTACCTTCAAATTGCAGTTGCTGTTGGGGGCCCCTTTGAAAGGAGAGTACTTACTTATGATCTGCTTCGTAGTACATTATATGAGTGAATAATAAGTTTTTCATCAAAAATACGGAAAATTAACACGCGTAACACCTCAAGGGGGCCCCCAAAAAGGGGGCGCCCGAGGCAAGTGCCTCGCTCGTCTCCCTTTAAACACACCACTGCTCTCATGTCATCCTTGGGAATAAATCGAGATCGATGTTTTGTTTTATGGTCATCATTGAGGAGAACCTGCCTCACGCGGAAAAGTGTTTTGAAAAGGTACAATAACTTCAAATGCGCGCTTCGACAGCGTTGGAAACTCTTCGCTTAATCCAGACCAAAATTTGGAAAAGTCACAGTTGCAACATATGAATTTGAAATAAAGGATTATTTAACGTTGAAAATCAATCAATTCCTCTTCTCAATCAATTTAAATCACTTTGAAAACACGACTCTGATAAAAGTCACACGTTCAGTTACATGCTTCAAAACTATTTTCAAGTAGTTTGGAAGGATTTAACTCGCCAGGGCATGTCGTTGAAGAACACATGGGGTAGAAATGATGTGCGGTTCCCGCTTGTTCACAATAGTTGTAAAACCTGACTTCACTGAGCATAGAAGGGCCGCCATTGTGCATAACGAGCCAACGTGATTCCACGAGTTTGTTTCGTTGAAAGAAATTATTCATTTCTTGCTGATCATCTGTCACTTTGCTAGTCGTCTCTAGACTTTCGCACATGAAGAACTCAACCTTTCAGTTACATGTACATATAAACAGCGAACCAACAAAAACGTGTAGTTCGACACGTCAGTTGACTCATCTAACTGAAGAGTGACTCTTGCCTTATTACATGGAATTTCATCTGCTACGTGATCTAAAATATAACATGACATAACATTTATAGGACATCGTATACTGTATGGCTTGATAACTAAATTTTCTTAAGTTTATTTTTTTGTTCTATTTTCGATTATATTCATAGCGTATGTTCGGTAAGTGACCCCCCAGTCGTATACGGTTGCTTTTGCTATTGCAAAAGCTTTTGCTATTGCAAAAGCAACGCGACAGGATGCTTCCAATCATAACGTGTCTTCAGAAACGAACCCTGATATAGGCAGTGTTCTTACAGCACGAAATTGGTTTGCAACGAAATGTGGTTGTCATGTGCGTGTGTGGGATGGGTGGGGTGAAGCGAGCTTACAAAACTGTCGGCTTCGCTTCCATCAAACCATTACCAGGAACTTTGGACAAAAGATACACTAAGTTTTTTGAACACCATCTGTTATGATGAAGTCGAACCAAAGTCCACGTATGATTCTAGATAAATCATCTTTTGCCGGGCCGCATTTGGCCCGCGGGCCGTAGTTTAGAGATCCCTGTGTTAAAATATTGCAGCCTACATGATGGCAAACGGACTATCTTGTTCACTGGCAATTCAATTACACTGTTTCACCTTAATTCTTGAATGTTCAAATGTAATCAATATTTCAATTATGAACAATTTCACAACTGTTCAAGAATTTTCAAGGACATCGGAAAATATTTAAGGACAACTAGATGGTTTTCAAGAATCAAGGACATAACGAGTTTTGATAGCAAATTCAAGGACAGCCCTTGACGCTCAAGGTCCTCTGGCAACCTTATGCAACACGCACAGCTTTATTACTTGACCGCTTTCAGTGAACGCTGTTTGGACTTTGAGTTTTGTTTAATTTAACACAAGATTAGTTAAATTTCAGCACGGTGTCATGCCAACGCGTATCCACGCAACTCTTCCGCAATCACAGTGTCTAATGTTTGGACACAACAACATCAAACCATTTTTGATCGATGTGCAAAGAAAGTGACAAAATAGAAAGACCTGAAAGGCACTTTTGAGGTCGTTTAGCAAATAAATACTGTAATCCGACGTATTCCGTGATACGTTTTGGTGATGGCCAGGAGCGCACAGTTTCTCCGTCTGACTTGGCGCCTTTTCCCAGGTCTCCCACCATCGCCGAAGAGCTCGCAACAGACGTTGCCTCGAATCCCACGTCACCGAGCGATGTGGACAGTG